>JACCDP010399616.1_pt1 | contig 17228 bp, 13 predicted proteins | sample 7445841 | NCBI WGS metagenome assembly JACCDP01 (sample SAMN15323441, study PRJNA562643) | freshwater metagenome | isolation source: river surface water | place: USA:Blue River Watershed | collected 2017-08-17 | reverse complement strand
GAGCCGGCGTTGAAGCCGAACCAACCCACCCACAGCAGGGCGGCGCCGGTCATGGTCAGCGGCAGGCTGTGCGGGGTGATGGCGTCTTTGCCGTAACCCACGCGCTTGCCCACCATGTAGGCACCCACCAGACCGGCCACGGCGGCGTTGATGTGCACCACGGTGCCGCCGGCAAAGTCCAGGGCGCCCATCTGCCAGATGTAGCCGGCTTTGGCGGTCAGGCCATCGACCAGCTCTTTGCTGGTGTAGGCATCGGGGCCCATCCAGAACCACACCATGTGCGCAATGGGCAGGTAGCTGAAGGTGAACCACAGCACCATGAAGGTCAGCACGGCCGAGAACTTCATGCGCTCGGCAAAGGCGCCCACGATCAGCGCACAGGTGATGCCGGCGAAGGTGGCCTGGAAGGCGGCGAAGACGATCTCCGGGATCACCACGCCCTTGCTGAAGGTGGCTGCGTTGGCAAAGGTACCGGCTGCGTTGTCCCAGATGCCTTTGAGCATGAAGCGGTCGAATCCGCCGAAGAAAGCGCCGCCCTCGGTGAAGGCGATGCTGTAGCCGTAGATCACCCACAGCACGACGATCATGGAGAAGGTCACCATGACCTGCATCAGCACCGACAGCGCATTCTTGCTGCGCACCAGACCGCCGTAGAACAGCGCCAGGCCGGGGATGGTCATCATGATCACCAGCAAGGTGGCCACCATCATCCAGCCGGTATCGCCCTTGTTGGGCACCGGGGCGGCCTCAGCGGCTGCCGGGGCGGCCGGTGCAGCGGGAGCGCCGGCAGCCGGTGCGGCATCGGCGGGTTTGGCCGCCTCGGCAGCTGCGGCAGGCGCTGGCGCCGCTGCAGTGGCTGCGGGGGCCGGCGTTTGTGCCAGCGCGGTCGCGCTGGTGCCCAACAGGCTCAAGCCCAGGGCCAGGGAAGCGAGTAGTTTTTTCATGGCAGTCGATCTCTTTCTCAATGAATGAACAGCCTCGCAGGCTTACAGGGCTTCCTTGCCGGTCTCGCCGGTGCGGATACGGACGACCTGCTCAAGGTCGTAGACGAAGATCTTTCCGTCCCCGATCTTGCCGGTGCGGGCGGAGCCTTCGATGGCTTCGATCACCCGCTCGACCAGGTCTTCGGAGACAGCTGCCTCGATCTTGACCTTGGGCAGAAAGTCCACAACATATTCCGCGCCGCGGTACAGCTCGGTGTGTCCCTTCTGACGACCAAAGCCCTTGACTTCGGTGACGGTGATGCCTTGCACGCCGATGGACGAGAGCGCCTCGCGCACCTCGTCGAGCTTGAAGGGTTTGATGATGGCGGTGACGAGTTTCATGTGGGGAGTTCCTTTCTCTCTGACACGCTGGAAGACAAGTCCGGGAGCTTCTAAGCAGGGTCTGTGCCAGTGCTCGGGCCATGGGCGGTGCAGGCTCTGAAAAGAATGATTGCCGCCACCGCCCCTGCTCTGTAAACCGCCGCGCTGCACCTGGGTGGCAGCGCTACAGTGCAGAAGTTCATCGTCTGCGAACGCACACATTTGGTGCGCCAAGATGCACCGAATTGGAACCCTGTCCCACAGATCCGAGCCATGAGCCTGTCCATCGTGCACAGCCGAGCCCTGATGGGTTTGCAGGCCCGTCCGGTCCTGGTCGAGGTCCACTTGGCCAACGGCCTGCCCGGCTTCACCCTGGTGGGTTTGGCCGACACCGAGGTGAAGGAGGCGCGCGAGCGGGTGCGCTCGGCGCTGGCCAATTGCGGCCTGGACTTTCCGCATAACAAGCGCATCACGGTCAACCTGGCGCCGGCCGATCTGCCCAAGGATTCCGGTCGGTTTGATTTGCCGATTGCGCTGGGCATTCTTGCCGCGGCTGGTCAACTCGATGCTGCGCGATTGGACGCCTTTGAATTCGCGGGCGAACTGTCGCTGGGCGGGCAGTTGCGCCCGGTGCGCGGGGCCTTGGCCATGGCCGTTGCTGTGGCGCAGGCCGGCGCTCGCGCTTTGGTGCTGCCTCAACCCAGTGCCCAAGAGGCTGCCTGCGTGAGCGATGCCCGGGTCTACAGCGCCGCCAGCCTCAGCGAGGTGGTACGCCAGTTTCTGCCCGGGGAACCAGCACCGGGTGAGCCTTGGGCACGGGTGAGCCCCATCGAGCGTTCGTCGCCGCCGCCGCAGGCCGATATGGCCGATGTCAAGGGTCAGGCCGCTGCCCGTCGTGCGGTGGAAGTGGCCGCTGCCGGTGCGCACAGCCTGCTGCTGATGGGGCCGCCCGGTTCGGGCAAGTCCATGCTGGCGCAACGCCTGGCCGGGCTGCTCCCCCCGATGGACACGCAGGAGGCCTTGGAGAGCGCGGCGATTGCCTCGCTGGTTGGCCGCTTCGCGCCCGAGCACTGGGCCCAGCGACCCACTTGTGCGCCGCATCACAGCGCCAGTGCGGTGGCGCTGGTCGGCGGCGGATCGCCGCCGCGGCCCGGAGAAATTTCGCTGGCCCACGGCGGCGTGCTCTTTCTGGATGAATTGCCCGAGTTCCCGCGCGCGGCCCTCGAGGCCCTGCGCGAGCCGCTGGAGACCGGCCGCATTCGCATCGCGCGCGCTGCGCAGCAAGCTGAATTTCCCGCGCGCTTTCAGTGGGTGGCCGCCATGAACCCCTGCCCCTGTGGCTATCTGGGTTCGACCGTGCGCGCCTGCCGCTGCAGCCCCGATCAGGTGGCGCGGTATCAGGCCCGTATCAGCGGCCCACTGCTCGACCGGATTGATCTGCAGATTCATGTGGCGGCCTTGCCGCCTGCCGATCTGGTGCATGCGCCGGCGGGCGAGCCGAGCGCGCCCATCGCGGCTCGGGTCCTGGCCGCCCGGGCGCGCGCCAAGGACAGGCAGGGCTGCGCCAATCACGCACTGACCGGCACCCTGATCGATACCCACTGCCGCATGGACGAGGCGAGCACCGCCTTGCTGACCAGCGCGGCCGCTCGCCTGGGTTGGTCAGGGCGCAGCATTCATCGTTGTCTCAAGGTCGCCCGCACCATCGCTGACCTGGCCGGCAGCGAGCGCATTCAAACCCCGCATCTGGCCGAGGCGATGCAGTACCGCAGGGGCTTGAACGGGGGCTAGGCAGGTCCAGGGGGAGACCCAGCGGGCGGGCCTTCAAGTGCCGACGGTCCCCAGGGTCTGCTCACTCTGGGGTCAAGCGTCCTCAGCCTGGTAACAAGAGGCAGACCCGCTTGGGCTGGCTGTCGCCTCTGGGCCAGGGCTCAACGGCCATCCGTGGGACACTCGTGAACGGGACCGAGACTGGTGGTCCCGTTCTTTTCCATGCTGTGTTGTCTCCTTGCCCAGGCGGCGCTTTGCCGCTGGCCTTCATGAGTTCTCACGTTCTCGACAAGCCCCTGGTCCTGCGCTTGATCGGCCTGATGCTGCTGGCCCATCTGGCCTTTGGTGGCATTCGTTTGACCGTGACGCTGTGGGCGGTGGCGCGTGGCATGACTCCCCTGGGCGTCGGTGTCCTGCTGAGCATGCTGATGGTCATGCCCATGCTCACATCGGTGGCCATGGGTCGCTGGAGTGACCGGGTGGGTGTGCACCCGCCGGTGCGGCGGGGCTTGTTCATGATCCTGGCGGGTGGCTTGCTCGCCGCTTGGGCGCCGCAGGAAGTGGTGATGGGGCTGGCTTGCGTGCTGGTGGGCTGGGGCGTGACCATGGTGCAGGTCGCTGTGACCCAGGCCATCGGCCAGGCGGCAGGGCCGGCGGGCGTGACCTGGGGCTTTGCCGGCCTGAGTGTGGGCTTTTCGCTCTCGGGTTTTGCCGGCCCGCTGCTGGCGGGTGTGTTGATTGACGCAGTGGGCTACAGGCCAGCGTTTTTGGCCCTGTGCGTCTGCCCGCCGTTGGCCTTGCTGCTGCTGCGCAGCCTGCGCTCGCCCCTGCTGCAGCCGAAGGCCCGACGGGCCGAGGAGGCCGGTGCCCCGTCGGCCGGCAGCTTGCTGGCCCAGGGGCCAATACGGGTGGCCCTGATCACCGCCGCGCTGGTTGCCCTGTCCTGGGACTTGTTCAATTTCTTTATGCCGGTACACGCCTCCGAGCTGGGCCTGTCGGCCACGGCCATCGGTTCGCTGGCTGCTGCCTATTCGGCGGGCAGCTTGGTGGTGCGCCTGTGGCTGGGTCGGCTGTCCGCCTTCATGGACGAGGCGCGCATGCTCACCGGAGCTTTGCTGCTCACGGTGGGGGTCTACACGCTGGTTCCGCTGGTCTCCGGCTATCCAACCCTGCTGGTGCTGGCCTTGATCACGGGCTTGATCTTGGGGGTCGGTCAGCCGCTGGCGGTGAGCCTGCTGCACCACCATGCGCCGGCCGGTCGCGCCGGCGAGGCCATCGGCATGCGTTCAGTGATCGTCAGTGCCAGCCAGACTTTTTTGCCGGCGGTTTTTGGTGCCCTGGGCTCGGCGCTGGGTACGGGGCCGGTTTTTTGGGTGGTGGCCGCTGCGATCTTGCTGGCGCTGGCTTTGGCGCGGCCCACCCGGATCGGGCCCTGAGCGGTTGGCTCGGAGGCGCTGGACCTCAGGAGGCCAGCTGCGGTGATCGGGTGCGGCCGGTGCCTTGCAGGCCGGTGAGGACCGCCTGAATCACCTGCTGCTCGGTGACGCGCGCCTGCGCTTCGAGCACCGGTGCGTAACCGACCGGGATGCGTGGCCCGCCGAGTCTGCGCACGGGAATGCCCAGTTCTTGCGCCACGGTGGCGGCGATCTCGGCGCCAAAGCCACCGGCCTGTATGGCCTCGTGCACCACCAGCAGGTGGCCGGTTTTGGCGCAGGAGGCCAGCACGGTTTGACGGTCCCAGGGCCAGAGCGTGCGCAGGTCAATCAGTTCGACCTCGATGCCCTGGGCGGCCAATTGCTCGCAGGCGCTGGCGCACACTTGCAGCTGCCGGCTCCAGCTGACCAGGGTCAGATGCCGACCTGGCCGGAGGCAGGCGGCTTGGCCCAGGGGCACCTGCAGCGACTCGTCCAGGTGGCCTTGCAAGCCCCAGAGGGTCTTGTGCTCCATGTAGACCACCGGATCGCCGCACTGCAGGGCCGAGCGCAGCAGGCTGTAGTTGTCTTGCACCGACCCGGGGCAGACCACGATCAGGCCGGGCATGTGTGCAAACCAGGCTTCAAGGGATTGCGAATGCTGCGCGGCCGATGCGTCCCAGATGCCGTTGGGCATGCGGGCCACCAGCGGTACGCGGCCCTGGCCGCCGAACATGTAGCGGTTCTTGGCCGCCTGGTTGATGATTTCGTCCATGCCGCACAGGGCAAAGTCGACCACGCGCATTTCGACCACGGGCCGCAATCCGGCCAGGGCCATGCCCACGCCTGCGCCCATGATGGCCGCTTCACTGATGGGCGCATCGATGATGCGCTGGCTGCCAAAGCGTTGCTGCAGTCCCTTGTACTGGCCAAAGATGCCGCCGCGCCCAACGTCTTCACCGAGCACGACCACCCGTTCGTCAGCCTGCATCTCGCACTCGATGGCGCGCACCGCAGCCTGGCTGTAGCTGACCGTTTCCTGGCTCAATACCATTGCCCCTCCCCGGTGGTCTGGATGTCGGTGTAGGCGGCGGCTGCCTCCGGCCAGGGTGCGGCGTCGGCTGTGGCCATGGCCTGCTGCACCTCGGCGGCGGCGGCTTGGTCGAGCGCCTGCAATTGCGCCAGCGTGCCGCCAAGCTGCTGATAGTGCGCCTGCGCTCGCAGCAAAGGGTCCAGGCGCTGGGCTTGGCGCACTTCTTCGGGGTCGCGGTAGGCGGCGGGGTCGACCGACACATGGCCCTTGAGCCGGTAGGTGATGGCGTGCAGCAAGCGAGGACCAGCGCCTGAGCGCACCTGCTCGATCAGTTCGCCGGCCAGCGCATGAACGCTCCAGACCTCGTTGCCATTGACCTGGCTCGCTGCGATGCCCAGGCTCTGGCTGCGGGCCGAGGCGCCCGCCCCGGCGATCATGGGTGCGCTGGCGGTGGTGGCGCTCCAGCGGTTGTCTTCGCAGACGAAGAGCACGGGCAGCTGGTGGATGCGGGCCCAGTTGAGCGACTCCAGGAAGGGCCCGCGGTTGATGGCGCCGTCGCCAAAAAAACACACGGTGATTGCATCGCGGCCCTGGACCTTGAGAGCATGGGCCGCGCCCACGGCAATCGGCAGGCCGGCGGCGACCACTCCGTTAGCACCGAGCATGCCCACCGAAAAATCGGCAATGTGCATCGAGCCACCCTTGCCGCCATTGAAGCCGCTGGCCTTGCCGTAAAGCTCGCACATCATGCCGGTCAGGTCCGCCCCCTTGGCCAGCGTGTGGCCATGGCCTCGGTGGGTCGAGGTGAGCAGGTCGCTGGGCCGCAGATGGGCGCACACGCCGGCGGCCACCGCTTCCTGACCGGTGGACAGATGCAGCGGGCCGCGCACCTTGGCGCTGCCGTCAGCCGTTTTGTTGTACGCGCTCACCCCGCCCTGGCTGAGGATTTCGGCCGCGTCTTCAAAGGCGCGAATGCGGCTCATGCAGCGGTAGAGCTGGCGCAAGGTGTCAAGAGCGTCGTGTGCCGGCAAGTGCATTCCTTGGGTTGGGGTGGCCGCTGCCTGTGGGGGGCCTGCGTGCAGTTTAGGCTATGCTCATCGGCATGAAGCCCGACCGTGTTTTTGAGGACAGGCTGGGGGCCTTTCTGATGGCGGCCTTGCTCCTGATCACCCTGCTCAATGTTTTCGTGCGTTATTTCACCGACCAGTCTTTTGCCTGGACCGAAGAAATTTCCTGTTTCCTGATGCTCGTGCTCAGCCTGGCGGGCAGTGCGGCGGCCTTGGTGCGCGACAGCCACATTCGGGTGGACTATTTTTTTGCCAGTGGATCGAGCGATCGCCAGCGGAGCCTGGCCCTGTTTTCGGCCCTGGCCGTGGCAGCCTTCTTTGGCATGCTGGGGGTGCTTTCGGCCCAGATGGCTTGGGACGAATTTCGCTTCAATGAAACCTCGCCGGCCATCGGCATTCCGAAGTGGTGGTACTCGGTCTGGCTGCCGGTGTTTTGCGGCATCTTGTGCGCCCGCGCGCTGCAGCGCTGGCAGCACTTGAGGAGGCAGGCATGATCGGCGCCTGCCTGTTTATTGTTTTTGTGGTGCTCATGCTCGCGGGCGTGCCCATCGGGGTGGCCTTGGGGGTTGGGGGCGCGCTGGCCATCGGCCTGTCGAATCTGGACACGGCCAATTGGGGCTTGCTCGCGGTGCCGCAGAATTTTTATGCCTCGCTGACCAAATACCCCTTGCTGGCCTTGCCGATGTTCGTGCTGGTGGGCTCCATCTTTGACCGTTCGGGCATTGCGCAGCGGCTGGTTAATTTTGCGGTGGCCATCATCGGCCGGGGCCCCGGCATGCTGCCGGTGGTGGCCATTTTGGTGGCCATGTTTTTGGGGGGTGTCTCCGGCTCGGGGCCGGCCAATGCGGCGGCTGTGGGCGGCGTGATGATCGCGGCCATGGCGCGCGCCGGCTATCCGGCACCGTTTTCGGCCTCGGTCATCGGCTCGGCCGCTGCCACCGACATCCTCATCCCGCCGTCGATCGCGCTGATCATCTACAGCGTGATGGTGCCCGGCGCCTCGGTGCCGGCGCTGTTTGCGGCCGGCATGATTCCCGGCATCTTGGCGGGACTGGCTCTGATCGTGCCGACGCTGTGGCTGGCGCGCAAGCACCGCATGGGGCAGCTGGAGGCCGCGCTGCCGCGGCCGGCTTTCTGGGCCAGCTTGCGCGAGGCGGCCTGGGGCCTGTTTGCGCCGGTGCTGATTCTGGGCGGCATGCGCATGGGCTGGTTCACGCCCACCGAGGCAGGCGCGGTGGCGGTGGCCTATGGCTTGCTGGTGGGGATGTTCGTGCACCGCACCATCAAATGGGCCGACCTGGGCCTGATTTTTCGCGAAGCGGCCGAGATCTCGGGCGTGATTTTGCTGGTCATCGGGCTGGCCTCGATCTTTGCGTACGCGGTCAACACCCTGGGCATCATCGATCCGATCACCCGGGCGATTACCAACAGCGGACTGAGCTCCATGGGCGTTTTGCTGTGCCTGGTGGCCCTGCTGCTGGTGGTCGGGATGTTTCTGGACGGGGTGTCGATCTTCCTGATCTTTGTGCCCCTGGTCATGCCCTTGATGCGCACCTACGGCTGGGACCCGGTCTGGTTCGGCATCTTGCTGACCATGATGGTGGCCGTCGGGCAGTTCACCCCGCCGATGGCGGTCAACCTGATGGTCTCGTGCAAAATGGCGGGTGCGTCGATGGAGGAGACCTTCCCCTGGGTCTGGTGGCTGGTGCTGGGCATGATGGTCAGCTTGCTGGCTGTGCTGTTCATGCCATCGCTGGCGCTCTGGCTGCCCCGTTATTTGGGGTATTGATTTTTACCAAGACAAGCAAAGGAGACGACATGTCATCACCCTTCAAACCCCTGACCCGCCGCCTGATGGGCGCTTTGGCCCTGGGCCTGGGCCTGAGCCTGGGTGTGCAGGCACAGCAGGCCCTGCCGCCGGGCTACAAGGCCGAGTACAAGCTCTCGACCGTGGTTGGCACCGCATTTCCCTGGGGCAAGGGCGGCGAGATCTGGGCCAATCTGGTGCGTGAGCGCACCCAGGGCCGGATCAACATCAAGCTCTACCCGGGTGTCTCGTTGGTCGGTGGTGACCAGACGCGCGAGTTCACCGCGATCCGTCAGGGCGTGATCGACCTGGCCATTGGCTCGTCGATCAACTGGTCGCCGCAGGTCAAGGAGCTCAATCTGTTTTCGCTGCCTTTTTTGGTGAGCGACTATGCCGCGCTGGATGCGCTGACCTCGGGCGAGGTCGGCAAGGACATCTTTGCCATCCTGGACCGTGCCGGCGTGGTGCCACTGGCCTGGGGTGAGAACGGTTTTCGCGAGTTGACCAATTCCAAGCGCGAGGTGCGCACCCCCGCCGACCTCAAGGGCCTGAAGATCCGCGTGGTGGGCTCGCCCCTGTTCATTGACATGTTCACGGCGCTGGGCGCCAATCCGGTGCAGATGAGCTGGGCCGATGCTCAGCCGGCCCTGTCCTCGGGCGCTATCGATGGTCAGGAAAATCCGGTGTCCATCTTCACCGCGGCCAAGCTGCACACCGTGGGCCAGAAGAATGTGACCATGTGGGGCTACATGATCGACCCGCTGGTTTTTGTGGCCAACAAAGAAGTGTGGAACAGCTGGAGCCCGCAAGATCGCGAGATCGTGCGCCAGGCTGCTGTGGATGCCGGCAAGCAGGAAATTGGTCTGGCCCGCGCCGGTCTGGTTGAAGCTGGCCGCCCGCTGCTCAAGGAAATTGAAGGCCTGGGCGTGAAGGTGACGCAACTGACACCGGCTGAGCGCGCTCAATTCGTGGCCGCCACCCGCGGCGTGGCCGCCAAATGGAAGGCGCAGATTGGTGCGCCGCTGGTTGACAAGGCTGAGAAGGCGGTCGCTGGCAAGTAAGCGCGAGCGTCTGAACATCATCCCCGCTGTCTGGCTTTTCGGGGCCGGCAGGCGGGGATTTTTCTTGCCGGCCGGCCGCTTTGCAGCGCCCACAGCCCGCTCGGTCCCAGGCGCTAGCTCGTCCCAGGCGCCCGGCGGAGATCGGTCAGATTTTGCGCAGGGCCAACACGGGGCCCAATGCCGGGCTCAGTGCAACAGTGGCGGGACCGGTGTTGCCGGGGCCGAGCGCAGCGGCGTACTCCAGACTTCGCGCAGCGCGGCGAGCTCTTCGGCTGAGAGTCGCGCCGCTGCGCTGACCGTGCTGGCTTGCACGGCCGGGGCGCCAGCAGTCGGCAGGCGCGGTGATTGCGCGAGCTGGCCGGCCAGGATCAGGAGTTGTTCGAGCGACATCGGCAGGTTTCCTCGTGACCCGATCATGGCGCCGACCTGCCTGCCAAAAGTTAATTCTTGCAACAAGTCGTCACCGAATCTTTGCTTGATCCGCCAGAAACTGGGCCGAGTGGGGCTCAGCCGAGGGCAGGGCCAGCCCCGGAGTTGGGTCGCTGGGGCTGATGGCCGGCGGCTCGGGAAGCTGGCGACCGCCAGCCGTGAGATCGGTGAGCCCTTGCTGCGGCCCTCGATCGAGACGCGGCAAGGGCGTCCCTGCATGAGGCTGCGCGTTGCTTACAAATTGGGCGCCAGCAGACGCTCGAGCTCGCGCCGGTCTTGTCCGCGGCGCTGGGCCAGATCCTGCAACTGGTCCTCGCCAATCTTGCCGACGTTGAAGTACACCGCATCGGGGTGACTGAGGTAGAAGCCGCTCACGCTGGCCGCTGGCGTCATGGCCAGGCTTTCAGTCAGGTCCATGCCGATTTCGTGGGCCTGGAGCAGTTTGAACATGTCGCGCTTGACGCTGTGGTCGGGACAGGCCGGGTAGCCCGGTGCCGGCCGGATGCCGCGGTATTTTTCGGCGATCAGGTCTTCGGTGCTGAGCTGTTCACTGCTGGCGTAACCCCACAGGTCTTGTCGCACCCGCAGGTGCAGCGCCTCGGCAAAGGCCTCGGCCAGACGGTCGGCCAGCGCCTTGAGCATGATGGCCGAGTAATCATCGTGGTCGTCCAGGAAGTACTTTTCCTTTTTGTCGGAGCCGATACCGGCGGTCACCGCAAACAGGCCGATGTGATCGGCAATGTGAAAGCCGTCGGCACCCTCGGCCCCGGCCGCGCCGGCGCGGGCGGCAGCCACTTCGGCGGGCAGGGCTTTGGGCGCTATGAAGTCGGCCAGGCAGCGGTTCGGTCGCAGGCGCCCGTCCGGGCCCGCTGAGGCGGGCTTCTCGGTCTGCTGCCGCAAGCCATACCAGGTCATGGCCACCTCGCGCCGGCTTTCGTCGGTGTAGATCTCGATGTCATCCCCCACGCTGTTGGCGGGCCAGAAACCGACCACGGCATGGGCGGTGAGCCAGCGCCCCTCGATCAGGCGCCTGAGCATGCGCTGCGCATCGCCGTAGACGCGCACGGCCTCGGTGCCGACCACCTCGTCTTTGAGGATGGCCGGAAAGGGGCCGGCCAGGTCCCAGGTTTGAAAAAAGGGCGTCCAGTCGATGAAGCGGGCCAGTTCGGCCAGGTCGTAATTTCGAAACACGCGGCGGCCGATGAACTTGGGCGCCGGCGGTTGGTAGTGCACCCAGTCGAGTGTGGTGGCGTTGGCCCGCGCCTTGGGCAGCGACACCAAGGGGGTCTGCTTTTTGCCGGCATGCAAGGCCCGGACCTTCTCATAGTCGGCGTTGAGCTCGGCGATGTACTGCGAGGCTTGCTCGCTCAGCAGGCTCTGCGCCACGCTCACGCTGCGCGAGGCGTCGGGCACATAGACCACCGGGCCCTCGTAGTGCGGCGCAATCTTGACCGCCGTATGCACCCGACTGGTGGTGGCCCCACCGATGAGCAGCGGGATCTTGCGCACCCGGAAGTGATCGTCCTTTTGCATCTCGGCGGCCACGTACTGCATTTCTTCCAGGGAAGGCGTGATCAGCCCCGACAGCCCGACGATGTCGGCCCCTTCGACTTTGGCGCGCGCCAGGATCTCGTGGCAGGGCACCATCACGCCCATGTTGATCACTTCAAAGTTATTGCATTGCAGGACCACGGTGACGATGTTCTTGCCGATGTCATGCACATCGCCCTTGACGGTGGCGATCACGATCTTGCCTTTGGTCCGCACGTCCTGGCCGGCGGCTTCTTGCTGCCGCTTTTCCTCCTCGATGTAGGGAATGAGGTGGGCCACCGCCTGCTTCATCACGCGCGCGCTTTTGACCACCTGCGGCAGGAACATCTTGCCCTGCCCGAACAGATCGCCCACCACATTCATGCCGTCCATCAGCGGCCCTTCGATCACATGCAGCGGCCGGCCGGCCTGGGCACGAATTTGCTGCCACATTTCTTCGGTGTCAGGCACGATGTGATCATTGATCCCATGCACCAGGGCATGGCTCAGGCGCTCGCGCACCGGCAGGGCCCGCCACTGGTTTTTCTGCTGGTCGTCTCGGGCGCCGCTCTTGGCGGTTTCGGCGACCTCGATCAGGCGCTCGCCTGCATCGGACCGGCGATTGAGCACCACATCTTCGACCCGCTCGCGCAGCACGGGGTCGAGCTGGTCATAGACGCCGATCATGCCGGCGTTGACGATGCCCATGTCCATGCCCGCCTGGATCGCGTGGTAGAGGAACACGGTGTGGATGGCTTCGCGCACCGGGTCGTTGCCGCGGAAGGAAAAGCTCACATTGGAGACGCCGCCGGAGACCTTGGCCCCCGGCAGGTTCTGTTTGATCCAGCGCGTGGCCTCAATGAAGTCCACCGCGTAGTTGTCATGCTCTTCGATGCCGGTGGCAATGGCGAAGATATTGGGGTCGAAGATGATGTCTTCGGCCGGAAAGTCCACCTCGTCAACCAGGATGCGGTAGGCGCGCTCGCAAATCTCCGTTTTGCGGGCGAAGGTGTCGGCTTGGCCTTTTTCGTCAAAGGCCATGACCACCGCGGCGGCACCGTAGCGCCGGATCAGACGGGCCTGGCGCTTGAACTCGTCCACACCCTCCTTCATGCTGATCGAGTTGACGATACCTTTGCCCTGGATGCAGCGCAGGCCCGCTTCAATGACATTCCACTTGGAGCTGTCGATCATCACGGGTACGCGGGCGATGTCGGGCTCGCTGGCCATGAGATTGAGAAACCGGACCATGGCCGCCTGACTGTCCAGCATGGCCTCGTCCATGTTGACGTCGATCACCTGTGCGCCGTTTTCCACCTGCTGGCGGGCCACCGCCAGGGCTTGCTCGTAGTCGCCGGCCAGGATCAGTCGGGCGAAGGCCTTGGAGCCGGTGACGTTGGTACGCTCGCCAATGTTGATGAACAGGCTGCCCTGGCCGACGGTGACCGGCTCCAGGCCGGACAGGCGCATCGCTGGAGGGGTGGGGGCTGTGGACATGGACTCACCTTGAGACAAAGGTGAGCGTCGTTGCAGGGTCGGGCGGTTCCGTGTCCCAAGCCTGGCCGTCTAACGAACGGCTGCAACGCTCCTTGGGTGGATGTATTTTAAAGCTTACGGATTTTCGATCCCCTAAGGACGGGGAGTCGTCCCTTCAAAGCCAGAGGCGGCCTTCGAGGAAGCCCTATTTGTCACGATATCGATCGGCTCCATGGCCGGTGTATCGCATGCGCTGCCGCCAGCGTCAGCGCATCGCTGCCCACGGGCCCGACCACTTGCAGGCCCACGGGCAGGCCGTTGGCTGCGTGCCCGGCCGGGATGTTGACCGTGGGTGTGTGCATCGCGGTCCAGATGCGGCAAAAGATCGGGTCGCCGGTGTTGTCCAGCCCAAGAGGGGCGGCGCCGGGCGCGCTGGGCGTGAGCAGCACGTCGACGTTGTGAAAGACCTCAGCCAGCTGCGTGCGGCAATGCGCCACCGTGGCCTGGGCCTGATCGTATTGCTCGATGCTCACGTCCAGGCCAGCTTGCAGGATGCCCTGTAGGCGCGGGCTCAGGCGCTCGAAGTGCATCAGCCGTTCATGGCTGAGGTTTTGCGCTTGTTCGGCCAGCTGAATCCGGGTCTGCGCCTGCACCAGGTGCGCAAAGTCGGCGGGCAGTTGCACCACCTCAAGTGCCGTGCCGTCGCCGCGCTGGATCTCGTGGGCTGCCTGCTCCATGGCGGCCTGGGTCTCGGGCAAGGCATGGCTCCACTCGTGGGTGTGGCACAAGCCCACGCGCAGGGCGCGGCCGAGCAGCTCGCTCAGAGGACGCACCAGCCAGGCCCTGCGGCCACTGAGGGCGGCGGCCAGCAAGGCGGCATCGGGTACGTTGCGGGCCAGGGTGCCCACCGTGTCCAGGCTGTCCGACAAGGGCTTGACCCCGGCGCGCGGAATGCGGCCAAAGCTCGGCTTGAAAGCCACCACGCCGCAGTAGGCGGCTGGGCGGGTGAGTGAGCCAGCCGTTTGAGTGCCCAGAGCCAGTGGGACCATGCCATCGGCCACGGCAGCGGCCGAGCCCGAGGAAGAGCCGCCCGGCGTGTGGGCGGTGTTGTGGGGGTTGCGGGTTGCGTTGGGCTCGAAGGTGGCAAATTCGGTGGTGACCGTCTTGCCCAGCACCACTGCGCCTGCAGCCCGGGCCAGGGCCACGCAGGCGGCGTCGTGGGCCGGTTGATGGCCGGCGTAAAGGGGCGACCCGTAGCCGGTGGGCATGTCGGCCGTGTCGATCAGGTCCTTCACGCCGATCGGCAGGCCGTGCAGCAAGCCTTGGTGGGCGCCGTCGTCCAGCACTTTGGCGCGGGCCAGCGCGGCTTGGCGCGCCACATGGCTCCAGGCTTGCACCTGGCCCTCGCGGACGTCGATGCGGGCCAGACAGTCTTGCACCAGGTCCTGAGCGCGCAGGCTGCGCTGGGCCAGTCGCTCGGCTGCCTCGCAAGCGCTCAGAGGGTGCTCTGGCATGCCCGCAGCCTCAGGCCGCCTCGCGGTAGAACCCGCTGCCGCCCGCTCGCCTGGGCGGCAGCGGGATGACGGCAGCGCGGATGGCGCCGATATGTTCGGGGGTGGTGCCGCAGCAGCCCCCCACGATGTTGACCAGGCCCTCGGCGGCAAACTCGTGCAGCAGGCGGCTGGTGACCTCGGGCGTCTCGTCGAAGCCGGTCTCGCTCATCGGGTTGGGCAGGCCGGCGTTGGGGTAACAGCTGATGAAGGCCTCATCGCCCACCACCCGGTGCAGTTCCTGGATGTAGGGTCGCATCAGGGCTGCGCCCAGCGCGCAGTTGAGCCCGATGGCCAGCGGCCTGGCGTGGCGCACGCTGTGCCAGAAAGCGGTGACCGTCTGGCCGCTGAGGATGCGTCCTGATGCATCGGTCACCGTACCGCTGATCAGCACGGGCAGCCGCTCGCCGCTGGATTCGAAATACTCGTCAATGGCAAACAGCGCCGCCTTGGCATTGAGGGTGTCGAAGATGGTTTCAACCAGCAGCACATCGCTGCCGCCTTCGACCAGGGCCTGAACCTGTTCCAGGTAGGCGTACCGCAGCTGCTCGAAATCGATGTTGCGCGCTCCTGGGTCGTTGACATCCGGGCTGATGCTGGCGGTCTTGGGGGTGGGGCCCAGGGCGCCGGCCACATAGCGAGGATGATCGGGCGTGCTGAACTTGTCGCAGGCCTCGCGGGCCAGCCGGGCCGACTGCTGGTTCATCTCGCGCGCCAGCTCGGCCATGTCATAGTCAGCCTGGGCCACGCTGGTGGCCCCCAAGGTGTTGGTCTCGATCAGGTCGGCGCCCGAGGCCAGGTAGCCCTCATGGATGTCGCGGATCACATCGGGGCGACTGAGGCTGAGCAGCTCGTTGTTGCCCTTGACGTCACGGTGGAAGTCCTTGAAACGCTCGCCCCGGTAGTGGGTTTCGCCGAGCTTGAGGCGCTGGATCATGGTGCCCATGGCACCGTCCAGGATGACCAGGCGCTGGCGCAACAGGTCGGGCAGAGCCTGCGCCCGGGTGTAGCTGACAACTTTCATGCCTTGATTGTAGGCAGCGCCCCTGGTTGACTCGGCCGGTGCAGGCCTTGCCTTGCTTGCTGGACAATAGCGGTTTTGGTGACTTGGTACCGGTTTTCAAGCATGAAGCATCTGCAACCCCAGCAAGCGTGGCAATGGCTCAAGAGCCGCGACGATATTGTCTTCGTGGATGTACGCATGGAAATTGAATCGCTGTATGTCGGCAGACCGCCGGGCGTCGTCAACATTGCCTGGTACGAGTACCCCGAGATGACCGCTGACCCGCAGCGTTTCGTGGCCGAAGTTGAGCGCGAGGCGGGCGGCAAGGGCCGGCCTGTTTTGCTGATTTGCCGCTCTGGACAGCGCACCCTCGACGCGGGCGCCGCCCTGGAGGCCGCTGGCTTTGCCGAGGTCGCCCATGTGGTGCATGGGTTCGAGGGCGAGCTTGACGACCACTTTCAGCGTTCACGCCTGTCAGGCTGGCGCTTCGAGGGCCTGCCCTGGGAACAGATGTGAACGCCTGGGCCGCAAGCCGGTGATGCCACAGGCTCCGCCGCTGCAGATCTTGCAGCAGGTTTTTGGTTACGACTCCTTCCGGGGGCCGCAGCAAGCCATCATCGACCACCTGATCGGAGGGGGTGATGCCCTGGTGCTCATGCCCACCGGCGGCGGCAAATCGCTGTGCTACCAGGTGCCGGCGATTGCGCGACATGCTGGCGGCCTTGGGGTGACGATCGTGGTCTCGCCCCTGATTGCGCTCATGCACGACCAGGTGGGCGCTTTGCTGGAGGCGGGCGTATCGGCGGCCTATCTCAATTCCAGCCTGAGCCTTGAGCAGGCCCAGCAGGTGCAGGCGCGGCTGCAGCGCGCCGAACTGACCTTGTTGTATGTGGCGCCAGAGCGCCTGAACACTTCGCGCATGCTGTCGCTTCTCGACGATCTGTATGGGCGTGGCTTGCTCAGCCTGTTTGCCATCGATGAGGCCCATTGCGTCAGCCAGTGGGGGCATGACTTCCGCCCCGAATACCGCGGGCTGTCCTTGCTTCACGAGCGCTTTCCGACCGTACCTCGGGTGGCCTTGACCGCAACCGCCGATGATTTGACACGCCGCGACATGATCGAGGGGCTGCAATTAGGCGCGGCCCGGGCTTTCATCAGCAGCTTTGACCGGCCCAATATTCGCTACACCATCGTCGAGAAGACCGATCCGCTGCGACAGCTTCTGCGCTTCATGCAGAGCGAGCACGACGGCGAGGCTGGCATCGTGTACTGCCAGTCCCGCAAGCGGGTGGAGGAGGTGGCCGATCAATTGCAGGCCGCAGGGGTGCCGGCGCTGGCCTACCATGCCGGGCTGCCCAATGAGATGCGGCAGCAGCGGCAGGACCGTTTCCTGCGGGAAGAGGGGCTGGTCATGGTGGCCACCATTGCCTTTGGCATGGGCATCGACAAGCCTGATGTGCGATTTGTGGCCCACCTGGACATGCCCAAGAACATCGAGGCCTACTACCAGGAGACCGGCCGCGCCGGCCGCGATGGCCTGGCCGCTGATGCCTGGATGGTCTACGGCTTGCAGGACGTGGTCAATCAGCGCCGCATGATCGATGCTGGCGAGGTCGCCTCGGAAGAGTTCAAGCAGGTCATGCGTGGCAAGCTCGATGCCCTGCTGGCCCTGGCCGAGGGCAGCAGCTGCCGCCGGGTGGGCTTGCTGGGCTACTTTGGTGAATCGAGCGGACCCTGCATGAACTGTGACAACTGCCTCAGACCGCCCCGGCTGTGGGAGGCCACG
>JACCDP011280528.1_pt1 | contig 17231 bp, 17 predicted proteins | sample 7445841 | NCBI WGS metagenome assembly JACCDP01 (sample SAMN15323441, study PRJNA562643) | freshwater metagenome | isolation source: river surface water | place: USA:Blue River Watershed | collected 2017-08-17 | reverse complement strand
CATTCAATCGCGCGGGGTCGGCACCCAAGCTTTTCAGCCATGCCAAGGGCACGGAGGCAAAGGCTTCGTTCACTTCATACAGATCGATGTCAGCGATGTTCATACCGGCTTTTTTCAAGGCTTTTTCGGTGGCAGGAATCGGCGCTTCGAGCATGATGACCGGGTCGTGACCGATCATCGTCATGTGGTGAATGCGGGCCAGAGGTTTGACACCCAAAGCTTTCAAACCACGTTCGTTGACCACCATGACGCCGGTGGCACCGTCGCAAATTTGGCTGGCATTGGCGGCGGTGATGACACCACCTTCTTGCAAGAGCTTGACGCTGCCAATGCCCTCCAAGGTGGCGTCAGCGCGGATGCCTTCGTCGGCGGTGTGCATCTCGCCCGAGGCTTGGCCTTCGGTGTTGAGCACGGCCACCGGCAAAATTTCGTTGTTGAACGCGCCCGATTGGGTGGCCGCCAACGCACGCTGGTGGCTTAACAAAGCGTAGCTGTCGAGTTCGTGTTTGCTCAGCCCATATTTTTTAGCCATCATCTCCGCGCCAACAAACTGGCTGAACACTTGGTCGTTGTAGCGCTTGTTGATGAGCGGGCTTTGGTAGAAGCCCATGTTGGCTTTTTGCGCCAAGTAGCTGGTGCTGAACATGGGCACGCGGGTCATGGATTCCACACCGGCTGCAATCACCACGTCCATGCTGCCGGACATGACGGCTTGGGCGGCGAAATGAATGGCTTGCTGCGAAGAACCACATTGCCGATCAATGGAGGTGCCGGGCACGGACTCAGGCAAGCGCGAGGCCAGCACGGCGTTGCGCGCCACATTGGTGGACTGCTCGCCGACTTGGCTCACACAGCCCATGAACACGTCTTCCACCAAAGCGGGGTCAGCGCCAGTGCGATCCATCAAGTTGTTCAACACTTGTGCGGCTAAATCAACCGGGTGCCATCCCGATAAACGCCCGCCTCTTTTGCCACCGGCGGTGCGGGTGGCGGCCACGATGAATGCTTCAGACATCTTGTCTCCTTGGTGAATGTTTCGGGGGATTGTGCCCGGCCTCAGCGGGGGGCCATGCGAATGGCACCGTCGATGCGGATGCACTCGCCGTTCATGTATTGGTTGGTCAACAAAAGCTCTGCCAACTGCGCGTATTCATCGGGCTGACCGAGGCGTTTGGGAAACGGGACTGAAGCAGCCAAGGCCTCCTTCACGTTGTCTGGTGCAGCCTGCAACAGCGGTGTGTTGAAGATGCCCGGCAAGATGGTGTTGACCCGAATGCCCTCGCTCATCAGGTCCCGCGCAATCGGCAAGGTCATGCCCACGATGCCGGCCTTGCTGGCGGTGTAACTGGCTTGGCCGATTTGTCCGTCTTCGGCCGCCACCGAGGCGGTGTTGACAATGGCTCCGCGTTCGCCGTCCAGCATGTCCAAGGTCATCATGCCAGCCGCTGATTTGGCAATGCACCTGAAGGTGCCGACCAAGTTGATTTGGATGATGCGGTCAAAGTTGGCGGTGGGAAACGAGCGAATCTCGCCGGTGGTTTTGTCGCGGCTGGCGGTTTTGATGGCGTTGCCCGTGCCCGCGCAGTTCACCAAGATGCGCTCTTGGCCGAGCGCCGCCCGGGCTTTGGCAAAGCCCGCGTCCACCTGCTCCTCAGACGTCACGTCCACTTGGCAAAACACGCCGCCAAGCGCTTGGGCCAAGGCTTCGCCCAAATCGGCGTTGAGGTCAAACAGCGCGACTTTCACGCCATGCGCCGCCAATCGGCGGGCGGTGGCCGCGCCCAGGCCGGAGGCCCCGCCAGTGACGATGGCCGACAAGTTTGCATTCAGTTTCATCAGGGTCTCCGTGGTGTTTTTTCAATGCGCAGCTGGAGAGCTTAAGGGATGCGGCATCTGCTAACCTCTTTGCACCTTCACCAACTGTCTATGGAGCGACGCATGCCCCTGATTCCTTTCGCAAACGGCCGCCGTGCTTGCCTCAACGCCGTTTTGGGCAGCTTGCTGCTGACGGGTTTGGCCGCCCCGCTGATGGCCGCCGACATCCCAACGGCCTCACCCGCTTCCAAAGGTTTTTCTGCCGAGCGCTTGGCCCGCATTCGCCCCGTCATTCAGGCTGAAATCGATGCCAAAAACATGCCCGGTGCGGTGGTGGTGGTGGCCCGCAAAGGGGCCATCGTTTATTCGGATGCGATCGGTGTGAAACCTGACGCCATCTTCCGTGCCTACTCCATGACCAAGCCCATGACCTCGGTGCTGGCCATGATGATGGTGGAAGAAGGCCAGCTGCAACTGGCCGACCCCGTGTCCAAATTTTTGCCGGCCTTGGCGCAAATGCAGGTGCTGGCCAACCCCGCTGACCCAGCCAGCACCACGGTGGCTGCTGCGCGTCCCATCCTGGTGCACGACCTGCTGCGCCACACCTCGGGCCTGACCTATGCCGAGTTCACCCGCTCTGCGGCGATGCGCAACGCCTACATCCAAGCCGGTTTGTTTTCGAACGAAACCCCCTCGGCTTGGATCACCTTGAACCCCGAGCAACAAGTGGCCGCCTTTGCCAAAGCGCCTTTGCAGTGGCAACCCGGCAGCACCTGGGAATACAGCTTGTCCACCGATTTGCTGGGCCGGGTTCTGGAAGCGGTTGGCAAAAAACCGTTGGGCGTTTTGTTGAATGAGCGACTGATCAAGCCCTTGGGCATGAAAGACACGGCGTTTGTCGTGCCCGCCAACCAGGTTCACCGCATTGCCCAGCCCTTGGCCATCGACCCCCTCACGCAAAAACCCATGGCCCCCGTGTTGGACCCCACCCAGGTGCAAGGCAACGATTCGGGTGGTGCGGGTTTGGTCACCACCGCCGCCGATTACCTGCGCTTTTGCCAAATGCTGTTGAACAATGGCACCCTGGATGGCCGCCGCTACCTGAGCCGCACCACCATCGCATTGATGACCTCTGACCACTTGGGGCCCAAAGTGGCCACACCCTTGCAACCCGGCGAACTGTTGATGGGCGTGCAGGGCTACACCTTTGGCCTGGGCTTCATGGTGCGTCAAGGCCCGGGCATGGCCAGCGTGCCGGGCTCGGAGGGTGATTACGCTTGGGCCGGTGCCGGTGGCACCTTCTTTTGGATTGATCCGAAGGAGCAAGTGATTGGTTTGCTGATGGCGCAAACGCCAGGTCCAATTCGCCAGTACTACCGCCGCATGGTCAAGCAGTTGGTCTACCAAGCTTTGGAATAACTTTTTGCAAGTGATCGCCATGTCTTCCAGCATCCTCAACATTTCTTCTCTGTCGTTTCCATGGCAAACCATGGACCCATTTTTGTTTTGTGTGCACCACTTAGACCATTACCCCGAAGGCAATGCCCAGATGGGGCCCAATGCTTCGCTGGCGGGACGTCAAATGGGCAGCGACTTTGGCAACAAAGACGGCTGGAGCATGTACCACGGCCAAACCATTCCGGGCTTTCCATCGCACCCGCACCGTGGTTTTGAAACCGTGACCATCGTGCGCCAGGGACGCATCGACCATTCCGATTCTTTGGGGGCCACAGCCCGCTTTGGCGATGGCGATGTGCAGTGGCTGACGGCGGGCAAAGGCATCGTGCACTGCGAGATGTTTCCACTGCGTCACCAAGACCACAAAAACACCTGCGAGCTGTTTCAACTCTGGTTGAACTTGCCCGCCAAGGACAAGATGTGCGAACCGCACTTCACCATGTTTTGGCGCGAACAAATTCAAACCGTGCGCCATGTTGACGCCAATGGATGTGCCACCGAGGTGTTGGTGGTGGCCGGTCACTTGAACGACGCCCAAGGCTTGCCACCACCGCCGCACTCTTGGGCCAGCCAAGCGCAATCGGACTTGGCCATCTTCACGATTCGACTGGAGGCTGGTGCACGCTGGACCTTACCGCGCACCGTTCACGCCGGCACGAAACGGCAGTTGTATTTCTTTGCGGGCCAAGGTTTGAAGCTCGCCGGACAAAACATGCCACAGCGTTCTGTCATCGAGGTGGTGGCCCAAGACGACTTGGACATCCACAACACGGGCAGCGATGCGGTGGAGTTGCTGATGTTGCAAGCGCGCCCGATTGGCGAACCGGTGGCGCAATACGGTCCGTTTGTGATGAACACCCAGGCTGAAATTCACCAGGCCTTTGAAGATTACCGCCGCACTGAATTTGGTGGCTGGCCGTGGGGTGCTTCTGACCCTGTGCATCCACGTGACACCGGACGTTTTGCACGCCATGCCGATGGGCGTTTGGAGGAGCGTGAAGCCGACGAGGTGAAGACTTGAACACCTTGTCAGGACAGATCGACCACGAGGTTCAGGGTGCGGTGCTGGTCATCACGATCAACCGCCCCGACAAACGCAATGGCTTCACCCCCGCCATGTACGCGCAGTTGGCCAAGGCCTACAGTTTGTTGGACGACACCCCTGCGTTGCGCGCAGGCGTCTTGTGTGCGGCTGGGGCGCATTTCACAGCCGGCCTTGATTTACCTGCCTTTGCCGGTCTGATGCAACGAGGCGAGCATGCAGCCGTCTTGGGCGATGTCGATCCAGTCAACCTGGGCACCAAGGGGTTTCGCAGGCGTCAAAAGCCTTTGGTCGTGGCCGTCAAGGGCATCACCTACACCCTGGGCATCGAACTGATGCTGGCCGCTGACATCGTGGTGGCCGCGGACAACTGTCGTTTTTCGCAACTGGAGGTCAAGCGCGGCATCATGGCCACAGGCGGGGCCACGCTGCGCATGGCTGAACGTGCGGGCATGGGCAACGCCATGCTGCACTTGCTCACTGGAGACGAATTTGATGCAGCTGAAGCGCTGCGCTTGCACTTTGTGCAAAAAGTGGTGCCCGCAGGCACTGAATTGGATGTGGCTTTGAAGCTGGCGCAAACCATCGCTTTGCAAGCCCCCTTGGCCGTCGAGGCCACTCGTTTGTCCGCGTTGCAAGCCATTGAGGAAGGGCCGCTGGTGGCCATGGCGGCGTTTGACCGCATTCAACAACGTTTGGCCAACAGTGCCGATGCGGCCGAGGGCGTGCAGTCTTTCATCGAGAAACGACCGGCCCAATTTCAAGGGCGATGAGGCCCAACCAGGCTCTTATTCGGTGGCGACCACTTCTTTGGCAGGTGGTTTGATTTTGTAGGCGTTGTCGCGTTGGATGCGAATCACCATGAAAGTGCAATCGCGCTTGAGTTCACCATTGCGGATCATGTCGCAGAAGGTGCCACTGCCCGCGAAAGAGGCTTTGCAATAATTTTTTTCGTCCTCCACCTTCTTCAGCGTGCATGAACTGATGTCTGCAGCGAAAACCGGCGTTGAGAAACACAACAAAAACAGCCACTTGAATGTCTTCATCATCGGCAATCAAAGTTTCATGGAAGGCAGTTATATCGTCAGGCCCACAGAAATCTTCACAAATACCCATGAAAAACAAGGGCTTAGCGGGTTTTATGACGGTATTGTCATCAACCCGCCAAGGCGCGAAACAGGCCCCGGGCCTGGATCGCCTCGGTTCTTAATCGATTTTGTAATAGTCCGAAATGACTTTCCAGCGGCCGTCTTGGATTTGTGCCAAGCGGCTGCGGTTGGAGCCCAAGTGCTTGGTTTTGGAAAACGAAGCTTCCGGGCCCCCAAAGAAATCGGTGGGAAAGGTCATGGTGTCCATGACCGCCACGAAGCTGTCGGTGGTGAGGTTGGGTCCCACTTTTTGCGCGGCTTTGATGAAGTTGTCAATGATCAAGTAGCCATAAACCGAGAACACAGTGGGGTCTTCGTTGAACTTGGTTTTGTACTTGTTGGCCCAAAAGCTGATGGGCTTGGAGGCTTCATCCAGATACGGGTGGGGCACGGTCATGGTGGCGTACATGCCGTCCATGGCTTTGCCGCCCAACTTGTGGATCAAGTCGGTGTAGGCGGCACTTGAGCCGATGAACAGCGGGTTGAAGCCGGTTTTGCGGGACTCCCCAATGGTGCCCACGGTTTCGCGAATGATGGTGCCCAAGACCACCATTTCACAACCAGCTGACTTCATGCGGGCCACCTGGGATGAAAAATCAGTGGCACCACGCTTGAAGGTGGTCTTCTCGGTGAACTCCATGTTGAGGGTTTTCAAGCCGGCCTCTGCGCCGCGAAACACCTCCAGGCCAAATTCATCATCTTGGTAAATCGAGCACACCTTGCTGATTTTTTTCTCTTTCGCCAGCGCCGGCACGGCCGCACGCATTTGGTCGTAGTAAGTGGCAAAAATGGCGTACTTCAAGCGATTGAAGGGTTCGTACATTTCACGCGCAGCCGTCACGGGGAAGAAATTGATGATGTTCTTGTCAAACTGCACCGGCATGGCGGCGTTGTTTTGCGCCGTGCCAATGTGACCGGCCATGATGAAAATTTTGTCTTGGTTCACCAACTTCTGCGCGGCCAACACCGCCCGCTTGGGGTCGTAACCCGAGTCCTCGGTGATGAGTTTGAGCTTGCGTCCGTGCAAGCTGCCCTGCTCGTTCTGTTCATCGATGCGCAATTGCATGCCATTGCGCACGGCTTTGCCATAACCGGCCAAGGGGCCGGATAAATCTTGGATGGTGCCAATCGTGATGTCGGTTTTGGTCACGCCTTGTTGTTGAGCGAACGCGCCGGTGCTGGCCAATGCCAGCAACAGCCAAGTGAATTTCAATTTCATCGCAGTCTCCTCTGGGTATGTGATTAAGTACGGTACATCTCTTCGATCATGTTTTTGTACTTCTGCTCCACGAACTTGCGCTTGAGCTTCATGGTGGGCGTGAGTTCATCGTCTTCGGCGGTGAGTTGCGTGTCCAACAATCGGAAATACTTGATCTGCTCGACCCGCGCGAACTTGCGGTTCACCTTTTCAATCTCGGCTTGAATCAGCGCTTGCACCTCGGCGGCGCGGGTCAGGCTGGCGTAATTGGAGAAAGGCACATCCTGGTCTTGCGCAAATTTTTCGACGTTTTCCAGGTCGATCATGATGATGACGGTGAGGTAGGCACGGCGGTCGCCAATCACCACGGCATCTGTGACATAGGGCGAGAACTTCAACTCGTTTTCCCATTCGCTGGGCGTGATGTTTTTGCCGCCCGCCGTGATGATGATGTCTTTCATGCGGTCGGTGATGCGGAAATAACCATCGGCATCGACGCTGCCCACGTCACCGGTGTGCAGCCAACCTTGGGCATCCACGGTTTCGGCAGTTTTTTCAGGTTGGTTCAGATAGCCCATGAACACATTGGGGCCGCGAATCAGCAACTCTTGGGTGTTCGGATCGACCATCACTTCGTTGTACGGGCAAGCCGTGCCAATGCTGCCCAGTTTGATGCGGTGGGCCGGCATGGCGGTTGAACCGCCGCAGGACTCGGTTTGACCCCAGACTTCCATCATGGGCAAGCCCAATGCCAAGTACCAGCGTACCAACTCGGGCGAGATGGGAGCCGCACCCGTGACCAATGTTCGTGCGCGTTGAATGCCCATCATGCGGCGCACATTGTTCAACGCCAACACATTGGCCAAATGAAACGCAGCTTGGAGCCACACAGGCACCGGGCGTTGCGCCAACACCCGGTCACTGACGGCATAGCCCACGGCCATGCACTGGCGGTAGACAAACTGTTGAAGCACACCCGCTTCGGCAATGGCAATCGTCACAGCCGAGTAAAACTTCTCCCACACGCGCGGCACGGCGGTGAAGGTGGTGGGTGCAATCTCGCGCACGTTCTCGGGCACGGTGTCGGGGTTCTCGACAAAGTTGAACACCGTGCCGGTGTAGATGGAAAAGTATTGACCGCCCAAGCGTTCGGCCACATGGCACAGGGGCAAAAACAACATGCGCTCGTCGGTCTCGTCTTGGCGCAGCACTTGGTTGTAGCCATGCACGATGTAGACCAGTGCAGCATGGCTGTGCATCGCCCCTTTGGGCTTGCCGGTGGTGCCCGAGGTGTAAATCAAGATGGCCAGGTCTTCGGGACGGCGGCTGTGCACAAGCTGCTCGAACAATCCGGCGTTGGCCGCGTCAAAAGCGGCCCCCTCCTCGCGCAGCTGGTTCAGGCTGATCACCATGGGGTCACTGAAGCGGGTCAGGCCTTCCATGTCCATCACCACAATCAGTTTCAACTTGGGCAGCTGTTCTCGCGTGACCAAGGCTTTGTCAAGTTGTTCTTCATCTTCGACGAACAACACGGTGGTGGATGAGTCTTCGCACTGGAAATGCACCTGCGGCGCCGCATCCGTGGGGTAGATGCCATTGGAAACGCCACCGGCACTGAGCACGGCCATGTCAGCCAAAACCCATTCCAAACGCGTGTTGGCCAAGATGGATGCACAGTCGCCTGGCGCAAAACCATGCGCGGCCAAACCCATGGCGAGTTGGCGCACCGCATCGCCCGTTTCGTTCCACGTCCAACCACGCCAAATGCCCAACTTTTTCTCGCGCATCATCAAACGCTGGCCGCGTTGAGCCACCGCATTCCAAAACACCTCGACCATGGTTGCGCCTGGCATCACCACCTGGGTGGTGCCACGGGCATGGTCGGTGTTCCACAGTTGACTCATGTCATCTCCAGGTTTTTTTCTTTTTCCAACGACGCTCGTCGCGGGCACCCGCTTCTTTGAGGCCGAGGTAAAACTCTTTGATGTCGTCTTTTTCGCGCAAACGGTCGCAGCTGTCTTCCATCACGATGCGTCCCGACTCCAGTACAAAGCCATGGTCGGCCACGTTCAAGGCCATGTTGGCGTTTTGCTCGACCAACAAAATGGTGGTGCCACGCTCGCGGTTGATGCGCACCACGATTTCAAAAATCTCCTGCGTGAGTTTGGGCGACAAGCCCAGGCTGGGTTCGTCCAGCAATATCATGTCGGGTTCGCTCATGAGGGCGCGTGAGATGGCCAGCATTTGCTGCTGTCCGCCGGACAACAAACCTGCATCTTGTTGGGCGCGCTCTTTCAAAATGGGGAAATAGCCAAACACCAATTCCATGTCGCGGGCAATGGCATCGCGGTCTTGACGGGTGTAAGCCCCCATCAACAGGTTGTCTTTCACTGACAGCAGGGGGAACACCTCGCGGCCTTCGGGCACATGCACCAAACCACGTTGCACGATGAATGCAGGGTCCATGGCGGTGATGTTGTCGCCCTTGAAATGGATGCTGCCTTTGCGGGGATCGATGATGCCCGAGATGGTTTTCAGGATGGTGGTTTTGCCCGCGCCATTGGAGCCCAGCACCGCAGCGATTTGACCGCGCAGCACCGACAGGCTGACACCGCGAATGGCACGCACGGGCCCGTAAGCGCTTTCCACGTTGTTGAGCTGCAGCAAGGCGTCCATGGTGTTCTAGCCCTTTCGCCGCAAATTGGCAGCGTCAAAACTGCCGCCCAGGTAAGCTTCGATGACCGCTTCATTGGCCTGCACATGGGCGGGTTCGCCCATGGCCAAGACCTCGCCTTGGTTCATGGCCAAGACGCGGTTGCTGACCTTGGACACCAAGCTCATGTCGTGTTCCACCATCAAGACCGTGATGCCCAAGTCGTGTTGAATGTCTTGAATCCAAAACGCCATGTCAGCGGTTTCTTCCACATTCAAGCCCGATGACGGTTCATCCAATAACAACAATTTGGGGTCGGTGCACAGGGCGCGTGCCAACTCCACCACCTTGCGCACGCCATAGGGCAAACCGGCCACCAAGGTGTCGCGGTAGTGCTGCAAATCAAGGAAGTCAATCACCTCCTCCACTTTCTGGCGTGTTGCGCGTTCGGCGTTGCGCACGGTTGAAGTGAACAGCATCTGGCTCCAAAAACCGGTGCGGTTGTGCACATGCCGACCGATGAGCAGGTTTTGCAAGACGGTGGCGTGCTCAAACAACTCGATGTTTTGAAAGGTGCGGGCAATGCCCATGGCAGCCACCGCATGCGGCGGCACATCGCTCAACCGTTGCCCTTGGAAATCAAGGTGTCCCGATGTGGCTGTGTAAATGCGACTGATGAGGTTGAAGACCGTGGTTTTCCCTGCGCCGTTGGGGCCGATGAGCGTGAACACCTCACCTTGGCGCACATCGAAGCTCACGCCATTGACCGCCAGCACGCCACCAAAACGCACTGTCAAATCGTGGGCACTCAACAAGATGTTGCTCATTTGAGTCGGTCCGATTTTTGGAAACTTTTCTGCCGCTTGAACATGCCTTTGCGGTAGAAGGGAAAGAGTTCAAACCAGGTGCGGATCTTCAACCAGCGGCCATACAAACCCATGGGCTCGAACATCACAAAGCCAATCAGCACCAAGCCATACACCACGGCTTGCAAACCAGGCGCTTGCCCAATGAACGCTGGCAAAAAGTCTTTGCCCAGGGTGATGAGCTGGGGCATGGTGATGAGAAAAATCGCGCCCAAAAAAGCGCCATGCACCGAGCCCAAACCGCCGATGACCACCATCAACAGCAAGTCCACCGATTGCAAAATGCCGAATTGGTCGGGGCTGATGAACTGCATTTTGTGGGCATACAAGGCCCCGCCAATGCCGGCCAAAGCCGAGGACATCATGAACGACAAGGTTTTGTAGTAGGCCAAATGGATGCCCATGCTTTGGGCTGAGATTTCGGAATCGCGAATGGCGACAAAAGCACGCCCTGTGGGGCTGCGCAGCACATTCAACACCGCCAAGGTGCAGAGCACGGCCAACACCAAACACACGGCGTAAAACTTTTCACCGCTGTTGGCTTGCCAACCGAGGATGGAGACGACCTTCACATGGATGCCAGCGTTGCCGCCAGTGACGCTTTCCCAGCGGGCCAAGCCCTCTTCCACGATGAAGCCAAAGGCCAAGGTGGCAATGCCCAGGTAAATGCCTTTGACGCGCAGTGCGGGCAAACCAACCACGGCACCGACGATGGCGGACAGGCCGGCGGCCATGGTGACACTGATGGGAAATGACACGCCATGCCCAGACAGCACCGCGGCCACATAAGCGCCCACGCCCATGAAGGCGGCGTGGCCGATGGAGAACAAACCGGTGAACCCGGCCAACACCATCAAGCCCAATCCCACGATGCCGTAGATCAAGACAAAGGTGAGTTGCGCCAACCAATATTCTTCCATCAGCCAGGGCGCCAAACACAGCAGCAACAGCAAGAGGCTGTAGGCCCAGACATGGCCACTGTGTTTGGCCAATTGAATGTCTTGGTCGTAGCGGGTCTTGAAGATGAATCGCATGCTTCAGACCTTCTTGCGCAGTTTGTCGCCAAACAAGCCATTTGGCTTGAAGACCAACATCAACAACACCACCACATAGGCGGCCACATCTTTGAAGCCTTCGGGCAACCAAAAGCCAGCCATCGCTTCCACCACGCCAATGATGATGCCGCCCACGATGGCACCAGGCAAGCTGCCAAACCCACCCACGACGGCAGCGGGAAAGGCTTTCAAACCAATGAAGCCCATGTTGGCATGCACAAAGGTGATGGGGGCCAACAACAATCCAGCAATAGCGGCCACCGCAGCCGCCAAGGCCCAGACCATGCTGTTGAGTCGCTTGACGGGAATGCCCATGTAGTAGGCGGCGAGTTGGTTTTGTGAGGTGGCTTGCATGGCGATGCCGACACGCGAATACTTGAACACCGCGTACAAGACGGCGCACAAAACAGCTGTGCTGCCAATCACCACCAGTTGTGTCGCGCCCAGCACCACGCCGCCAAGGTTGAAAGAGATGTCTTTGTAGGGCACCTCAAAGCTGTGGGTTTCGGTGCCGATGTCCGGAATCATGGTGATGCCACCGCGCACCACATAACCAATCCCGATGGTGAGCATGACGATGGCGAAAGCGGGTTCACCCAATACAGGGTTGATAACCACCCGCTCGATCAACCAACCGATAGAGGCCATGACCAACATGGAAGCGACCACAGCCAGTGCGAAGGGCAATTGCAAATAAGTGACAAAGGCCAAGCCGCAAAAAGCCCCCAACATCATCAACTCCCCTTGGGCGAAGCTGACGGTTTCCGTGGCTTTGTAAATCAGCACAAAGCCCAAGGCAATCAGGCCGTAAATACAGCCCTGCGCCACACCACTCAAAATCACCTGAAGTTCTTGCATGATGCAGCGGAAAGTTCCCTGGAAGATCACTGTTGCCGAAAGTTGATGATTCACTCTATCACTGCTTTTTCATTCAAGGGGAAACCCTAGGAGCCATCGAATTTCAAAGTCTTGCAGGCTTGGGCCTAAGATCCATGGCCTCCACACACAGGCTGATTGCACACGAAGAGGAGTCGCAGATGCGTTGTTTCAAAACACTGGGTTGCTGCTTTTTGGCGGGTTTGGCCCTGGCCTCGCAGGCGGGTTTGGCCCTGGTGGGCGAAACCAAGGAGTCCATCATCTACATCAACCTGGATGCTGCAGAGAAAAAAGGCGACGTGGTCAAAGCCGAGGGCTCGCAAGATTTTCACCAACAGCAAACACTGTCAGGACACAGCTATTTGTCGGCCAAGTTTGTCCATGAATTCAATTGCGCGACCAAACAAGTTCGACAAATGACCTTGAGCATCTACCCCGAAAACATGGCCAATGGCGGGGCCTTGCTCAACGACACACAGGCCAAGGAATGGGCGGCTCCCGCAGCAGGTTCAGCGCAAGCCATGATGCTGAACAAAGCCTGCCCGGCTAAGTGAACGACACGGCCAACTGCCCCAGCACCCCAAAGTCAGCCAGCATCTGATCGCCTTCGTTCACTGGCACGGGCACCACGCAAGTGCCCGTGATCACGATGTCGCCTTGTTTCAAGTGCATGCCGTGGTCTTGCAATTCATTGGCCAACCAAGTGAGGGCCCAACGCGGGTCCCCCAAGACATTGGCCCCGATGCCATCAGCCACCCACGCACCTTGCCTGAACACCTGCACCTTGTGCGCGTCCAATGCCAAGTCGTGCCATGCAGCGCTGACTTCAGGCCCGATGACCACATGACCGGCGCAAGCAAAGTCGGCGATCAAGGACGCCTCACCGACATGCTCAAACGCGGTGTAACGCGAGTTGGGAATTTCGATGGCCAAGTGCAGGGCCGCCACTGCATCCATCACTTCGGCGGTGGACAAGGGTGTTGCGTCGTTGCGCAACACATCGCGCTTCATGCGGAACGCAAACTCGGCCTCCATCACGCGCATCAGATTGCCTTGCAAATTCACTTGGGCGCCAGGCAACAAACACCGCGAGCTCATCAACCGCCCTGCCAGCGGGCCACTCACACCAATGTGTTTTTGGCCCGCTTGGCTGGTGGCGGCAATCTTCCATCCAAAGGTGCTGTCTTGGGTGGCATCAAACAAGGCTTGCTGCACCCTGTAGCCATCGGCACGGTTTTGCGGCAGGTGGCTGCTGTCCAAGCCCGCAAGGGCTTGGGTGTGGATCCAAGCGGGCAAAAGTTGCTTGGCGGCGGATTGAATCAAGGTCTGGTTCATGGCTTGGCAGAGATGGATGGGGGAGCCTGATGCGCTTGCTCAGCAAACCGCTGGGCTCAAACAATTATGACTAAACTTGGTTCATCAGATTGAACCCGACCATCATGAGCAAACCCAATTTCAAAGCGTGGCGCATCCAAGCTGGGGCCAAGTTGTCGTTAGAGGACATGGACACCGGGCCAGCGTCTTTGCATGTGAACGACGCGGATATGAAGCCCTTGTTTGACCGCTTAAGCAAGCTGCAATCCACCTTGTATGCCGCCAAGACCAAAGGGGTTTTGCTGGTGCTGCAAGGCATGGACACCGCTGGCAAAGATGGGGCTATTCGCCACGTTTTTTCCCATGTCAGCCCCCTGGGCGTGCATGCCTTCGCCTTCGGTGCGCCAAGCGAAGAAGAAAAACGGCACGATTTTCTTTGGCGCATTCACAGCAAAGTGCCCGGTCGAGGTGACATGGTCATCTTCAACCGCAGCCACTACGAGGATGTGTTGGTCACCCGGGTGAAGAAATGGATTGATGAAGAGACGGTGCAAAGGCGGTTTGAAAATATCAAGCACTTTGAGTCGATGTTGGTTGCCGAGGGCATCACCGTGCTCAAGTGCTATTTGCACATCTCGAAAAAAGAACAAAAGAAGCGCTTGCAAGCGCGCATCGACGACCCAGAAAAAAACTGGAAGCTGCAAGCCTCCGATTTTGAAGACCGCCAACTGTGGCCGGCCTTCATGAAGGCCTATGAAGATGCCTTGTCAGCCACCAGCACAGCACAGGCCCCTTGGTATGTGGTGCCTAGCGACAACAAACCCTACCGCGATTATTTCTTGGCCGAGTTGTTGGTGCACACGCTGGAAAAAATGGATTTGAAAATGCCGCAACCCAGCTTCGACCTGTCGCTGGCCAAACTGGATTAGCTCAGTTGGCGCGGGCCACCCAGACGGTGGCGCCTTCTGGCCCATAGTGTTCGGCGTGGGGAATGTTGCGGGCCAAGGAAAAAGCTTGTCCAGCTTTGTAGGTGGTCTGCACATCGCCCACGGTCAAGGTGAATTCACCACGCACCATGAAGGCGGTCACGTCAAACGGATGGGTGTGGGTGTCGATGACCAAGGATGGGGCCCATTCGCGCACCAAGCATTCGTGGTAGCCGATGGTTTGGGCGGCGGCGCTGAAGTCTTCAAAGCTGTTTGGCATGATGTTGTTGAGGCTAAAAGGTGGAGGGTCGCCGGTTCATGACGACCCCCAGTTTAGCCAATGCCTGATCAGTCTTCTTCGTGGTAGCCGTTGTTGTGATCCACCTCCAGGCTCAGCACCTGAAAAACACCCGCCGTGTCCATGTAGCCCTTGAGTTCCACCAAACTGCCGTTCGAGGGTGATTGGTTGTTTTTGAAACGGGTGTTGCTGCTGGTCTGGGCAGACACGCTGGAATTGCGTCGATCCGTCAAGGTGAACATCGAACCCGTGCCAAGCCACTGACTGACCGTGCCGTGGATCTCAAAACTGCGTCCCACACCACCACTGCTGGTGCTGGCATTTTTGATCTCGATTTTGCTGGCCACCAAAACACCTGAAGCATTCAGGGTGCCCTTGACTTCCACGAACACGTTGTCGAGCAAACTGGCCAAGCTGCCGTTTTGAACATAGGCATTGCTCACGTCAACACTCACGCCTTGCACCACCAAACTGCTGCCCGAACGTTGGCTGATGGCCCCATACAGTTCTTGGCCATAGCTGTGGCTGCTGCCGTTGGCGTCCAAGTGGGTGTCATGGCCTTCAACTTCCCAGCGACTGGCTTGCAAAACACTGCCGGACCAGGTGCCACGGACCTCATAAAAAGAGCCAGCCACCAAACCCGACACGCCCGTGACCTGCACACCACCAATGAACCAATCTGCACCGTTGTTGCTGGCCACGCCTTTGAGTTTGGCAAAACCACTGGCGGCACCACCAAATCTGGCCAGGTTGTAAGCCGACACCAATTGCAATTGTGTGGCTGTCAAAGTACCACCACTCCAAGCGTTGCTGTCGGTGGCCAAGACCCGCACCAGGTCGCCGACGACCGCCGCGCTGCCCAAGGGCTGCACTGTGCAAACGGCACAGTTGACGTTGATATCAGTGGTACCCACCGACACGGTGTAACTGCTGCCAGCCACCGCTGTGATCTTGCCGCGAACCGCCACATCCATGGTGTGGGTGGCTGGGTCAATCAACACCACACGGGTGGCCAAGAAACTGTTGTCGGCCTGAGGCAAGCCATACACATTCAGTAATACGGGGGTGCCACCCAGCGCTTGCAGTTGTGCCAAGGACACGATGGTGCTTGCGCCGTTTGTGCCACTGAACACCGTGGTGTCTGAGTAGGTCACCACCTGGGTTGGAAAGGCCAAGGTTTTGGTGCCCGTATTGATATCGACGTTGGGAGTGAGTGTGCCCCGAACACCTCCAACCACGCGGATTTTGCTGGCACGCCCCAAGTTTTGGGTTTCATCGGCGTCACCCATCAAGGCCACGGTCATGCCCATGCCCAATGAACTGCCAAACAAAGTGCTGTCGTCAAAACGGTCGGGGTCGTAGACAGTGGCGCTGCTGGTTTCAAAGCGAACACCATTGACCACAATGGAGCCCAATCCCGAGATGGGGCCTTGGAAGTTGGTGGCCACAGCGGTGTAACTGCTGACCCCTGCCGGGTTCAAAGACCAATCGTTGCTGCCTGAGAGTTCATTGTCGCTGCCACTGCCCCCGCAGGCGGTCAATAAAAGGGCAGACAAGGCCGCCGACAAGACGGTTTTGGAGGGTGTCAGCATGAAGTGCTTTCGTGAATGGAATACACCCACGATAAGCCGCTCAACTTAAGGCTTTCTTAAGCGCATTTTGCAATCAGGCACAAGCTTGAGCCTGAGCATTTGCCTCAGGCCGGTTGATGCAAAAACGCCAGCACCATGCGGTTGAAGCGATCGGTGATTTCGGTCATGGGCACATGGCCGCATTGGTCGATCAATTCATACTGGGCATGGGGCAACAAGGGTTTCAATACTTGAACGTGTGAAACAGGTAAAAACTGGTCTTGCTGACCCCAGATGACCAAGCTGGGGCAGCGAATCTTGGCGATGCGGGCCAGAAAAGCTTGGCGTGGTGCTTCATGAAAACCACCAAAACCCAGCAAGCTGCGCAGGGTCCGCAAAAAGACAGTTTGCGCATGGGGTTGCTGCGCCAAGGTCACTTTTTCGGCCACCATGTCACGGGTGACGAAAGACTTGTCGTGGAAGGCTAATTTCCAAATCATGCCCAAGCCAAACATGCTGGGCTTGGTGAGGAGTTCACCCAAGACAGGAATGCTGGCCAAACGGAAATTGAACAAGGTGGTCACGCCCACGCCGGCCGGAGCAGACAAGGCGATGGCATGGATGCGCTGAGGATGCATGGCCGCGCATTCCATGGCGATGCGCCCACCCATGGAATTGCCCACCAAATTCACCGACGACAAGCCCATGGCATCCATGAAGTCAAACACAAAACGGGCTTGGGATGCCATGTCGTAAGCCGCATCAAGGGGTTTGTCACTCAGGCCACAACCCAGCAAATCGAGGGCGATGACTTGATGTTGCGTGGCGAGTGCCGCGATGTTGTGCTCCCACTCGAGAACCGAGCAACTGATGCCATGCAGCAGAAGCACGGTGGAACCTGCCTGGCCTTGTTGCCAGTAGCGAATGCGGTGGCCTTGAACTTGAATGAAGTGGTCTTGTGGTCTGTTGTTCATGCGGCGAGGTTACTACGCACAAGTCATGGCCAAGCCT
>JACCDP010978899.1_pt1 | contig 17232 bp, 9 predicted proteins | sample 7445841 | NCBI WGS metagenome assembly JACCDP01 (sample SAMN15323441, study PRJNA562643) | freshwater metagenome | isolation source: river surface water | place: USA:Blue River Watershed | collected 2017-08-17 | reverse complement strand
GTACCCGCAGTGCCAGCAGTAAAAGTCACGACATTGGTGGCAGCGGTTGCTCCCACGGGGGTATGCAACGAATCCGTCGAGGCTTCATAGGCAGCTGCCAGCGCTGTTGCGATTCGAGCGTGATCTGTTGACGCTGAGCCCCCATCAGCCACATCGGCTGCGGAGACGGTGTAGTTCAAAGCCAGTCCATTGACCGTTAGTGAGATCACGTCTCCAGCGGCAAATCGACCCGCAATTTCAAGCTTGTTGACCTGCGCTACAGCAGCAGGAATCGTGGCATTGGCAGTCGAGACATACATCGCAGTTACTGCAGCCCCAGCGGAGACAGACGCGGCAAAAGCAGTGCCAGCGGTATCGGCTTGGAGATCCAGAGTTCCGTCCGTTCCCGCAGTTGCCGTTACTGGAGTGTGGGCCGAAGAGGTACTGGCGTTATAGGCAGCAGCCAACTTAGTGGCAATGTTCGTGTATGCGGTTGTGGTGTTCCCCGCAACTGCAGCACCTCCGGCCCCATCCGTCGTGAGGTCATTGGCCACCACCTGATACAGAACCGGCTGGTCGTTGACCGTCAGGGTGACCACATCGCCAACCGCATAGGTACCGGACAGGGTCAGTCGATCCTTTTGTGCATCGGGCGAGGTAATGCCGGAGATGGCGATCTTGTTGTCAGCGCCTGTTAAGGTTGAGCTGACACTGAGCGAATATTGATTTGTGCCGCTCTGAATCACGGAGGCCTGTAGATTCGCGTCCAAAGAATTAATCGATGAGGCTAGATTGCTCAGGCTAAAAGTGTCACTGACAACGCTGGTAGTCGTCGCGGTCACTGCGGGAGACGTCTTGGCCGTGGCTGTCGCAGCGGTCACAGTCGCCCCACTGACATGAGACGCAATGAGCCCCTTTGAGGCATCGGTTGACGTTAACCTCAGAGCCCCAGACTCCACCGAAGCATAGACCCCCGTCAGGGTGCCAGCCGTCACTGCGGCATTGATGGCAGTGGCCACTGTCGCTGCAGTCGTCTGTGTTGTCAGTGTAAAGGTCTGCTGAGCCCCGTCAGCCAGAGTAAATTGGACCTTGTCAGCCGCCTGGAAGGTTTGGCCACTGGCAAAAGAGGCATAGCCAGGGACATCAAAACCAACGGTGACGCCCTGAATAGCATTCGCAGAATCGATCTGCAGGAACCCTCCAGTGCTGACGGATGCAAAAACTCCGCTTAAGGTGCCTGCTGTCACCGCCGCATTGATGGCTGAGGCCACCTGAGCAGGCGTAGTCTGAGTCGTGACCGTAAAGGTCTGAGCTTCATCACCATTGAGCGTCATGGTGATGCGGTCGTTACGCGAGAAGCTGCTGGTCGCGCCCAGGGTTCCGAACTTTGGAGAGTAGGTCACAGCATCAGCTCCCGTACCCACAGTCAGCGAGAAACTGTCCAGGTTGATCACCTGGGACGCACTCTGGAACCCACCCAACACTTCGGCCTCGGCCTGGGCTGTTTGGGCCACTTTGACGGCATATGTTGCCGCAGCAGCGGAATTACTTGCCGTAGCGGAGACCTTGGTAGCGTCACTAGAAGTGGTGTCCCGCAGGGCGTAGATGCCTGGGGTCGTGAGCGCTTTGGCGGCAGATTCTAGGGCTGAAACCTTACTCTTAAAGACCCCTAGGGTGCTGATGACCAGAGTCTTTTCATCGACTTGGGTCTGGAGCTTGGTGACGGGCACACGCTCAACGTCCATGAGACCCGAAACGATCTCTGGAACGTTAATTCCTGTGCTGGTCGTGCTGGAAACTGCCATTCAAAAGCCCTCTGTCGACAAACGATTTACGGCCCAAAGGCCGCATTGGTTTAATCAGACAGAAGCAAGAGGCGTGCCAGCAAAGGGGTTAAGCCGGCTGAGTCTGCAAGAGCGAGAGAATAACCTCGGGAAGCAAGTTGGCTTGGGCCATCATGGCCGTGGCGGCCTGCTGACCGATCTGCATTCGGATGAGTTTTGACATCTCATCACCATAATCCGCCTCGACCAACGCAGAGCGACTGGCCTGCAAGTTGAGCGAGTTGTTTTGAATACTGGAAATGGCATGTTCCAGGCGGTTTTGAGCCACACCCAGTTGGGTCTGAAAGCCAGCAACCTCGTCCAGAACCAAGTCCGAAAAATCAATCACCTTGGCAAAGTTCTCATCACTCAGTGCTGCCTGAGTGTTGGCCTGTAGCTCATCCAAGACGCCCGCGAGCTGGTCGAACCTCTGTGCGACTAGGCCACCATTTTTATTTGACCCGGCCAATCGAATATCGCCGAAGCCAGCCAAATACTGGTCGGAGCCGCTCCTTGCACTTGCCCCCAACTGGGCCATCGGCGAACGGTTCAGACTGTTCACCTGAATGTTGGCAGCCCTGGGTGAATATGCTGCGAACAAGCTCTCATCAATGGTGGCGTTTCGCTGATTTTCAAGCGTAAGCTGAATTCCCAATTGATCAAAGTTGTAGGTCTTAGCGCCGCCCGCGGCAACCTCACCAAGGGCGATGGTCTGCGACCTTCCTGGTGTACCAGCGTCGCTGTTGGCAGTTACGGTAATCAATCCAGGATTTGAGATGTCTCGAACCGAGACATCAATCTGATCCAAACCCAACTTGGCAGGTTCCTGCAGCGTAATCTGAGCCCCGCTGACAGAGACCCGAGTACCGGCTGGTAAATCTGTCGTCTCATTTTGAGAGGTGGTATTTGGGTAATCGACCGCCAAGAGACTGGCTAGCTTTGTGGCCAAGGTACTCGCGGTATCCTCTGCACCCACCTGCACAGCGTATTCCTTACCGCGAACCGAAATCTCTACAGAGCGACCCACTTGGATATCAGAGGTGGCAATCGAGATCACGCGGTCGGTTCGATCACGAGTCTGCGAGGACACCGAGGTCTCGCGTCCCCCGATGTTTGAACCTTCAATCAAGCGGTTTGTAATAACGTTTCCACCAGTAATGGTGAAGTAAACCTTGTCACCCACCTGGGGGGTGCCTGATAGGACTAGTTCAACCTGGTCGCCACTGTCCAAGGTAAGCCAACCAGAAGAGTAGGTTGCGGATGTAACTGCATCCCCAAACCGGTTCTTGATTGTGTAGTTACTTGCGGTTGTCGAACCGTTATATTCAAGGACGTAATCACCAATATCCAGTCCGCCAGCGACTGCGAAGGACATAGTCTGTACGCCATCGCGCTGGTATTGAGCAGTAGAGCCACTGCCTGAGTAAACAATCTGATCTCCGGAGACAGGAGGATAGTTGCCAGAACTGTTGAACCCGAGCGTAATGGTGGATGAGTAATACCAACTAGACGAAAGCGGATTCCAAAGGTACTTGTATAGCGATAGCGAATTGCTAGTCCGACCCGCATCCGTGAAATACGCATTTAAATCCCCATCGCTGACAGACCAAACTCCTCCGCTATAGGTGGCCGTGAAAGAGGTCCCCACCGAACCAGAAACAGTCACCGAGTTCGGTGTTTTATCGTTATCCGCAACGTTGTAGATCCCCGCAACGCCCGTCGAAGCGCTGCCGTTGATCCCAAGCCCAGAGGTTGGGTCTCCGTTGGCAATTGCGAAAAATATCGTATCGCCCTTCTTGGGCGTCCCGGTATACCTCACATTTACAGCGTTACCAGGGCTGGTGGTTAGCACAGAACCGTTAAAGGTTGCGCCCGCCACTGGGGAGGCGTCGACGCTCCAAGATGAGCCGTTATAGGAGAGCTGGTAATTGCCGTCATCCAAGCGCCCGCCGACACCCCACACCGCGCTCGTGATACCAGTTGCCGGACCCACAGTTGGGTTCAGCTCCCCCGCCATTGTCTCGGTAACCCGTAACTCAAGATTGGCCATTCCTGTGACAGTCGCTGAACCGAGTGTTACCACCCCACCAGATACAGAGACAGCGGAAGCACCACTGCCGTAATGATCATCCATGCGAGTTGCCAACTTCTGCGCAACAGTTGAGACAGTGTCGCTGGTTCCAGCGACAACACTATAGGTCCGCAGGTACCCCGGATTTCCAACGTCTAGGCTGAACACCCGGCCGGCAATAACATCATTGTCCGCGATGGTGATGGTTCGATTGGAGGTAGGTGACGCGCCCGGAGTTGAAACGTAGGAAGACGTTGATCGAACAGCGTCGGTGTTATTCGCCTGTCGAACCTGGTAAGAAATCTCAGCCAGGCCAAAATCCGCTGCGCTGTTTACAGTGACGATAGATCCCGCCCTGGTCGCGTGGTTCGGATAATCTTTCGCCAGCAGGGATCTAATCCCCTCTGCCACTGTTTCAGTAGTTTCATCTGACCCCACAATGTACTGATACGCCAGATCGTTGACGGTAACCGTAATCCGGTTGCCAGCAGTGATGTCCGCTTGTGTGGGGATGATTTCTCTGGAGAAATTCGGGCGATTAATGACGTAACCACCCACCGTTACAGCCGTCAGAGGGGTGCCGTTATAGCTACCACTAAAGGTCACCGTCGCGCCGCTGGCCAGGGCATCCGGCTTGGAAAACTTGTTATCCAAGTCGACGTCTGCGCCGGCTTGTACGGCATTTGCCAGGTTGTACTGAGCAGCCATTCCTGCAGTGATATTCGTGAGGGCAGTCAGACTATCTCCAGCCACTCGGGGGCCTAGTCCATCGTTGTTTTCAGTGAGGTTTTCGGCTGTCACCACATAGGTCTGAACCAACGTTCGGTCTGGGCTATCCCCCTTTACCGTAAACCGAATGGCATCCCCGGCCTCGTATACTCCCGAGAGTGTGATGGTCGAGCTAGCCGTGCCGGAATTGGCGATCGTGATCGCTTGCGTGTCATCTGTATCTAAACTACCGTCGATCGCAGTCGTAACCCTTGATTTTTGATTCTCGATAGTGCTCGGGGAGCCAAAAGATATGGCGTAGCTGCCCTCGTTGGCCTTGCCGACCTCAAGACCAGACACTCGCAGACCTGGAGCAAGTTCAGTTCCGACCTGGAACCGGGTCCGATCGGAAGCGGATAGCAGGCCCTGTGACTCCAGCGAGTTTTTGAGTAGCGACTTCGTGTTGAAGACCGTCTGCTCAGCAACCTGGTTAATCCCGTCCCGCAACTCCAAAATCTCCGCAGAGATCGCCCTCTTCTGGTCAAGAGACAGAGATCCATTTCGGGCCTGTGTCGCCAACTCGCGCATGCGTCGCAACATGTCTGTGACCTGACTTACGGAGGTGTCAGCCGTTTGGACCATCGAGATGAGGTCGTTGGCATTGCGCGCCCCCTGGTCCAGGCCCTTGATCTGGGTGCGAATCGCCTCGGAAATGCCTAGTGCACTTGCGTCATCAGAGGATTTGCTGACTCTCAGCCCTGACGACAACCGCTCAATGGCGTCCGCAATCGCGGACTGCGAATTTGCGAACTCACGCTGCGAAACATGAGTTGAACCAAGCGCATTTAGTGAAATTGTCATATGGAATCCGAAAGTTTTGGGCAAGAACTCCCCTCAACTGTTTAAACGGTGGAATCCAAATAAATGTTTAGTCGGATTGGTAGGAATTTTTCAACTGCTGGCTACAGGTCGGCCACCGTTAGCTGTCCGCCCAAAAGCAAAAACCCCCGGCAAGCCGGGGGTTCTGTTTGAAGCAAGAGCGTTACTTCAAGCTCTTTGGTTGACCAGCATTCCTCGCATCTGATCAATGTTCCTGGCAATCCGCAGGGTTTCCTCGGAAGGCAGGGATCGAACAACCTCGCCTGTCTCCGGATTCACCACCCGAGCCACGTAGTAACCCGTGGACTCGTCAACTGACACATTCAGGTTACGGCCAGATTCACGCAAATACCCTTGAATCTGTTTTGACGCCTGCTCCATCACCTGCTTGGTCACTTGCGCGTACTGCTGAACATTGACATCTGCCTTGGCCTTGGCCGCCTCCGCCGCAGCTGATGCTGCGGCGTCGACTTTCACCTCAGGCGAGGAGGCTTTCGTCTCCTGCACCTTCGGCTGTTGAGGCGGCACTCCCGCTGCTTTTGGCTGCGGGGCGGCCGGCTGTTGGGCCAAACCCTGAGCTCCTTGTGCAGAGATAGTGTTCATGTCAGACCTCGTTCGTTAATTGGTTCTCGCTAACGAACCCGCTATTACTTCAGAAGGGCCAGGATCACGTTAGGCATCTGGTTGGCCTGGGCTAGCATGGCCGTGGCTGCCTGTTGCATGATCTGAGTCTTCGTCAGGTTGGCGGTCTCTGCGGCGTAGTCTGTATCAACGATACGAGAGTTGGCTGCAGCGAGGTTTTCGCTCTGCGCCTGGATGTTGCTGATGGCAAACTCAATCCTATTCTGCTGAGCACCAAGGTAAGAACGGAAGTCCGAGATGGTCGTGATTGCGTCTTCGATCTGGTTCTCTAAGGTTGCGAAGTTCGCCACACTCAGGGATTCAGTTGTGTTCAGCGCAATCGTATCTAATGTCGAAGCAATGTTATCAAAGACGGTCTTGTCTGCGCCCGTATTCCGGTTGTAACCAGTAATACGGATGTCCTTGAATCCATCAATCACGACGTTATCTCGCGTACCCGCACCAACCTGGAACAACGCCTCACCATTCATAGTGGCCGCCACAGTCAGCTGGTTTACCTTTGAACTTAGCGCAGCAAAGTCGTCCGCATTGAGCTCTGACCCACTGTTGTTTGTGATCGTAAACGACACGCCAAGGTTGTCAAAATCATATGTCTTGGACGCGCCATTTGCGACTGTGCCAACATCAATGCCCTGAGACGTCCCAACGATTCCGGTATTGGCGTCTGCTGTGAGCTTTAACTTCCCGACCTCAGAGAGTTTAGAAACCTCTAGCCTGATATCAGAGAGTCCCAACTCGGCCGTTGCTGCCAGCACCACGCGATTGCTCGAACTACTTACCCAATTTGTCACAGCATCCGTGGCTGGGTCGACATAGCGATAGTCCTTTTGGAGCTGCGAGGCCAGGGCATAAGCGGCCTCTACGTTGGTGGTAATTCCATCCTGACCAATCGTCACAGCGTACTCTTTACCCTCAATTGTCAAGCTTATGGTGTTGCCGTCAGCAGCGTCGGCAGCGCTGATCGTGATGCTCCGTTCTGTCGCGTCTCCGCTCTTATCGGAGATCACTTCCGTAACACCCCCAAGACCTTTACCGGCGTCCTCTGTGTAGAGAACTTTGTCGATTTCGGTCTCATACATCTTCACCGAAATCAGGGACATCCCAAGGTTGTCACCTGTCGCTGAAGTGAGTGTCGTAGAACTTGACGTGATCGTGTAGTTGAGATCCATTAGCGTTTCAAGCTTTGTGACCACATCTTCGACAGTATCACCCGTACCTACAATTACTGAGTAATTGTGGACATCATCTGGACTACCCACTGAGACAACAATCTCGCGGCCAGCAATGATGTCATTGTTGGCAAAAGTTATTGTTCTCGCGCTTGCCGCGACGGAAACATCCGGCACTTCAACATATGTGGAAATATCCGTAATCTCCGCACCACGCTTGATGGTTTCCGCCTTAATCGTGATATCGGCAAGTCCTAAAGACGCGGAGGATAGAGTAATTAGACCGGCAGCGGAATCTGATGCAGCGGCATAGTAAGTGGCCTGAAGCACGTCAGTTAGTGCGCCAGCAACAGCACCCTCTGATGTGGCGTTGTTACTTCCGACATAAGCCACATAGTCATTTCCATTGATACTCAGGGTAACTTTTACATCTTGATCAAAAGCCTCTTGCTCTAGCGTAGAAATATTCGTCTCGAGTGTCGCCAAGTTGACCGTCCGGACCGAGGCATCGAAGCCACTTGCCGATGCAGAGACCGTAGAGGTCAAGGTGCCAGAGGAGACCAGATAGCTAGTCGTTCCTGCGGATGTAGTTGACGTCTCGGCACGCACCTGGCTATTGGCCTCGTAGAAACCAACCGTTTCCTTGGTGGAAGACTGGAAAGTGTAGGTACCGACGTTGGTGTTTCTCAGCGTAACGTTTGAGACCGTAACACCATCCAAAATTGAAGAGCCATTGGCGAGTTGCCCACTTGAGGTCGCTGATCCGGCTACTGTCGTACGGAGTCCATTTTTCAGCAGAGAGAGATCATTGAAGGTGGTTCGCTCGGCAATGCCGTTGATTTCATTCTTTAATGCCACCAGCTCATCTGAAATGAACGAGCGCTGAACCGTGGATAGACTCTCGTTCCTCGCTTGGACAGAGAGCTCTTTCATTCGAGCCAAAATCGAAGACACCTCTGATAGAGAGCCCTCGGCAGTCTGAACCATCGAAATCGCATCGTTAGCGTTTCTGACGCCCTGATTCAATGAAACCACTTGGCTATTAATCTTTTGCGAGATTCCCAAGCCGGCAGCGTCATCCTTGGCGCGATTGATCCGAAGCCCTGACGACAGGCGCTCAACCGAGGTAGACAAAGCCGACTGCGCGCCGGACAAATTCTTTTGGGCGTACAGCGAGGCCATATTTGTATTGATTACAGAAGCCATCCTAGTTCTCCTAGCAAAGTCGCCCGAAAATGGGCCATGCTCGTTTAACGGTCGAGTCTTAGAGACTGTTTAGGTCTCTCCGTTGGCTCAAGACGCATAGAGCGCGCCAAATTGGCTCCGCCCCCTGGCTGGCCGGGCAAGTGGTAACGTTAGAGCACACAGAGGGGGGAGCATGGGTAGCGAAAAGCAGGGTCAGAATGCCAAGAGCATCTCAACACCACCGCCGCGGGAGGCAATTATTGCCTTCCTAGAGCAGCGCGAGTGGTCCATCAATACGGCCCAAGCGCTTTATGCCTTTCTTTCCCAGCACCTATTCGAAGGCCAGAGTTCTCGGCACCTAATTGCTTCCGTGGCTGCATCACCAGAGCAGGTCGACAAGTCAAACGCCTTTCTTAACCGAATCGTCCTGGAGAGCATAGAGTTCGCTTTAAACAATCCTTTCGCTTCTTTCAACCGGGGACTCCCAGATAGTCAGTTCTTACAAATCTACCCGGGGGAGCACTATCGACTTATTCAAGGATTGACGTGGGCGTTAGGTGCCAAGCTTTTCGTTGAAATTGGAACGCATACTGGCTTGGGGAGTTTTGCTGCGCTCCAGAATCCTGGGGTGCATGTCCACACTTTCGACCTGATCCCATGGCAAAACTTTCAGTCGCACTTAACTAGCGCGGACTTTGCGTCCGGACGAGTGGTTCAGTCCTTAGCCGATCTCTCCCAAAAGGACGCATTCGAAGCGCACGAAACGATCTTAAATTCAGCTGACATTATTTTTCTTGACGCACCGAAGGATGGCGTCTTCGAGTACAAATTTTTGGAGCGATTAAGGCTTCTGGAGCCGACATCGCAAAGGCTGCTACTTATCGACGATATTCGGTTCGTAAATATGTTTCAGTTGTGGCGTTCCATCAGATCGCCCAAGCTGGATATCTCAAGTTTCGGGCACTGGAGTGGAACAGGCCTAGTCGACATATCCGACGGGTTGCTTATTAGCGACGCCTTACAAAATAAATAAAAAGCTAATTACTGAGTTTCTGAACATATAGTTGATATAAGCGAGTACTGATAATTCTTAGTCTTTGTGAATAAATAGTGGTAAACGCATCGATAGCGATTTTGGGACAATTCAACGGGTTGAATGTTTTTTTGTCATCAAGATCCCAAAGATAGTCATCAAAGGCCATGACTCCGCCAACCCGAAGCAACCTAAAAGATAAAACCGCATCGGACAATACATCCGGTGCATCGTGTGACCCGTCTACATATATAAAATCAAACCTACCAACAGAATTAGCAGTCAGCGTCGTTAAAGCCTCATGTGATGGTGACTTGAACACCTGAAGCTCCAAACTCCGTCTGTGTCGTAGCGCCATTGAGGTATTACTATGAAAGCGCTTCTCCACTTGCGTCATCTCTGCTTCAGCCGGACCGCCGGGCTGATGCTCCGCCCCCCCACTCCACGTATCAACACAAGTAATTTTAGAGTTGTCGGGGAGGTTTTCAATCAACCAAACCGTTCCACGCCCTTCGTATGCCCCTATCTCAAGAACATTACGAGGGTTAATCTGTGGGAATATTGAGGTCCAAATAGGAAGAGAATAATTGTCAAACCAATTATTGGTATAGTCAAAACTCTCAGAGACTTTGCTCATTTTTTATCCGATCAACGAAATTGCGGAGCGGCCAATGCAACCCAACCAATTAAAAAGATTTAAAATTGGCGCCAGTTTAATAACAATAGGTAGGTATACATACGGATTCGAGAATCTCCTAGTTAGACAATACGGAGAGGGCGCAAGCCTAAATATCGGCGCATTTTGTTCAATATCGGATAAAATTCAGATCTTCCTTGGAGGCAACCACCGGACTGATAATATATCCACCTACCCGTTCGGTCATATTTATTCGGATTTTCTACCGTGTGAAAAGGTCCAGAACCATCCCTCATCCAACGGGGATGTGAAGATTGGTAACGATGTTTGGATTGGAAGTGGAGTAACAATAATGTCTGGATTAACGATAGGTGACGGATCTGTGATCGCGGCGGGTTCAGTAGTAACAAAAAATGTTGGACCATATGAAATTGTAGGAGGAAATCCCGCCAAATTAATAAGATCAAGATTTTCTAAAGAAATGATCGAGAGGCTACTGCAGTTAGCCTGGTGGGAACTCCCCGCCGAGGTTATACAAGTAATCTCAGCCATTCTTGCCTCTGAAGCGACGGAAAGAAATGTACTTGAACTGCTAGCAACTTACCGTAACTCGTCAGCAGTTTAGTTCAAGGTTTTACGCAAATAGCTTGGCCCATATTTTAAAAATAGGCTTATCAAATCAACAGGAAAGCGGGACATGGGGAGCAAGGCCCACTCCACCCCATCTCTTTTGAGGTGATCAATGCAAAGATCTAGGCTCCGCTGCAGGTGGACCAGGTCTTTATACTCCTCAGTGTTATATTCCTGGTGAGCAAATGCCTCTAGCTTTTCCCTTATCTTTTCTTCACCGCCCAGGTAGGAAAAGTGCCAACCGACTCCTCGAATAGTAGGCAACTTGGTTTCCGTTCGCACGGAGGAGAGTGAGCTGCCAACCGGAAGAGATCCCAGCTTGAAGTAGTAAGGGTGTGTCCATAATCTATTGTTCGGCCCTACACCCACACAATTTACATAGTAGTAGTGAAAGGACATGCCCAATCTTGCGACCGACGGCACCGCCGCAGAAGTTGACAACAGCCCCAGTAATTGCGGATTCCATATCTCATCGAGGTCTGTAACAATCACCAGGTCTCCCTCGGTTGCTTGGTCCAAACCTCGCCACAGAGCATCGCGCTGAGACCGCTCCAATGTCCACTGGGCTGCGGAGGGGTCGTATGCACTTGGCGCGGAAAACTGATGACGATTTAAACCATGGTGATCGTCCACAATGTGAATGATCTTATGAAGCCATCTCGCAAAAAGACTCTTGTTTTCCTCGAAATAGAGCGGCTTTGGATGCCCAGAGTGTGTATGGTTTGACTCGGATATAACAAAATAGTCAACATGGTCGTAAAGATATTCGAGCCGAATTTTTAACAGGTCGATTTCGTTGAAAAATGTAAAACAGTCAAATACTTTCATTGCAACAGTCCCCTCATTAACGATGACTGGCTTCTCCTCTGAATCACCTCCCTTGATCTAAATTCCAGATCGCGAACCAGGAGCGGCTCGGCGAGCAGTCGGGTCAATTCGGCAGGAAGTGCTTCAACCGGTGCGCAACAAATTCCTGTAGAGAGTGCTTCATTACACTCAGTATTTTGGTTCTTCTCCGAAACAACAGCAATACCATTTATCATCAAATATGAGATACGCACTATCTCGAGAATTTGGTCTTCGTATGCATGTAGATTCAAGACCAATCTAGCGCGTGATATGTATGAGTCCCGCTCCCTTCCATATACATTAAATAGTCGCTTTACTCGCACACCAGCCCTTTCGATTAGCCCCAACGCTTCCTGCCGCCGGGTACTGATCGAGCCATAGAACAGCACATCGATATCTTTTTCTCTGGCCTGCACAATCCTATCCAGTTGCCGCTGATAACCAAACTCAAATTTAAAAATATTTGACCTTCCTTCACGACTAAGAGTGTCAATATTCCTGTCCGAATAATCCCAAAATCGCACCCGAGAATCGACTTGTAAAATGTTATCCCGCCAGGCTGAATTGCAAGCCTGCAACTGCTCCGTGTTAAAGACAACAGCGTTGGGTGGAAGCTTCCCTCTCTCCGTTTTCGGCAGATGCTGAGCGCCTAAAATGATATTCAAACGATCCCTGTAAAACTCATTCTTTTTGACGTTAACGTCGTACCCCAACTCTCTCGCCGCGTAGCATATTTGTGCTGCAAGTTCATCGTAAGCGCTCGAGTGTGAGTAGTTACTCGGGGACAATATGCAAATATGCATTTTTTTTAGCGCTATAACCGGAGATTTCTGTTCACCTGGCGCACTGACCCGAGAGTTTTTAGAGAGTGCTGAATACGCCTTCTCCATAAACTTGGTTTTCTCGGACGCATTAAAGAGTGGCTTGCCGCGTATTGATTCACCGATTAGCTTTTTAACCATGGCCAGATGCTGCTGGTTCTCTAGAAGCGTTATCGCCAGGCGAACGTACTCATCTCTGTTTCTGGTTACTAACTGCTCTAGGCCAGCCGCACGAAGTAGGGAACCATTCACTCGGGATGCGTAGGTTGTTCCCTCCATAGCCAATAGGGGAACCCCTGCAAATAGCGTGTCAGCTGCGGTTGTATGGCCCCCAATTGGCCAAGGATCAAGCGCCAAATCACACACCTGAAGCCTCTCGAGATGCTCACGAAAGTCAACTCTCGGTGCAATCACAATTCGATCGAGCTCCACACCCAGCCGCAAAGTTTCTGCCGCCAGATTCTCCATCGCGTCGTTGCCTGGATCTAGTAACCATAGCTTGGCACTTGGCACTTTAATAAGGATTCTCATCCAACAATCCCACACCTCCCGTTGGACCTTATTGATTGAATTGAACATTCCAACAACAAGATCGCTTGAATTGAATCCAAAATCCTCCTTTGCCCTTATCGGTAAGTCGGGTTGGGATTGGTAATCATTTATTTGATATGTGTCTGGCAACCAGACAATTTGCTCCGGATACAGCGATGACTTTTCTTCGCCCAATATGTAGTCGTCTGCAACAATGTAGTCCGCGAATCGACCCCCAACAGTTCCGGGCCACCCTAAATAGCAGAGTTGTACCGGTGCCGGACGATGGCAAAGTATGCCCAACCGGTTTGCCTTCGTTACACCATTCAGTTCAACCAGAATATCTAAGTCATCACTTCTAATTAGATCGGCAGCTGAAGCATCACTCAAATCCGAGACGCTTCTGTAGAAATCTGAATTTTTTAATATCTCCCGCCTGATTTCCGAACCATCATCCCAGCCGCTGCAATAGACGAATATCTCAAAATTTTCTTTATCATGATTCCTTAGCAGCCCATTTATTAGGTAGGCAGTAGGATGCCGCCGGAAATCACTGGACAAGTACCCAACCCTTAATTTTCCAGGTTTGCGTGGCCCCCATGAATTTCCGGTAGTAACGTGTGGAAAATTTTTCCTAGACCAAAGCGACGCTATCCGTACATTGGTCAGTTCATCTGTGTTCCACAGAATGTTCGTCTTGGCCGACTCATTCGATTGCTGATACTCGCCCCTGAGATATGCAGCTTCCAGTATTTGAGTCAACTGCTCGGAAAAGTCCCAATCGGCAACAGATAGAGCGATGTCGAGGCAGTTGCCAGCAGTCGCAACTTTGTCCTCAATGTGGGCAAAGGACTCCTTCGCAAATGCAAGCGCCTTAGCACCGAGCCCGTAACGAGACAACATTACAGCTGCCAGCGGCTTATTTTCGAGAGTTAGTTCTCCCTTCAAACACGACTCCAGATGACGGGCCGACCTAATGTGATCTCCCAAATTACTCAGAACGACAGCGGCACCCAAATGAGCGTCGGCATAGTTAGGCCGCAATTCAATAATTTCTGCGAGAAGTGAATATGCACGACGTGGGTCGGCTGGCTCGATCACCTTCACAGCGCTCATCAAAATATCGATACGCTCGTCAATGTCGAGTTGGCGAGCGGCGTCAACGAGTAAGTCGGTCGCTTCCGACCTTAGCCCCTTGGCGAGGAGGTTACCCGCCCTATCCTTAATTTCTTTTGTCCCCACCAAGCTTTACGCGCCTTTCCAGATTTCGACAAGACCAGTGGCAGAGGATAAGCAAAAGTTGTGCCGAAAAAATCAGCCCTCCGCCCGTAGGTGAGCACACTGAGATCGCCGGGTATTTTGCCCGCCGATGGCGAGGTTATCGGTATTTTTTGCTGCTTTTGGATGTCAACCCTAAAAGACTGCAAGCCCACAGCCGTTACTACTTAATAACTGATTGGGTTTTGGCATGCTGACTACAAACTCACTTGCGGCACTTTTTGCCAGAAGAAGCCTCGGCTCATCCCAAGACCTTCTCGGAAGATCTTCGGAGCGATTAGCCGGTGGGCTTCGCATCAATCGTGCTAGGGATGACGCGGCAGGATTCGGGATATCCCAGGAACTCCTGAAACAATCTCAATCCCTTTCAGTTGCCAGCCGGAATGCCAACGATGCCATCTCCATGGTTAGCACCGCAGAGGAGGGGCTTCAAAAGCTTTCGGTCATATTGCTTAGGCTAAAGGAACTGAGCTCTCAAGGAGCGAACGATTCTCTTGGCAAAAGCCAGAGGGCCGCGATCTCTGGCGAAATGGCCGAACTTAGAGACGAAGTCAACGCAATCACCGAGAGAACGACTTTCAACAGCCTCAGGTTGTTGCGCGGCGACTTTTCACAGGCGGTGAAGGATGAGTTCGTAAGGGCCGTCGAGTTGGACGGTACAAATAACTCCGTCTTGGATTCATCTACAGTGAAGCTCGGAGTCGAGTCGCCGGCCAACAGTGACGCAACGAAGTCGCGATTTTCTGTAGCCGATATCCAGGTTGATGCCGCCACGGAGGGGGCGTACACACTGACCAACAACGGTGCGGTACTCACCCTCTCGGCAACCATCAATGGCGAAGTGAAGAGCGAACAAGTCACCCTTATCAGTGGGACGCCAACCGGCGCTAACCAAGCCTCAATAAGTTCGATCGATGGTGGAGCAACGCTCCTAAACTTTTCGAAGTTGGGTATTTCCATAACGGTAAAAAATGAACGAGTCGGCGGGAGTGACCGATCACCGTCAGAAGTGGCTACGAAAATTGCCGCTCTGGGTGTGACCTCAAACTCAGCATACAAAGATGCCGGTTGGAAGACCGTCGCCGGCGCAGACTGGGCCTCACAAACCGACTACAGCGGCCTAACGGGATCCGACCCGCTCAAGGCAATCATTACCTCAAGCGATGGGAACATCCGACTGTCAACGACCACCGGGCTGGCAGCCGTTAGGGACTACAACGGCGCAGCCTCTGATGGATCAGCGGTCCCGCTCGCTTCTTGGACAAACGGCACCGCCACCCAAATTGCTTTCAGAGGCACGGCAGCAGAGCTGGATGCTGCACTCGCGACATTGCAGATAAACAGCACAACGGGTAGCGATCAAATAACTATCGACATTGTGCCGTCCGACGTTTCGGTCTACACGACAGCGGCAGGCGTCACCTCTTACTACAAAGTCGTGAGCGGTGGCTCGTACTCGTGGACAGAGGCTCGAGCAGCAGCCAAGTCCTCGACTTTTAGTGGCCTTACGGGATACCTGGCCAACGTTACTAGTTCTGCAGAGCAATCCTTCATCAGCAGCAAACTCAGCGCAGACGGCTGGATTGGCGCCAGCGACTCTGATTTGCTCGGGATTGCCGGGGCAACCGAGGGCACTTGGCGATGGGTGGACGGTCCGGAAGCCGGTCAAATTTTCTGGGTGGCGGGGGCCGGGAATGTCTCTGGCGCGGCTGGTTCAGGGTACGTCATTTCGCCCTTCTCAAACTGGAACTCGGGGGAGCCGAACGATGCTGACTCGAGATTCGCACCAGTTGGCGAAGACTATGCCTATGCGATCTCCGGGAACTACTGGAACGACTACAACAACCTGAACCGAAATTCGGCCTACGTAATCGAATATGGGGGCCAAGAGGGCGTATCCGCCAACACCTCCAAAACTATTCTGATTGGCACCCCTGGCTATATAAACGTTGGCGATGCGGTTGCAATTACTTCGATTCAAACCACTGGCGTCGGAACTGGCAATGCCGACACAGGCATCTACCGTATGTCGGCCGATACCGGTGCTAAAACCGTCACCCTCAAGCGCTTTGATGTAGATGGCGAAACGTTGCTCGGCAGTGAAACCCTTTCCGTGCCAGATGGGCTCGGCTCTGGTCGAAATACCAAACTTAAATTCGAAGACCTAGGGGTTGCGGTAACCCTTAGCAATGCTGCCGATCGGTCAATAACGCTTGGCGACCTGGAGTCAGGTCTTGAAAAAGACCTCACAATCGCATCAAGCCGCATGGCGACATCAGTAAGTGACGGCGGTCCAACTTTTCAAATCGGATCAGCCTCCAAAAATGAATTCTCCATCGGGTCATTTAAGGACATGCGCCTTGGGAAAAACGCTGATGGGCAGCACGGAGAGCTCTTCAATCAAGTCGACTCACTTATCTCAGGGCTAGACGCTGCATCAGACCCGTCGATTGCGGACTTCCAAGAGTTGCAGAACCGTGTGGAGGACGTTATCGAAGTCGTTAGTTCTCAACGATCGGACTTCGGCGCCATTCAAAACCGACTTGAATCCGCAATTCGAAACATTGGCGAGCAATTCGTGAACCTCAATGCCGCTCGAAGTCAGATTCAAGACGTCGATTACGCAAGCGAAACAGCCCGGCTAACCAAGATGCAGATCGGGCAGCAGGCTGCAACCGCCATGATGGCGCAGGCCAATCAGATACCGAACGTGATTCTGGCCTTGATTGCCTAAGAATCTCCTGGGTCAACAGGCTAGACTAATGGGATGGCCATTCTGTTCCTTGCTCGTCGCGTTCGCCGAAACCACCTAATGCGATTGTCGTTGGCTGTCATGTTTCCGATGACAGTCGCAATGACCACCTCCCCCGCCCTCGCCTTCGGCCAGGCCAACTTTCAATGCGGCGGCGGAGAGTTCAAAACGAACTGGTACGGCAAGGACACCCTGGTCCGCGAGCTCAGCTTTCCGCTGTCCACCACCACGGTGGACGGCAAGGT
>JACCDP010753352.1_pt1 | contig 17232 bp, 9 predicted proteins | sample 7445841 | NCBI WGS metagenome assembly JACCDP01 (sample SAMN15323441, study PRJNA562643) | freshwater metagenome | isolation source: river surface water | place: USA:Blue River Watershed | collected 2017-08-17 | reverse complement strand
TCAAGGGCTTTTGAGCGGGAGACGAGATTCGAACTCGCGACCCCGACCTTGGCAAGGTCGTGCTCTACCAGCTGAGCTACTCTCGCATTGTGGATGCAAATGTAATCCCTCTTCATATTTTTACAAGGCAAATCCCAAGATTTTTTTCGTGGCCCTTCAAATTCTTTCGGGCCAATTGCCTCAAAATTCGCTTTCAGGCCACTCCTCAAGTTGAACTAAGACCTGGTTACTCCATTTTCTTTTTCAGCTCATGCAACTTGAGTAAGGCTTCAATCGGGGATATGGTGTTGATATCCAGCTCATCTAATAATTTTTTGGCTTCCGCTAATTTGGGATCCATCTCAAAAAGTTGCAATTGAAAATTCGATTTGGGAACAGAATTCAACCTCGCATTTTTCTCCTTTGCAGATTTATCTTTTTCCAAATGACCCATGATCTCAGAAGCGCGGAGCACAATGGGGTTGGGCATACCAGCCATCTGCGCCACATGGATTCCAAAACTATGTTCACTTCCTCCCTCCTTCAGCGTACGCATAAAAATGACCTTGTTGCCCACCTCCTTGACGGAGACATTGAAGTTTTTGATGCGCGGAAAATCGCTGGCAAGTTGATTCAACTCATGGTAATGCGTAGCAAACAAAGTCTTGGCTTTGCAAGTGGGGTGCTGATGCAGGTACTCCACGATAGACCAGGCAATCGAAATGCCGTCGTAGGTAGAAGTCCCTCTTCCAATTTCATCCATCAAGACCAGGCTTCGGCTGGAAAGATTGTTGAGAATACTCGCTGTCTCGGTCATCTCCACCATGAAGGTAGACTCCCCTTTGGACAGGTTGTCAGATGCCCCTACTCGGGTAAAAACCTTGTCGATAATTCCTACTCGGGCATAGCTCGCCGGCACAAAACTTCCCATTTGCGCCATCAATACGATGAGAGCGGTCTGCCGAAGTAAAGCCGATTTACCGGCCATGTTGGGCCCGGTAATGATGAGGATTTGTTGGCTATCGTGATCTAGGTAAATGTCGTTGGGTACGTAGGTTTCGCCTAGCGGCAATTGTTTTTCAATCACCGGATGTCGCCCTTCTTTGATTTCAAGGGTCTCCGTATCGGAAATTTTTGGTCGGCTGTAGTTGTTGCTGCTGGCCACCTTGGCAAAAGACAGCAAAGCATCCAGTGTGCCTAAGACCTTGGCGTTTTGTTGAATCGGAACGACATAGGCCGCTGCTTCCAGCACCAGTTCTTGGAAATATTTTTGTTCGAGCGCAATCATTCGCTCTTCTGCATGAAGGATCTTTTCTTCGTATTCCTTCAATTCGGGCGTGATGTAGCGCTCGGCGTTGACCAAGGTCTGCTTGCGAATCCAGGAATCTGGCACCTTGTCCTTGTGCACATGGGTGACTTCCAAGTAGTAGCCAAAAACCTTGTTGTAGGAAATCTTCAAGGAAGAAATCCCCGTTTGCTGAATCTCCCGCTGCTGAATCTGCAGTAAAAAGTCTTTCCCGGTATTGGCCAGTCCTCGGTATTCATCCAAGTTCGGGTCCACACCGTCCTTGATGACTCCTCCCTGATGCAAGAGCATGGGGGCAGATTCTTGGAGTTCCTTCTCAATTTTCTCTACCAGGAGTTCGCAGGGGTGCAACTGCTCGGATAGGCGCTTTAGGGTAGCATTGGTCTGGGCTCTCAGGAGTGCTTTGACAGGAACCAAGGCAAGGAGTGCGCGCTTGATTTGATTGATTTCTCGAGGATTGGCACGCCCTACCACCACCTTGGAAATCAGGCGCTCTAGATCACCTGTTTGCTTCAATTGACCCAGCATCTCCTCGATCAAGGTTGGATTCTGGAAAAAGAAGTCCACCACATTGAGGCGCTCCTCAATGGCTTTCTTGTCTTTTAGCGGCAGCACCATCCACTTTTTCAGCATCCGTGACCCCATGGGAGTCACCGTCTGGTCTAGAATCTGAATAAGCGGCACGCCTCCTTCATGTTGGGGATAGACCAGCTCCAGATTTCGAATGGTAAACTTGTCCAACCAGACATATTTGTCCTCCGGGATGCGGGAAATGGAGGAAATGTGCTGGATGTCTTTGTGCTCCGTCTCCTCCAAATAATACAAAATGGCGCCAGCAGCCACGCTTGCCGCGGGCAAATCTTCGATTCCAAATCCCTTCAAACTGGTTGTACCGAAGTGGTTTTTGAGTTTGTCGTAGGTAAAGTCGTACTGGTACACCCAATCTTCACAGTGGAAGGTGACGTAATCCGTTTTTAACAGTTCAGAAGCGGCTTTCTTGGCGGCCTTTGAAAAAATCAATTCGGAAGGAGTAAAGCTCTGCAGGAGTTTTTCCAGATATGCTGCATTTCCTTCAGCACACATAAACTCCCCCGTGGAAATATCTAAAAAGGCAATCCCATGGACTTCTTTTCCAAAATGAATGGAGGCCAGGTAGTTGTTTTTTCGCGTATCTAAGACTTGATCATTGTAAGAAAGACCTGGGGTTACCAATTCCGTCACTCCTCTTTTTACAATGCCCTTTACCGTCTTAGGATCCTCCAGCTGATCGCAGATCGCTACACGATTGCCGGCACGAACCAATTTCGGAAGGTAGGTGTCTAAGGAGTGGTGTGGAAAACCTGCCAATTCAATGTGGGAAGCGGCTCCATTCGCCCGCCTGGTCAGTACGATATCTAAAACGCGGCTTGCCACGACTGCATCCTCGCCGAAGGTTTCGTAAAAATCACCTACTCGAAACAGCAACAAGGCCCCGGGATGCTTGGCTTTGATGGCATTGTATTGCTTCATCAAGGGGGTTTCTTGGCCGTCTTTGGATTTGCTCATGCGTAAAATTAGAATTGTCGTACTTTTGACTTGGAAACTAGACCTGAAAATAGCCGATTCGAAAAGGAAATAAAAGAGATGAAGAAATTAAGCATGGAAGAGCTGGAGCGGCTGTCCGTTCAGGAGTTTAAGGAAACCCAAAAATCACCCCTCATTTTGGTACTCGACAATGTGCGCAGCCTCAACAATGTGGGTTCTGCCTTTCGAACGGGGGACGCTTTTCGTGTGGAAAAAATTTACCTCTGCGGCATTACGGGTACCCCTCCACACCGTGACATTCAAAAAACGGCACTAGGCTCCACCGAGTCTGTGGATTGGGAATATTGCAGCACAACCCTAGAAGCTATCACCCGCTTAAAAGCGGAAGACGTGTATTGCTGTGCCTTGGAGCAGGTGGAAAACTCCACTCCCTTGCAGCAGTTTCAACCCCAAAAAGGGAGTAAGTATGCATTGATTTTTGGCAATGAAGTCTTCGGAGTGGAAGAAGAGGTGCTCAAGGCCTGTGACGAGGTCCTTGAAATCCCCCAACTTGGCACCAAGCACTCCCTCAATATTTCCGTAACACTAGGCATCGCCGTTTGGGATATGATGGTGAAGCTGGAATTAGTAACAAGTCGCTAGTTGCGAGATAAAATTTGTACGAAGTACCAAGTACAAGGTACAAAGATCCTTCAAAGGCAGTATGCCTGTCCTAATGCGAATCCCTACTTTGTACTTGGTACCTTGTACTTAGAAAGGATATTTCCCTTCCGCAATCATCACATCCGCAACTTGTCTACGAAGTTCCTTAGTGTTGACAAAGTCCGGCTTCGTGAATCGCTTCAAGCCCATCAGCATCACTTTTTGTTCGTCGCCTTTGGCAAAAGACACAATTGCTTCTTTTGCAGCTGCCTCCACCTTGTCGATGGCTTCGTACAAGTAAATTTTTGACATTGCGATTTGCGCCCCACAGGCCCCTTCGCCTCGTTGGCTGACTAACTTCTCGGTTCGAAGCAACACCGACTCAGCAGCATAGATTTCAATCATCACATCTGCCAGGTTCATCATGATCTCCTGCTCGTCTTCAATGCGATCCTGCAAAGCCATCGCGGCCTTTCCGCCCACCATCAAAAATACCTTCTTTAATTTATGAACGAGGTCTTTCTCCATCGCAAAGAGCTCGGAGGTATCGATACTTTCAAAGGAAGGAACAGACACCAATTCAGAAGCCACAGCCATGGCCGGTTCAAATAGATTGATCTCTCCCTTCATCGCACGCTTCAGAACCATGCCCACCATAAGCATGCGGTTGATCTCATTGGTTCCCTCATAGATTCGGGAAATACGCGCATCTCGGTAAGCCCGCTCCATCGGTGCGTCGGCCGAATAGCCCATACCTCCGTAGATCTGCACTCCCTGGTCCACGATGTAGTCCAGTATTTCTGATCCATGAACCTTTGCAATCGCACACTCGATCGAAAACTGCTCCATCGCCTTCAACTTGGCTTCGGAATCAGACATGCCTTGAGCGGCCAATGCGCCCATTCGGTCTTCGATGTCTTGACCTGCGCGGTAGCAAAGTGACTCGGTCGCATAGATTCGGGTAGCCATCTCCGCCAATTTGGCTTTGATCGCTCCAAAGGTGTTGATCGATACGCCAAACTGCTTTCGCTCAGCAGAATAACGGATACACTGGGTAGTCACTGTTCGAGCGCCACCCAATACCCCTGCGCCTAGTTTCACGCGGCCGATATTGAGAATGTTTACGGCGATTTTAAAGCCGTTTCCGCGGGCAGAAAGCATGTTGGCAACAGGTACCGGGCAGTCGTTGAAAAACACCTGACGGGTAGATGAGCCTTTGATGCCCAATTTCTTTTCCTCCTCATTCATGGTGATTCCCCCAAAGGTTTTCTCCACAATGAATGCGGTCAAGTTTTTATCGTCCTCGATCTTGGCAAACACAATGAATAAGTCCGCGAAGCCCGCGTTGGAAATCCACATCTTCTGGCCTGTAATCAAGTAATGGGTTCCATCAGCAGAAAGAACCGCCTTGGTTTTGCCACTGTTGGCATCCGAACCCGCATCAGGCTCTGTGAGGCAGTAGCAAGCTGCCCATTCGCCCGTAGCCAACTTGGGAAGGTAATGGTGCTTTTGCTCTTCCGTGCCGTAGTACAAAATGGGCAGGGTACCAATCCCTGTGTGTGCCCCATAGGTGGTGGAAAAAGAGCCCGAAGCACCAATGATGTCCGCAATCAGCATGGAAGTGTTGAAACTCATGCCTAGCCCTCCATACTCCTCAGGTACAGATATTCCGAGCAGTCCCAATTCTCCTGCTTTTTTAAAAAGTGCCGGCACCAACTCCGGGTGCTTCATGCTGTCAATTTTCTCCACGTTGGGATTGATCTCCGTGTCGATAAAATCTTGACAGGCTTGCGCCATCATTTTTTGCTCTTCACTGAATTCCTCAGGAATAAAAATGTCCTGCGCAGGAGTTTCACGAATTAGGAACTCGCCGCCTTGGATGCTGTTGGTTTGTGTTGACATTTTATTTTGTGTTTATAAGATCGTTTATTAAGTATCAAGTAATCAGTATCAAGTATCAAGACAGAAATTGTACGAAGTACCAAGTACAATGTACCCTGCCTGCGGTAGGCCGGCAAGATCCCTCTCGAGCAGAATTCAAGTTCTGATGCAAATCTTCACTTCGACATTCTTCAATCAGCGTTCAGCATTCGACATTAGTTCAAGTTTCGTATCTCGTACTTCGTATTTCTTACTTAAGCAATTCATATACCCCCGCTACTCCCTGTCCGCCACCAACGCAAGCAGTCACAAGCCCGTACTTCTTATTTTGTCTTCGGAGTTCGTTGAAGAGCTGTATGGAAAGTTTGGCTCCGGTACATCCCAGCGGGTGACCCAAAGCTACCGCTCCGCCATTGACGTTGACGATGCCTGGATTGATATCCAAGGACTTCATCACAGCCAAGCCTTGCGCAGCAAAGGCTTCATTCAATTCAATCAGGTCAATGTCTTGCAATCCAAGACCTGCCTGCTTCAGCGCCTTGGGAACGGCCTCTTTGGGTCCAATACCCATGATGCGCGGATCCACACCAGCTACGGAATAAGACATCATACGCGCCACAGGATCGAGTCCAAGAGATTTCATCAAACGCTCTGACATGACGACCACAAATGCTGCTCCATCGGAGGTCTGGGAGGAGTTTCCTGCAGTCACCTGTCCACCCAATCTAAAGGCTGGCTTTAGTGCCGCAAGGGCTTCCATAGTCGTCCCTGCACGAGGCCCTTCGTCGGTATCTACCGTAAACTTTCTAGTTTTCTTTTTTCCTTTTTCGTCTAGGTAGGTTTCTTCCACCTCCACAGGCACGATTTCATCTTTAAACTTTCCTGCAGCTATCGCCGCAAGGGCTTTTTCGTGAGAGCGCACCGAAAAGGCATCTGCCTCCTCGCGAGTGATGCTGTACTCCTTGGCCAATTCCTCTGCGGTCAAGCCCATGCTGAGGTAGTAGGAAGGGTGTTGGGAAGCAATCTTCCAGTTGAGCGCCGTCTTGTAGCCCATCATGGGCACCAAAGACATGGATTCGGTTCCGCCTGCAATGATGCAATCGGCCATCCCTGCTTTAATTTTTCCTACTGCTAGTGCGATGGCCTCCAGGCCAGAGCCACAGTAGCGGTTCATCACAAATCCAGGAACATCCATTCCCAGGGCTAGGAGCGAAATCATCCGACCCATTTGCATGCCTTGCTCGGCTTCAGGAACGGCGTTGCCTACAATGAGGTCATCGACTAGTTTGGGCTCAAGTCCAGGCGTATTGGCCACCAAATGCTTGATCACATCTGCTGCCAAATCATCCGGGCGATAAAAACGAAATCCCCCTTTTTTGGACTTTCCAACTGCTGATCTATATCCGTTTATTATATATGCTTCCATGTTAATTTGTTTTGAAAGATTTTATTTCGATGTAGTGGTTAGTAGCAAGTATCAAGTAATTAGTACCTAAATCCAGTTAAGTCAGTGGTGCCAAGGAAGCTTTTAATCCATTGATCATTCGTTGAAGTTCTGAAAGATTCTCTTCCAGTTCTTTTACTCGTTCTGCCGTTATCAAGCCTGTTCGATGAGCGATTATCAATTGTGTTTCCAATTCAAAACTCTCTCCTAAACTTACCTCAAGGGACTGTGAAAACTGCTTTGTGGGAGTCTTCCCGCATCCTTCTGCAATATTAGAAGGAATGGAAACTCCCGATCTTCTCATTTGTGAGACCAATCCAAACTTTTCCTCTGAAGGAAATATTTTGGTGACCGCATATATTTCTACTGCGAAATCAACCGCTTTTTGCCAAACCTTAAGTTCTTTAAAATTATGCACCGTCAGTGTGTAGAAATACTTGATACTTGATACTTGATACTTGATACTTGATACTTGATACTTGATACTTGATACTTGATACTTTAATTAATTTCTAAGCGGTTTTCCCTTAAACAAAATACTATGTATTCGCTCCAGCGTCTTTTTCTCGCCGGTCAAACTTAGGAAGGCTTCGCGCTCCAAGTCCAACAAGTACTGTTCGGTAACCTCTGTTGGGGAAGACAAATCGCCTCCTGCCATCACGTTCGCCAATTTCTTCGCAATCTTGGCGTCGTGCTCGGAGATGTAGCCTCCGTAGATCATTCCTGTAATCCCCGCTTCAAAGTAGGCCAGGGCGCTTTTGCCCAATACCTTGATGTTGCGCTGAGGCACAGGTTGCGTATAGCCTAGGTCTGAGAGTGAAATAACCTTGGCCTTCGCGTCTGCCAACTGTCGCTTGCGATTGAGGGAGATGCCATCGCTGGCTCGCAAATAGCCTAGTCCACGCGCCTCCTCTGCTGAGGTAGACACCTTTGCTGTAGCAATGTTCATGAAGTACTCCTGAAGTTGGTTGAGTTCCACATCACCGCCGATGATGCCATTGGAGAAACGGAGGGTCATCTCCTTCGTGCCTCCACCAGCAGGGATCAGTCCTACCCCTACTTCCACCAAACCCATGTACAATTCAGCATGTGCCTGAATGTGGTCCGCATGAAGGGACAATTCACATCCACCGCCCAGCGCCATGTTATGCGGCGCTACCACTACGGGTACGGAGGAAAAACGCGCACGGGTCATCGTGTTTTGGAACTGGGCGATCATCAAGTTGATTTCGTCAAACTCCTGATCTCCGGCAAACATGAATAGCATGGCCAGGTTGGCACCTGCGGAGAAGTTGCCCCCCTCGTTGCCAATCACCAGCCCTTTGTAGGATTTTTCAGCCATGCCGATGGCGGTATTGATGCCCTCAATGACTTCTGCTCCCATGGAATTCATTTTGGAGTGAAACTCCAGTCCAATGACCTCGTCTCCAAGATCGACAACAGTAGCCCCTGCATTACCCCAGACCTTTTTACCTGCAGATTTCAGCGTATCCAAGATGACAAACTCCTCCATTCCAGGAACCTCTTTGTAGGTCTTGGACGGGATGTCGTAGTAGGTTTTCTTGCCGTTGACAATCTTGTAGAAAGACTCGTGTCCTGCAGCAAGGAGTTCGTGCACCCAAGCCGCTGCCTTTTCGCCAGCCGCCTCCATTTTGGCTACCGTCTCTTTTACGCCCAGGGCATCCCAGGTTTCGAAAGGACCCAGTTCCCAGCCAAAACCAGCACAAACCGCCTGATCAATTCGATAGAGTTCATCAGAGATCTCAGGAATACGGTGAGAGCAATACTTAAACAAGTCGTAAAAGGAGGCGCGGTAAAATTCGCCAGCCCGATCTTCGAAGTTGACCAAAAGATGCAGTCGCTTTTTCAAGTCCTCTACTTCTTTGGCTGCCTCGAGCGCCTTAAACTTCGGTTTTTCAACGTCCTTGTAGGTAAACGTCTTCAGGTCGAGTTCCTGAAGTTCCTTTCTGCCATCTGGGTGGCGGGTCATTTTGAAGTACCCTTGCCCTGTCTTGTCTCCAAACCATTTGTTGTTGTAGAGCACTTCTACAATCTTAGGCAGAACAAACTTGTCTCGGGATTCATCGTGCGGAAGCGCCTTGTACAAGTTGTTGGATACGTTGACCGTGGTGTCTAGGCCGACCACATCCATGGTGCGGAAAGTAGCAGACTTGGCGCGACCGATTACTGGACCCGTCAGTTTGTCTACTTCAGAAACACCAAAGCCCATCTTCTCAATGGCGTGCATGCCCGAAATAATGGCATAGACTCCGATGCGGTTGGCAATAAAGGCCGGCGTATCCTTACAAAGAACGGTTTCCTTACCGAGGTAGCGGTCTCCGTATCCCATCAAAAAGTCAATGAGTTCCGGTTTGGTTTTTGGGCCAGGGATGATTTCCAAAAGTTTGAGGTAGCGCGGAGGGTTGAAAAAGTGGGTTCCTGCAAAATGTGCTTGAAAAGCTTCCGAACGTCCTTCAGACATCAAATGCATCGGAATGCCCGAGGTATTGGAGGTGATGAGGGTTCCTGGCTTTCTGTATTTTTCTACTTTTTCAAAAAGTTGCTGCTTGATGTCCAAGCGCTCCACGACCACTTCGATGATCCAGTCGTAGTCCTTGATTTTGGGAAGGTCGTCCTCAAAGTTGCCCGTAGTAATGCGAGAAGCAAAGGCCTTCTCGTAAATCGAAGAAGGATTTGCTTTGAGCGTGTTTTGAAGTGCTGTAGTCACGATTCGGTTGCGAACGGCTGGAGACTCTTTGGTCAAGCCTTTCTTTTGCTCCTCCTCATTGAGTTCAAAAGGAACGATATCCAGAAGCAGCACCTGCACGCCAATGTTGGCAAAGTGACAGGCAATTCTGGACCCCATTACCCCTGAGCCCAAAACGGCTACTTTTTTAATGGTTCTATTCATGGTAGTTTGTATTAGAATGCGTTGCTGTGGGTTTCTTGTTCACTAAATCCAGAAAGGACTTCTTTGGTTTGAATTTGATCGATAACTTTTTGAATTTTTGAGATGACTCCGAAAAAACTGGCCAACTCTTCTTCTGTTAATGCTGCACGAACCAGTTCGTTGAATCGCTTCACACTTTGAACGGAGATTTCTTTTTTCCGTTTTCCTTCCTCCGTCAGAAACATGCGTACAGAACGCTTGTCTACCGGATCCGCCTTTTTGTAAATCAGTCCCTTCTCCTCCATGGTCTTCAACATGCGCGTAAGACTGCGGGTCTCCAAACCAATGAGAGGCGCTATTTTTGTCGCTGGCGTCCCTTCCTTGGAGTTGATGTTGATCAACACAAATCCAATGGCGGTCGTAAAGCCCTCCTCGGCCGCCTGCTGATTGTACATCCTTGAAATGGCATGCCAAGCACTCTTAATGGGGTAATCAACTGTCTCTTCCTTTTTCATAGGTCTTTCCGCGCTAGCATGGCGGACCTAAATTAGAAAAATTTTGTATGCATGCATACTATTTTTTTAAAAATGTACAAAGTACGAAGTACAATGTCGGGATTAGGGTTTGAACTAAATTGTTGCTGCTGAACGATTTTAGTACCTTGTACTTGGTACTATTTCATGCCGGGCTCGGTCAACAGCAACTAAAAAAACCACATAGGAGGCACATAGAAAGTGAACCCTATGTCTATGTGGCTAAAGAAAACCTAGATATCGGCTCTTGCTTCTTGATTAATGTCGAACACTGAACGCCGATTGAAGAATGTTGAAGTGGATAAAAGTAAAAAAGTATGAATCAGAGCACTTTCCAATCTTGATACTTGATACTAAAATTCTTGGTACTTCGTACTAGGTACGAAGTACTTAATTCGTATACAAAGCCTCTACCCGGTCCGCGTACTTTTCCATAATGACCTTACGCTTAAGTTTCATGGTAGGCGTCAGTTCCCCTGTTTCAATTCCCCAAGGCTTGTCCAGCAATTCAAATCGCTTCAGTTGCTCCCACTTTCCAAAAAGTTGGTTGAATTCCTCCACTTCGCTGAGGTATTTTTCCTGCACCTGCTCGTTTTGAATCATTTCAGCATCCGTGGTGTAGGCAATTTCCTTGCGCTTGCAATACTCGCGCAAGCCATCAAAACTAGGAACAATCAAGGCTGCCGGATAGTTACGATCTGCTCCCACTACGATCAACTGTTCGATCAGTGGAGACTCCTTAAATTTATTTTCCATCGCCTGTGGAGCAATGTACTTGCCTCCAGAGGTTTTGAACATCTCTTTCTTGCGGTCGGTGATTTTCAAATAGCGTCCTTCCAATATGCCAATATCTCCCGTGTGGAACCAGCCATTTTTAATCACCTCGGCGGTCATTTCGGGTTCCTTGTAGTAGCCCTGCATCACATTGGGCCCTTTGACTAGGATCTCCCCATCTTCTGCAATTTTCACTTCTACATCCTTCACAATCTTGCCCACATAGCCAATTTTAATTTCTTCACGCGTTCCGATGGAAGCAGTGACTACTGGAGAGGTCTCCGTCAATCCATAACCCTCGCAAACGCGAATCCCAGCGGCCCAAAAAACACGAGCCAGACGGGGTTGAAGTGCGGAAGCTCCCGAATTGATTTGCATGATATTGCCACCCAGCGCTTCTCTCCATTTGGAGAAAATTAGTTTATTGGCCAACTTCAATTGGAAGTCATACCAAGCACCCATATCCGCAGCAGGATCGTACTTGAGTCCCAGTTCCAATGCCCAGAAAAATAATTTTTTCTTGACCCCAGTCAATTCGTACCCTTTGGCAACAATCTTATCGTAGACTTTTTCCAACAAACGCGGAACCGTATTGAATAGATGCGGTTGCACTTCCTTCAGATTATCTCCAATCGTTTCCATATTTTCTGCATAGTAAATGGAATAGCCCATAAACATAAAACAGAAGGAAGCGGTACGCTCAAAAATATGGCAGAGCGGTAGGAAACTCAAGACCTTGGAGGTCCCCAAAGGAGGAGACATGATGTGGGATACCGAAATCAAATTGGAAAGCACATTGGCATGGGTCAACATCACCCCTTTCGGTTTGCCTGTAGTGCCTGAGGTATAGATAATCGTGAATAAATCTTCAGGCTTGACATTGGATTTGTGTTCAGCCAACGCAGTAGGATCACCCGATTTTCCTTCACCTTGCAATTCCGTCCAATGGGAAACTCCAGCCAATCGATCAAAGGAATAGATCTTTCGATCCTTTTTGACTTGAACTGCCTTATCGTAGATGGTTTGATCCCCTGCAAAAATAATCTTCACTTCCGCATGATCGAAGATGTAGTCATAATCTGCTACCGTAATTGTCGGATACATGGGTACAGAGATCACTCCAATTTGCTGCAAAGCCAAATCAATGAAGTTCCACTCGGGACGATTTTCGGAGATGATGGCAACTTTTTCTCCAGGAAGAAGTCCTTTAGCCAAAAAACCCAAACTCAACTCATCGATAATCGCTTGCGCCTCTTTGGAAGAATAGGTTTTCCAAACCCCATCTTCTTTTCGGCTAAAAGCAATATCCTTATTATATTTTTCAATTTGATAGGGAATAAGATCAAATAGACGGGTGAGTTCCATGTCTTCGGTCAGTTTGGGTGGATTGATTTTTTAATATTAACAAATCATTAGCGATTCCACAAGAATAGGATTTCCACACCTTTTTATTCACTATATGAGTATTAAATTATTTAATTAAAAAAAAATACAATTGTTATTAAGACTGTGGATTCGTGGAAAACATTCAGGCAAACAGTTAGGCACATATTAAAAAAGTTTATGCCAGTATTCTTAACAGGTTGTCCACCTGTTATCCACTTAATTGGTATTAATAATCAATGAATTAGGCAAAAACTAGGCACGTTGTGGATGAAAGTTTAGATTTTCCTCGTGAACAACTCTCCTGTTAACAACTTGCGTTTGGTTCGTGGATAAGTAAGGACTTATTCCCTCCAAAATTTTGAGCGAATGATTTTCAATTAACCCAGTGGATAAGTACCGAGTTGTAAAAAGTAATCGGCTAGTTATCCACAGAAAATTTAGGGCTTATCCACTGATTTTTTTTCAAATTTCTGTAATCCAGAAGCAGGATTTGCTTGAATTACTAGATCTTCTAGCGTCCATCCTCCTCGAATAACCAAATCTCTGGTTTTGTCTTCTCCTTCGTAATAGAACACACGTTCGGCAGATCTTCGTTGGGTGTAATTCGATGGATCCCAAATTCCATTCCCATTCCGATCCTCAATGACCCGCAAACTGTAGGTTCCAGGATCCAAAAGGCTGAATGAAAATTTACCTCCTTCTTTCAGCACTTGTTCGTAGGCAATTTCCTTTTTACCATTTACCAATTGGAGTAGTAGGGGCCCTTTGGTGCCGATAATGCTTCCACTGATTCCATCGGCTAGATTTTTTCGCAGGAGTTTTCGGTAATTTGCCTCTATCTTTTTTTCATTGAATACGCCTTCGACGTCTTGAAAGGTGGAGTCTGCTGCAAATAAGGTCACCAGCTCTGTTTCTAGAGAATCTGGTAGAAAGGCTTGAATCCGCAATACATCTCTCCTACTTGAATCCGCAAAACTGAGCATTTCCTTTCGAATTGGAAGGAATAAACTGTCTGCTTTGAGCCCCAAGGAATCTAGCCGAATTTGGGTAATGGGCTTGTTAAAAGTTAGTTCCATCTTCAGGTTCTGGTAAAAACTCTTGCCAGAATTGACAGCGATACTGAGTTTCTCTGGCTTTCGTTCGGAAACAGGGAATTTGGCCCATACCAGTGAATCCTTGCTGAAACCAACAGAATCTCGTACGCTAAGTTTTAAGGAAAGACTGTCCTGGATGGCGTTCTTTGGGTAAAAACGAAGGCGCTTGTCACCTTGAACATAAAAGATGTCTTCGCCTAAGCCTTTGATTTCTAGGGTACTTTCCAAGGGGTTTCGGTTGAGGATGACGTCGAAGTTCTTCCCAAAATTGCCCGTTCGCAGTACTTTGATGGGGGTTAAATCTGCCTTTGCTAAGTTAAAATAGGCCGAATCAATCTTTTCCGCATTCAGGTAGAGGGTATCGGGTAAAAAGTCGTAATCCTCGCTTTTGAATTCAGCCTTCAGGTTGCCGTTGTTATCCCTCCACGCATAGGCTCTGTAAGCGCCCGCTTTGAGGTTGCTCAGGTTAAACTGACCCAAGGTATCCGCTTGGCCCAGGTAATAGGGAGGAGCCGTAAAAACGTCTGTGCTATCGTCTAGGGGATAGATGCCTACCAGTACATTTTTGTAGTCTTCCTTGCCCTCTCCAAAAGGGAATCGAAGGGATCCCGACAGGTTTAAACTGTCAATCTGATTTCCTGTAGAAAATACCAACTTCAGTTTTTCTGCTGGATTTCGCTCGGAAATGTCCACCACTGACTTCTGGAAGTCAAATACGTAGGTGGTACTATCCTCCAATTCTTGCTTGAGTAATACGGTGATCGTGTTTTTCAAGGCGGTAAACTCGACCAAGTCCTTGTTGATCTTTGGGGTGATGACTACTCCTTTTGCAGGATTCTCCAAGCCCACAAATTCATCAAAGGTCAACACAATCTTCTCCGGCTTGATGGAAGTGCTTTGATCTGCAGGAATACTTGAAATCCACTTGGGCGGTTCCTCGTCAGTGGGCCCTCCCATAGGGGAACTCTGCTTGGCGCAAGAAAGGCATACCAGGCAGGCGAGGAATAGGAGGAATAGGGAAAACGATCGGTTCACTTCTTTTTAAAGATAAAGATGTTGCTGGAGTAATTACCCGGTACGCTAGCCTTCTTGTTGGAGCGGTAACCTTGGAGACCGGCTTTCCAGTAACGGGAAATCAAACCTTTCGTTGGATTTTTATAGCCTTCGGACAGCAGGCTCACGTAATAGGAATCAAAAATCATGGGTTTCGTCTGCACCAAATCCAAAGCAAATTCATCTTGGATAACCGCCATGGACTTTTGAGAAAAGTGGTACAAGTGCCTCGGCACGTCGTAACCTGCCCAAGTGCTGCCGTAGTGTTTGGCATCTTCTGAATGCGGATTAGGGACCGCAATTAGGAGATAACCATCTGGTTTTAAGCGGTTTACAATATTTTTTAGCGTCTTTCGTAGGCTATGTATGTGTTCCAAGACATGGAATAGGGTAACGACATCGTAGGACTCCTCTTCAGGCAATTCGTTTAAGTTTGGGGCTATCTGATTTGGAAGTTTGCGTAGGGCTTGTCCTCGGGCTTTTTCACTGGGCTCAATGCCGCGTACCGTCCATTTTTGTCGTTGTGCTTCTTGTAGGAATTCCCCTGTTCCACAGCCGTAATCCAAAAGCGATCCTCCTTTACTGAGTCCAAAGATCAAGTCCACTTTCTTGCGGATGCTGTAGTTCCTGATTTTCTGGTATACCCACTGGGTAAAGTTCTGAACCTTATCCTCGTGCGAATAGTATTCTTTAAAGTCGTAGTAAGGCCCGATCTCTTCCTCCTTGGGACGAGGATTGGTAAACAGCAATTCACAATCCCCGCATCGGCAAAGGGTAAACTCTTTTTGGCTCACCGCATAATCCTTGACCAGGGAATGGTTGAGGATGTTTCCGCTTTTGCAGAGGGGACATTTGATCAGGCGTTCAGACATTATCTTCCTAGGTAAACGGTCAAGATGGAAAGATCGGCAGGAGACACCCCGCTGATGCGAGAGGCCTGGCCTAGGGTGTCAGGACGGATCTTGTGGAGTTTTTGCCGGCCTTCATTGGAAAGCGCCGTGATACCCAAGTAATCAAAGGTCGGTGCAATTTTGAAATCTTCCATGTTGGCGAGTTTTTCTACCATCAGTTGTTCTTTCTCCAAATAGCTCTCGTATTTGATTTGAATTTCTGCCTGTTCGATTACTTCAGCTGGGTATTTGTCCAGATAAGCAGCCAATTCTTCCGAAAGGGTGGCCAATTCCTTGATTCCAAGTTGTGGGCGCTTGAGCAATTTTTCCGCCGAGATTTTTTCGGTAATCGTTGCTGTTTCTAGACGCACTAGTCCTGCATTGATGGCGTCAGGGCTAAATTTCTTTTGTTTCAAGTCGTTGACCAGTTTGGCGGTCTCCGACTTCTTGTGGTTCATCTTTTCGAAGCGCTCTTCACTAGCCAGACCGAGTGCGTGACCCAGGGCAGTGAGTCGAAGGTCTGCATTGTCTTGGCGCAGGGAAAGACGAAACTCTGCTCTTGAGGTAAACATGCGGTAAGGCTCTTCGGTCCCTTTGGTGATCAAATCATCAATTAACACGCCGATGTAAGCCTCAGACCGTTTTAGAATCAAAGGCTCTTTTTCCTGTACACGTAGGCTGGCATTGATTCCCGCCATCAACCCCTGACAGGCCGCTTCTTCGTAGCCAGTAGTTCCATTGATTTGGCCTGCAAAGTAGAGGTTCGGAATGGCTTGGGTTTCAAGCGTGAGTTTGAGTTGGGTAGGCGGGAAGAAATCGTATTCAATTGCATAGCCAGGACGGAACATTTTGGCTTGTTCAAAGCCGGGTATTTTGCGTAGTGCCGCGTATTGTACCTCTTCGGGAAGCGAGGTAGAAAAGCCGTTGACATAGATTTCCACGGTATTCCATCCTTCGGGTTCTACAAAGATTTGGTGACGATCTCGTTCTGCAAAGCGGTTGATTTTATCTTCTATACTTGGGCAGTATCGGGGACCTAAACCTTGAATTCGACCATTAAACATGGGAGACCGATCAAAGCCTGTTTCTAGGGTTTGGTGCACGGCTTTGTTGGTGTAGGTGATCCAGCAACTACGCTGCTTTTGCAAAGGACTGGTGCTGTCTAAGTAAGAGAATTTTTCAGGGTGTTCATCCCCCAACTGTTCCTCCATTTTGGAGTAGTCCAAACTTCTTCCATCTACCCGAGGAGGTGTTCCGGTCTTCATTCTACCCGCTTCTAGTCCCAGTGACACGAGTTGCTCTGTGATTCCTTTGGCGGCCCCCTCACCTGTTCTTCCTCCTCCAAACTGCTTTTCACCAATATGGATGATGCCATTCAAAAAGGTGCCGTTGGTAAGTACGACCGTCTTGGATTCGATCTCGATTCCTATGCCAGTTCGGACACCGCAAACGGCACCATTTTTAATCAAGAGACCGGTAATCATTTCCTGCCAAAAATCTACGTTGGGGGTGTATTCCAGGGCAAGGCGCCATTCTTCTGCAAAGCGCATGCGGTCATTTTGTGTTCGGGGAGACCACATCGCTGGCCCTTTGGAGCGATTGAGCATGCGGAATTGGATCATGGATTTGTCAGAAATGATTCCTGAGAGCCCCCCCAAGGCATCTATCTCTCGCACAATTTGTCCCTTGGCTACTCCTCCCATGGCGGGATTGCAGGACATTTGGGCAATCGTGTTCATGTTCATCGTACAAAGAAGTACGGACGAACCCATTTGAGCGGCTGCATGTGCCGCTTCGCAACCCGCGTGTCCCGCGCCTACTACGATGACATCGTAT
>JACCDP010860004.1_pt1 | contig 17239 bp, 13 predicted proteins | sample 7445841 | NCBI WGS metagenome assembly JACCDP01 (sample SAMN15323441, study PRJNA562643) | freshwater metagenome | isolation source: river surface water | place: USA:Blue River Watershed | collected 2017-08-17 | reverse complement strand
GTATTGAAATAATAAGAAAATCCGCCCTTAAGGCGGATTTTTTCGTTTAAGCATGTGCTGTTTTGTTTTGTTGAAAAAAACTCAACGAAGTATGCCCATTTCTTTGCTATCTTTAATGTTCCGAATTTACTTCCATGTACATCATTTTTGACACAGAAACCACCGGACTTCCCAGAGATTGGAATGCACCCATAACTGACACGAACAATTGGCCTCGGGTGGTGCAAATTGCCTGGCAAATTCATGATGAAATGGGTCGTTTGGTCGAGCACAAGGATTTTTTGATCAAACCGAATGGATTTGATATTCCTTACGATTCAGAACGTATTCATGGGATTTCAACTGCGCTAGCAAGTGCGTACGGAGAAGAGTTGGATGTCGTGCTGCACATGTTTGAGAAGGCTTTGCAAGGTGTTCAATATGTGGTAGGACAAAACATTGGTTTTGATATCAATGTTTTGGGTTGCGAGTTTATTCGCCTTTCCCTTGAATCACGTATGCACAAACTTCCGGTGCTTGATACTTGCACGGAGGCAACTGCATCAAGGTGCATGTTACCAGGAGGAAAAGGGGGGAAATTCAAACTGCCAACTTTGACAGAATTGCATCAGCATTTGTTTCAAACGCCATTTGCTGAGGCGCACAATGCCACTGCCGATGTTGAAGCTACTGCACGCTGTTTCTTTGAATTATTGCGCATTGGTCATTACAGTCCATCGGAATTGGAGCAGTCCAATGATTATCTGTTGGACTATCAACAAAACAATCCGTCACGTATCGAATTGTTCGGATTGAAACATTTGAACCTCAAGGAGGAAAGTGCCAAATTTGCAGAGAAGAAAAATCCAGTAGCTGATGATACCAAAAATGTTGCTCTTTCAGTTGATTTAGATGGATTAGACTTTGCGCATTTGCACAACCATACACAGTTTTCGATTCTGCAATCTACCATCAATATTCACGATTTAGTGAATAAAGCCATTGAGTATGAAATGCCGGCTGTTGCTCTGACGGATACAGGTAATATGATGGGTGCTTTTCATTTTGAAAAAGCAGTTGCTGCGCACAATAAGTCTGTCCGTGAGAAGCGAAAAATAGCAAAGGAACAAGGTGAGCCATTTACACAAAAGGAGCTCATCCCAATCATTGGCTGTGAATTCAATGTGTGCAGGGATAGTTTGGACAAAACGCAAAAAGACAATGGTTACCAAATTGTTTTGCTTGCCAAGAATAAAAACGGTTATCATAACTTGGTGAAATTGGCTTCACATGCCTACACACAAGGGATGTATTATGTTCCTCGTGTAGATAAAAAAGTCCTCGTTGAGCACAAAGAAGACCTCATTGTACTATCCGGAAATTTGTATGGTGAGCTGCCAAATTTAATTTTGAATGTTGGTGAATCCCAAGCTGAAGACGCATTGCTGTGGTGGAAAAATGAGTTTGGTGATGATTTTTATTTGGAAGTCATGCGCCATGGACAGGAGAATGAAAACAGAGTCAATGAAACCCTGATTCGCTTTTCAGGAAAGCACGCTGTGAAATTGGTGGCTACAAACAACACCTACTACATTGATAAGAAAGATGCTGAAGCACACGATGTCTTACTTTGTATCAAGGACAATGAATTAGTATCCACGCCAAAAGGAAGGGGAAGGGGTTATAGGTACGGCCTTGAGAATGATGAATATTACTTCAAATCTCCGGGGGAAATGAAAGCACTATTTCAGGACCTACCGGAAGCCATAGAAACAATTTCAGAGATTATTGACAAATGTGAACCCTACGGATTGGCGCGCGAAGTGCTGCTTCCTGCTTTTGATATTCCTGCTGAATTTCAGGATGATCTTGATTTACAAGACGGAGGGAAGAGGGGAGAAAACAATTATTTGCGCCACCTTACGTATTTGGGAGCTCAAAAAAGATATGGTGAAATCACCCCTGAGATTTCTGAACGAATTGATTTTGAATTAGCAACAATAGAGAAAACAGGCTATCCCGGTTACTTCTTGATTGTGCAGGATTTTTGTCACGCTGCGCGTGAAATGGGCGTTTCTGTTGGACCGGGAAGGGGATCTGCAGCCGGATCGGTGGTTGCCTATTGCATTGGTATCACGAACGTTGATCCTATAAAGTTCGATCTGCTCTTTGAGCGTTTTTTGAATCCTGACCGTGTTTCCATGCCTGATATCGATATCGATTTTGATGATGAAGGAAGAGGTCGCGTGATTGATTGGGTTATCAAGAAGTATGGCTCAAGTCAAGTAGCACAAATTATTACTTATGGTACAATGGCTGCCAAATCTTCCATTCGGGATGCGGCCAGAGTAATGGATTTGCCACTCCCAGATGCTGATCGAATCGCTAAGTTAGTTCCGGATTTATCGCTTAATAAGTTGTTCAAGCTGGATGGTCCAGAGTTACTTGAAAAATTGAAAAATAATCAGGATGAGATCGCTAAAGCAAAAGAATTAAAGGCCTTGGCCAATTCCAACGATCTTGCTGCAAGGGTAATTCATCGTGCGAAGCAATTGGAAGGGTCTGTGCGAAACACGGGAATTCATGCCTGTGGAATAATCATTACGCCTGATGATATTACCAATTTTGTCCCGGTGGCAACGGCCAAAGATTCTGAGATGTATTGCACGCAGTACGACAACTCGGTCGCCGAAGCGGCAGGTTTGCTGAAAATGGACTTCCTTGGTCTGAAAACGCTGACTTTGATCAAAGACGCGGTTAAAAACATCAAGGCTACCAAGGGAATTGAGTTGGATCCGGATCTGTTTCCTGAAGACGATGCCAAAACCTTTGAATTGTTCCAGCGGGGAGAAACAGTCGGTATATTCCAGTACGAATCTCCTGGGATGCAGAAATATTTGCGTGAACTCAAACCTACCATTTTTGCCGATCTCATCGCCATGAATGCCTTGTATCGACCTGGACCATTGGAATACATTCCGTCGTTCATTAAACGAAAACATGGTGAAGAAGAAATAATTTATGATTTACAGGATTGTGAGGAGTATTTAAAAGAAACTTATGGTATCACAGTATACCAGGAGCAGGTGATGTTGTTGTCCCAAAAAATTGCCGGATTTACAAAGGGTGAGGCGGATACTTTGCGAAAAGCAATGGGAAAAAAGGACCGACCTACGCTCGACAAAATGAAACCCACCTTTCTTGAGCGAGGCGTGGCCAAAGGACATCCTTCGGAAAAGTTGGAGAAAATATGGAAAGATTGGGAGGCATTCGCTTCTTATGCCTTCAATAAATCGCATTCAACTTGCTATGCTTGGATTGCTTATCAAACGGCTTTTCTCAAGGCTAATTATCCAGCTGAATTCATGGCCTCCGTGCTTTCCAATAATATGAATGATATCAAGCAAGTTTCTTTTTTCATGGAGGAATGCAAGCGCATGAATGTGCCGGTACTTGGACCAGATGTCAATGAATCCGGTTATCATTTTGGGGTTAACAAGGAAGGGGCTATTCGCTTCGGATTGGGTGCAATAAAAGGCATGGGAAGTTCGCCTGTAGAGACAATTATTGCTGAACGCCAGAAAAATGGTTCATTTGTATCGGTTTTTGATTTTACCAAGCGAAATAACTTGCGGCTCGTCAACAAGAAAACCATGGAAAGTTTGGCGTACGCTGGTGGCTTTGATTCGTTTGATAAGATTCACCGGGCGCAATACTTCAAGGAGGATACGCAAGGTCGCTCATTCATTGAAAATGCACTCAGATTTGGCGCCAAGTACCAAGAGAATCTTCATTCTTCTCAAACCATCATTTTTGAGGATGCAACGGGTGTGAGCATTCCTGAGCCTGACATACCAAAAACAGAGGAATGGGGAAGCATCTACAAGTTGAACAGAGAAAAAGAGGTGGTCGGAATTTTTATTTCTGGTCATCCCTTGGATGATTTCAAAGTGGAAATAGATGCGTTTTGCAGGGGTAACATTGGAATGCTCAATGACATGGCGCAACACAAGGGAAAGGAATTGTATGTCGCAGCCACCATTTCAGATGCTGAACACCGGTTTACGAAAAATGGCGACCCCTTCGGAACGATGGTCATAGAAGACTACACGGATTCTTACAAGCTTTTCCTATGGAGGGAAAATTATTTGAAATTCAAGCATTTCATGCAGCCCGGAGTATTTATTGCTATTCGCGGAAGAATTGAAATCCCACCAAGAAGAAGCGAATTGGAATTCTCGGTCTCCTCAATTGAGTTCCTCAATAGCTTGCGCGAAACGAAGGCAAGCAATATACATGTAAGAATTCCAAACAAAGCGTTGACGCAATCCATGATTATGGACTTGAACAAAGTTTTTTTGGCGCATGAGGGAAAATGTCAGTTGACGTTTACGGTATATGACCCCTTGGATGGAATTGATGTTCGAATGCCTTCCAAATCGTTCAAAGTTGATCCAAGCAATGCCTTATTCAACGAATTGAGGAAGTTGGAAGTAGAATTCGAAATGAAATAAATGCTTAAGCAAACAATTCCCTCAAAGCGGTAAGTTCATTTACCTTTGTCTCATTGCCAACTTGTTCGAAAGCCGAGATGAGGTTTGTTAGCATTCGTGCAATGATTGCACTGTTAGAACAAGGCTCGAAATACTCCCGGGAATGAGGAAGCTTTAGATTGGTTAGAAATGATTTGATTGCATTCTCATGGATGAAACTCCCACCTGAAAAGGGGTTGATGTAAAACAACACACCATACGGACTTTTATCTGGTAAAAAAAAAGCTGCCCCATTTTCATCCATATAAGCCAAAATGAAATGATTGGGCAAATTGACCCCGTAAACAGGTAAATCGAGTGATTGTGCTACTATGCTGTAAATTAGGCTCAAACTAAGTGGATTTCCTTTTCGCGTTTCAATCACCGTATTAACAAATGAATTCAGTGGCGAATGAAAATGTTTCGTGTCTCCCTGGAATTGGTGGTTCCCAAAAAATATGCGGTTGAAGATTTTAATTTGTTCAAATGCAGTTTGCTTGCCATTCAATTCAAGCCAAACGTCTTTTCGGATTTGCTGGATGGTTTCCATGACTTCTGCTTCATCCAAAAATGGATATTGGTACTTCGCAATGATCAAGGCGCCTTGCAGCAAATCTTTCTCGGGGGAATTGATCCACTGATGCAACGAATTCTTAATGTTGTTGTAGTGAATTTCGTGAATGATCTTGTCTAGACGCTCGTTAAACACAACATCGGAATGATTCTCATGCAGCATTTTTTCGAGGTAGGGAAGAATGGAGGTGCCATTTTTCAATAGCTCCCCACGAACTTGCGCGAAAACTTGCTCATCCGGATCGTCGATTAGACTAACAAGTGCTTTAATGGAATTTTCTTCTATCATTCAATGTCAAAAGTAGAGGTGTTTGTTGCATCACTGAAAAATCTGCGCGTTCTTTTTCAATGCCACTTTGTTAATTAGTACTTTTTTTTCAGTATTTGAAACCTTTTCAGTAAATGTTCGTTTTTTGTTTTCATACGGATCAATTATTAACATCTACAGGTTAAGAAAAGAGAGGTTTCGAAAGAAGCCTCTTTTTTTGTGCCATTGATTTATTCGCCCTTCTTTCTTCTTATTCTTTGAATATTGTTTAATTTTCACTTTCAAATCAGAATATTTTAAAACGCATGAAACATTTTTTAATAGTGTTGATCGTATTGCCTTTCTTAAGTTGTGCCAATAAAAAGAAGTCAATCGAAGCAAAGGATGAGTCCTCAACCAAAACAGAGCAATCCGAGCAAAAGTTGATAGGAAAAGTATTGTTGAATGACAACTGTCCCTTCTTCATCGAAACGCATGAAAATGGTGAAACAGTTCGGATGTATCCAGTGAATCTTGCTGATCAGTACAAAAAGCAAGGCTGTAAAATACAATTTACCTACTTGCCAAGTCGCGCGATGCAACCAAATCAATGTGAAGTTGACAAGGTAGTCGTAGTTGAAAATGTTGAATTGGCCAAGTAATTATTTTAGGAGAAACTTCAAACGTTTCAATGCACGCTGATTCTCGTAGGAATAGAAAGCCTGACTTATTTTAATTTTCTCTTGTTTGGATAAATGCCAAGAAAGTGCAATCCGATCGCTTTGTTTTTCACGCAGATTAAAGGTGACGATGTCAATAGGGAAACGGGTGTTTTTTTTGGCAGTTTGTATCAGTTGCTCTTGATCAAAATCTTGTGTTCTTGGAAAATTACTGAATACATTGCCAAACGGCAAAAGTAGCTTATCGAACAAGGTAATGCGATGGTAGTTCTCTTTATTGAGCACGCGTTTTGTGTCCCTCACTTCAACAATTACCACTCCTGAAGTATTTTTTTCTATCCAATCGTGCAAGGCTAAAATGTATTGGAAGGTGGCTTTCGTTCCAAAATTGTCGCGTATTCCGGCATCCATCAATTGAATTTCCGGAGAAGTGGGCATGGCAACCATTGGGAGAATAAAAGGAAAGGTTGCGCTCGCCCTTAAAACAGATGAAAATCGAATCTTATTCGCATCATTTTGTTTGAAATAACTTTGATAATCAATGTTTTCATATAAGAAATCGGACGATTGATTTGTAGTTGCTTCATCGCACATGAATTGATAGGATTGAGTTCCCATAAGTAGACGTCTTCCATCGTTGATGATGGTTGGACTGAAAAGTATCTGCGGGATGATTGCTTTACCCTCAAATTGCTTGTAATACCCTAAATTGTGATCCATGATGAAACCGGTGTTCTCATGCAATTGTTGTTCGAATGCAAGGCCTCGGTCCTGCGTGTATTCCCGACCATTGTATGTGAATTGTTTGTACCTGAAAAACAAATCGTTGGTTGAAGCAGAGAACAAGAGTTTGTTCAGGAGGTCTTTACCAAGCTGTTGATAAAAGAGTGTGTCAAATCGATTCTTGATCAATCCTTGCTTCGAATGAAGCAAGATTTCCCGGAAAAAAGCGGCGCCGACCATTCCGCCTGATGCACCTGTTATCAAATGTAATTGTCCTGTCAATTTTCCTGCGAGCAGTTGGTCTGTCTTGCTTAGCACATGGTAGGTCCATAGTGCGCTTCGTGAGCCTCCTCCCGATGTTGTTAGAATGACAAGTTTTGGTTGTGTCGTATGTTGTTTTTCCTTCCAGTAGCTCAAGGTTTTGTAGGCTTGTGAAAGGGAAGGATCACTGGTTTTTGATTCCTTTGCGCGTTTACGAATCTCGGTTATGTTGTACTTCACCCGTTGCGTGTCATAATTCAATCCGTAAGCATAATTTGTATAGCGTAACAAAGGGCTGTGTAAGCTAAGATAATTCATGATCATGAGGGCAGCGAATAGCAAAGGGTAGGTCCATCGGTGAAACCAAGACATCAATGCACTGAAAAGCATGTGAAGGATCGTTAAAAGCAGCACTACACTCATTGCGGCGGGTATTTCGAAATAAGCACTCGTCGCTAACTGACCGATTAAAACGAAAGCACAAATTGTGAGAATTTCAAAAAGTGAGGCATTGATGCGATTTTTGGCGAATACGTGCTCAATTGTTTCTTTGTCAAGATGGCGAGTTGACCTGCTCGGGTAGATCTTCAAGTTTTTTCCGATGTAATAGTAGGTGCGTTCTTTTTCTTGACGAAAATAGTTGTACCATTTTACATTCTGTTGCAATACGGACTGTATAGGATTATCATCTACATTGTTTGATTCATCATTGTCTTTTTCATAGGTGGTGGGAAAAAAATAAAGCAAAGAAATTATGATAAAAACAAAAAATCCAAGCAAAAAGGCCAGGGCATAATACACGATGCTTGCAGTACTTACGATTTCTTCAATCTTTTGAAATCGAATCATTTCAATCAGGTAAACCGAGCAGAACAAAATAGGTAGCAGCGAATTATTGACGCAGAATTTGATAAAAGGTCGAGCTACCGTTGCAAGAAAGGGAAAGCGTGGGCCAAGCTTAATATAGCTGTAAGTGTGAAAAGCCATGGTGAATCCACCGATACCGAAACCAAGTAAAAAGAATGAAAGTGGGCCAATTTTTCCAAGATATTCAGGTGAAAGGAATAAATAAGGGATACCGAATGACCTGCCAAATGAGCCAGTGACAATTCCGAAAAGCAGTGCCCAGTAAAAAAGTGAAATAAGGTTGTATTTTATCTGACCAATAAGGATGCGCAGCGGAAAGAATCCAGACATAAATTGGTAGATTTTTTTCATAAAACAATGAAAATTAATTAGCTGTATCTTGAAAATTGCTGCCTCGTTTGAATGAAATCCCACACGAGATAGGCAAGTGATTTACCAACGATTTTTTCTTCTAAACTGTTTTGAGGAGACGCTTCGGGCAGGTGAAGATAGCAAGTTGTGCTGTGATGAGCGAATTTCCTTACATATTTACGGGCTTGCTCTAGCGTGATTCCGCTCGGTGTGTAGGCTGAAGAAGGCATGTGCTGAATGGCATCCATGTCAAGTTCAATTCCGCATGGTCTGTCATTTGCCAAAGACGAAAAAACAAGGTGTAAGTCTTCGTCAAATTGTTGTGGACTTTCAATGTAATCTTCAAAAAAATGATGAAAACACTTCTTTTCTTCCAAGTAATTCAGAATGTATTCACTGTTATAGGCTTTATGCAACCCAAGAACATTGTATGCTGATATAAATCCTTTATCGAAAGCATATGAAAAAGAATTGCCGCTATGTCGACCTTCTAAAGGTCGGCAATCAGCATGCGGATCCATATTTACAACTTGGATAGATTTCTTGTGCATGCGATGAGAAAATTCTATCAAGGGCAAAGCATTGTTATGTCCGCCACCGATGAGAATAGGTATGGTTTTTTCATTGCAGTGTGTCAGGAGTGTTTCTGTTACCAAATCGTCGAGTTTTTCTACGAGATTTCTAGCCTCTTGCACTGTTGAAAAAGCCGTATTTTGCTCGATGCTACCAAGGATACAGATCTCGTTGCCATTGATGTGACGGTTAGACTGCATGTTTAAGAAGCGCGTAAGAAAAGAGCCAAAGGCCTTTTCACTTCCGCTCAATCCATTATTTGCTTGAGGGCCTATGTTTTCTGCAATGCCTAAAATGACATAATTCGTTTGTTCTTGTATTGCGCCAAAATGAACAGTTTCTCCAATTTTAATTTCTCCTTCTCGTTTAATAACTTGATTGAGGAGGTTTTCAGCGGAGTATAAGCGGAGTTCGAATGGATCATTTGGCATAAGGTGCAATTAATCGTAAAAATTCTTCGGGTGCCTGCATAGGTTTTTTATTTGCTTTGTCCACAAAGACCAAGGTGGTATGTGCAGTGCAGATAGTTGATCCAGATTCATTGGTGATCGTGTAGTCAAACAGAATTCTTGCTGCGGTAATTTTAGTTATTGTTGTTGCAATAGTCAGCAGGTCGTCGTATTGCGCAGGAGCATGATACTTTATGGTGAACTCCGCAACGGGCAACATGATGTTCTTTTCTTCTAGTGAACGATAGCTTAAGCCAAGTGCTCTTAGGGCTTCAACACGACCTACCTCAAGAAATTCTGCGTAATTGCCATAATAACAATAGCCCATTTGATCTGTTTCGCCATAGCGTACGCGCAACTGGGTTGAAAATTTGTATTGATATTCCACAAAAATTGTATTCATTTCAAAGATAGAAAAATCAAGGGATGATGCACCCCGACTTTTATTTTTAATATTTTTGTTGATATCGCATGATTTTATCTGATTTTCAAAATAAATCCGCGTTTTTAAAGAAATTTTAAATTGAACTTGAGTTTTTAGAAACGAAAATTTAGACAAGTAAAACTTTTTTAAAAATCAAGCCCTTTTTCACTTTTTTTTTCACTTTTTTATGTAAATATTTGTTCCATCAATTTATTGAGGTCCGTTATTCTTTAATGCTACTATTTGAAGCTTCGGTTTCCACAAGATAATTGTATTTCATTTTAATTAAAAATTTAATATTCAATGAGCAATATTCATGAGAGTGTTTGGGCTTCGTGTTTGAAAGTAATCAAGGATAATATTCCTGTGCCAGCTTTTAAAACGTGGTTTGAGCCAATTATTCCTGTGCGTTTGGAAGAAAATGTGTTGACCATTCAGGTGCCTTCTCATTTTTTCTATGAATGGTTGGAGGAAAATTACATTACTCTCTTGAAAAAAGTGATTAAGAAAGAATTGGGTCAGGAAGGTACACTTGAGTACAGCATTGTCATGGAGAACAATACAACCAATTCAACTCCTTACACTGTAAAGTTGCCGGCTTTAAACAAGCGTTCTCTAAAGAATGCTCCTGTTGCTATGCCATTGAATTTAAATGAAAATCAAATCCGAAATCCCTTCATTATCCCGGGTTTGAAAAAGGTTAATGTTGATTCTAACCTGAATCCGGCTTATTCCTTCGATAATTTTGTTGAAGGTGATTGTAACCGTTTGGCACGTGCCTCAGGTTATGCTGTTGCCAACAAGCCGGGCGGAACTGCTTTTAATCCGTTGTTGATTTATGGAGGTGTAGGATTGGGAAAAACGCACCTTGCACATGCAATCGGTATTGCAATCAAGAATCAAACACCAAACAAAACTGTCTTATATGTAGGTTCAGAGAAGTTTGCTCACCAGTTCATCGATGCAATTAAGAACCAAACAACAAACGATTTCATACATTTTTATCAAATGATCGATGTGTTGATCATTGATGATGTTCAATTCTTCTCAGGTAAAGAAAAAACGCAGGATGTTTTCTTCCATATCTTCAATCACCTGCACCAAAATGGGAAGCAGATCATTTTGACATCTGATAAGCCGCCTGTTGAAATGCAAGGAATGGAGCAGCGACTTCTTTCTCGTTTTAAATGGGGATTGTCAGCTGATCTAGGTACGCCAGATCTTGAAACAAGAATTGCAATCCTTGAAAAGAAGATGTACGGAAATGGAATTGAACTTCCACGTGATGTGGTTGAATACCTCGCCTATTCAATAAATACGAATGTGCGTGAAATGGAAGGTGCACTCAATACACTTCTGGCACAGGCATCATTGAACAAAAAAGCCATTACACTTGAACTAGCCAAGCAAATGGTCGATAAGTTTGTGAAAAATACAGCACGTGAAGTATCCATCGAGTACATTCAAAAAGTAGTGTGTGATTATTTCGATCTACCAATCGAAATGCTAAAGTCTAAGACGCGTAAAAGAGAAGTTGTTCAAGCACGTCAGATTTCAATGTATTTTTCAAAGAAAATGACGAAATCCTCTCTCGCGAACATCGGCGCTCATTGTGGAGGCAAAGACCACGCAACTGTTTTACATGCCTGCAGAACTGTAGTAAACTTATCCGAAACAGACAAGCAATTCAGGGTATACCTCGAAGATTTGGAAAAGAAATTGACGATTCAGTAAAGAATCAGATCAGATAAAACAATACTAAAAGCTGTCTCCCGAAAAGACGGCTTTTTTGTTATTGATAAGGAATAAATTCGAATTGTCCATTTCTGATCTTCAACGTGTCGCTGAAGCCAGTGCGTGAAAAATCGGCTTCAAAAAATCCACTCATTTTATGGTTGATGGTGTCGTTGGTGTAAATAGCGCATGTACCATTGCTTGCATTCATGTAAAAGGTGCTAAAAAGCTTGGCAAAACTGCCATTGGGGACAAGGTTGTAAACTCCTACCGAACCATTGTTTCCCATATTGAATTGTAACTGCAAACTATCATTACTGGCAAAAAGGGTCCATGTGTTATTCAAATAATTAATTGTCTTTGTCGGCATCACGATCGGTATACCATTGCATTCAAGATAAAAATAGGTGGGTTGTGTTACAGCGCATGGACTGCAATTTCCACCGCAATCAATGCCTGTTTCTCCTGGGTCAAGAAAGCCATTTTTACACGCATCAACAACTTCTTCTTTGTCCTTGCAGGCAGTTATCACTGCGAGAAGCAAAAGCCAACAATAGGCGGTTCGTATCATTTTTAATCTTTTGGCTGAAATTACATAAAAAATGAATTCCTTTGAGCGTGACTTCACATACGTATAAAACAATCGCTGCACTTTCGACCGGTTTGTACAAGGAAAAAGGATCGAAATTCGTCGCCTTAGCTGTTGCTTGTTTTTCTGAAAATGAGGCGAAAAAGTATTTGGATGCATGGCGTAAAGAACATCCGCAAGCGCGCCATTTGTGTTATGCGTATCGTTTTGGGGTGGACAAACTAGTCTATCGCGCCAACGATGATGGTGAACCCAATCATTCTGCAGGTACGCCTATCCTTGGTCAAATTCAATCCTTTGACTTAACAAATATTCTCATTGGTGTCGTTCGTTATTTCGGCGGGACAAAGTTGGGGGTAGGTGGCTTAATAAACGCTTATAAATCTGCTGCACATGATGCGATTCAACAAGGAGAAATAGTTGAATGTGAAATTTTTTTACATGTGGCCATTGTATGCTCCTACGCCTCAATGCCCGCAGTCATGAAACTTGTTAAGCATCATCAATTGACTGTCAAAGATCACCAGATTGGAAATGATTGCACGATGCAATTGGCGCTTCCCTTGCAACAAAAAGATTTTATTTTGGATTACCTACAGCAATTGGATCAAGTGGAAATAAAGCATTTAGGAACATATTAATTGGATGGAATTGGAGTTTGATTTATTAAAAGAATTGATTGCGGTCAGCGGTGCCTCTAGTGATGAATCCGCCATAAAAGCGTTCATACTGGATTATGTGAATAAGCACAAAACCAGTTGGTGTTCGATGCCAACTATTTATGAAGGAGACGGTTTTCAGGACTGCCTAATTCTTGTTTTTGGAAATCCACGTACTGCCATTTACGCGCACATGGACACCATTGGTTTTTCTGTAGGGTATGACAAAGACTTGATCCGCATTGGCTCACCGAAAGCGGAAGATGGGATTCAACTCGTTGGCTCTGATAGTAAAGGAGAGATTGAAACGGAAGTTATGGTCATTGAAGAAGAGGATGGTAGTTTTCGTTTGAATTATGTCTACGATCGACCCATAGACAGGGGTACAATCCTTACGTTTAAACCGAATTTCAGGGAAACGGATGAATTTGTTCAATCCCCTTACCTCGATAACCGCTTAGGTGTATGGAATGCACTCAAGGTAGCTGAAACACTCAATAATGGTGCGATAGTATTCTCCACATACGAGGAGCATGGAGGTAATTCTGTCGGTTTCTGTGCGCAGTTTTTGTTACAACATTTTGGTGTTCGTCAGGCGCTTATCTCTGATATTACTTGGGTTACACATGGTGTTGTGCATGGGGGAGGTGTTGCTGTTTCAATGCGAGACAGCGGTTTACCAAGAAGATCCTACTTGAAGAAAATAATTGAATTGGCTCATTCGTCCAATGAAAAATTTCAATTAGAGGTTGAATCGGCAGGAGGCAGTGATGGCACAATGTTACAAAAATCTGATTTGCCAATCGACTGGTGCTTCATTGGGGCACCGGAGGATTATGTCCACACACCGGATGAATTGGTATTTAAAAAAGACATCTATTCCATGACGAACTTGTATTGTTATTTGATGAAGTATTTATAATTTAAATCCTATTTTCACAGGCTTATGGAAGGGAATTTTGAGTGTCAATTGTATAAATACGATGAGGAGTTTTATCTCATCAATCGTAATACACCTGCTTATTTTGCAGAGGAATTTGTGCAGAATGCCATCGATCCTGATTATGTGTCATGGTTAAATTTTCATAGCCTTGACGATAAAGAATCCATTGATAAATTGTGCGAGCATTTGCAAATTGATAAGCTGTCGGTTGAAGATATTTACACGGAGAAACGTCGCCCGAAGTTAGAGGAATATGCTGATTATCTCTTCTTTTCTGTACGATCTGCACTGCCAGATCCGCAAGTTGAAATGAAATTGAACCAAGAACAGATCAGTTTTGTTTTGGGCAAGGATTATTTGATTTCCTTTCAGGAAAAGGTGTCAGATCATTTCACTGGAGTACGTCAGCGAATTGAGAAGAAAAAGGGTAAAATTCGTTACAAAGGAGCTGATTTCCTACTATTTCGAATGCTTGATGCGATCATAGATAATTATTTTGAGGTTTTGGATGATAGTTCGGATGCCATTCAGTTACTCGAGACACGACTGCTTCGCGATGCAAAAAGCGATACCTTGAAGGTCATTGAGGACCAGAAACGTAGGCTAATTGAATTGCGCAAAATCGTATTGCCTTTGAAAGAGGTGACTTTTCAGTTGGCTCAGTTGGAAAGTCCTTTTTTAGATAAAACCAATCATCATTATTATGCTGATTTGAGGGAGAATTGCCTGGCTATACTGGAAGGAATTGAAGCGAACAAACAGATATTGGAGGGCATGGCCAATTTATACTACGCCGTTCAAGGTCAACGCATGAATGAAATCATGAAGATCTTAACGGTTGTTAGTGCCATTTTCATTCCGCTCACCTTTATTGTGGGGGTTTATGGGATGAACTTTAAGTACATGCCAGAACTCGAATACCCTTACGGTTACTACACCGTTATCGGTGTAATGATATGTATTGGAATAACCCTCTTAATCCTATTCGCTCGAAATGGATGGATCAATTTCAAAAACAAATAAATATTCCAAAAAATGTCAGTTGTTAAACTGCCAAAACTTTAGGAGCTGCAGCTAAGATATTCGCATCTGTTTCAGCTGCAAACTTTTCAAAGTTCTTCACGAATTTGGAAGCCAAATTGTTAGCTGTATCATCGTACGCTTTTTTGTCGGCCCACGTAGCACGAGGATTCAGTATTTCTGAAGGAACGTTTTCGCAAGATGTGGGCATCGCCAAATCAAATATTGGTAAAGTTTCGTAAGCGACATCATCCAATTTCCCGGTCAAAGCGGCTGTGATCATGGCACGTGTGTAGGACAGTTTCATTCGCGAACCAACCCCATAGGATCCTCCGGTCCAACCGGTATTGATCAACCAAACATTGATGTCAGTGCCGTTTAACTTCTCACCCAACAATTTAGCATATTTCGCAGGGTGGAGAGGTAGAAAAGCTGCCCCAAAACAGGCAGAAAAAGTTGTTGTAGGCTCAGTGATACCAACTTCTGTTCCAGCTACTTTTGCAGTGTACCCAGACATGAAATGATACATGGCCTGCTCTTTCGTCAATTTTGAAATCGGAGGTAATACGCCAAAGGCATCTGCTGTTAAAAAGAAGATATTCTTTGGGGTGCTACCAATGGAAGGCTCAGCTATGTTATCGATGTGATGAATAGGATAAGATACACGTGTGTTTTCAGTGATGGAATTATCCGTATAATCGGGTGTTGAGCCACCTGAAAAACCAATATTTTCCAAGATTGCACCAAATTTAATGGCATCATAGATCTGTGGTTCCTTTTCTCTCGTTAGGTCAATGGTTTTTGCGTAGCACCCGCCTTCGAAATTAAAAACTGAGCTTTCAGCCCATCCATGCTCATCATCACCAATCAATCTGCGGTTTTCATCAGATGAAAGCGTTGTTTTTCCTGTTCCGGATAGACCAAAAAAGATAGCTGTATCGTGTTCCTCATTTCCAATATTAGCTGAACAGTGCATGGACAATACATTCTTCTCATGAGGCAATACATAATTCAAAACAGAGAATATTCCTTTCTTGATTTCACCGGTATAACCTGTTCCACCAATAAGGATCATCTTTTTTGTGAAATTGAGAATCGCAAAATTGTGCTGACGCGTGCCGTCGATTGCGGGATCAGCTTTGAAACCCGGTGCACAGACAATGTGCCATTCAGGAAGAAAATTTTCGATTTCATGCGCTTCCGGACGCAAGAACATGTTGTAGGCAAACATGTTGGACCAAGGGAACTCTGTCACCACACGGATGTTCATCGCAAATGTCGGATCGGCACATGCATAAGCATCTCTCACGTAAACATCTTTGCCATTCAAATAGGCTTTCATGCGGTTGTACAATGCATCAAATTTTCCTGCGTCGAACTTTATATTCACATCACCCCACCAAACGCTATTTTCTGTTTTTTCATCAAAAACAACAAATCGGTCCTTGGGCGAACGACCGGTAAATTCTCCGGTTTCAATAGCCAGCGCTCCTGTGTCGGTCAAGACTCCTTGACCAGTAATTATGGTATCTTCAACTAATTCAGCAGGAGATAAATTCCAAAATTGATTTCCCAAATCACTCAATCCAATAGAAGCATTGAGGTCTGAATGCTTGCCGTAAGTTCCAACTAGTTCCATAATATTTTGTTTCGTCGTTGTGCTATTTGATGGCCAAAATTAGCTCAACTATTTGGAAGCCGGGACAAGAAACAAGTGAAAATTTCCCACAAAATGAGAATCAATGTTGAAAACTTGGAAAGTGTTTTCTGTGCGGGGCTTATACAAGGTCGCGCAAAGCTTCTATGGCTTTGCGGATATTCTTTCTTACATCGAGGATGGAAGCCTCCATCATGTAGCAGGGAGCTGAAACAATTTTATTGACTTCATCAATTTGAATTTCCCGGATACTTTTCATGTGTGCAATAGCACCCGTGCTCGTTAATCCGTCTGAAAAGCCTCCAATGTCATAGGGAGATGCTTCTTTATCGCTACCTAAGGTCATACTTGGGTGTACCGCAGAGCCTTCAAATGCTTTTGCAACAACAATAGGACTTACACACAGTGCGGCGATCGGTTTGCCAATGTTTATCAAGTTGACAAGTAACAATTTTACTTTAGGATCTATGGATCCTGCCGGACCTTCGAACGCCCATTCAGTAAAATTTTTAGCGCTACCAAATCCTCCCGGAATGACCAACGCGTCGATGTCCGCTGGTTCAACAGAACCAATATCCAGTACTTCACCTCTGGCAATACGCGCCGATTCGACCAAGATGTTTCTTTTTTCAGGCATTTCTTCGCCTGTTAAATGATTCACGACATGGTGCTGGTCCTTGTTAATGGAAATGCAAACGGCTTTTGCACCAATTTCTTCAATAGCTAAAAGGGTCAAGACAGCTTCTTGAATTTCTGCACCATCATACACACCACAACCGGATAATAAAACACCTATTTTCATATTGAATTCTTTATTGGTTAATGTATCGGATGGGTTCTTTCCAACCCTCTAAATTTAGAATGGTTTCGCTACCAGCTACTTGTTGAAAGGCCAACGCTTTAATGTCGATCAAAATTTCCTCCTTACACAACTTTTTGCATTGATCACCATTGGCAGTATGGATCAACCGAATGGAT
>JACCDP011363565.1_pt1 | contig 17242 bp, 12 predicted proteins | sample 7445841 | NCBI WGS metagenome assembly JACCDP01 (sample SAMN15323441, study PRJNA562643) | freshwater metagenome | isolation source: river surface water | place: USA:Blue River Watershed | collected 2017-08-17 | reverse complement strand
TTTGGCGTATTGGTACAATTCAAAATGTTGTTCATCTGATAATTCTAAATATTGACGATGTTCTCCATAGGTTTTTCCAAAAGAATGTGGGCTGTTGTATTCGCGATTCATCTGGGATGCTGACAACTCTTGGGATAAATCTCTTTTGGTTAGTTTAACTGCATCCATGCGAGGTAGATCCAATTGGAATAATTCGTCTTTGATGGGTCTAGCCGCTGCATCGATAATCAGTTTTGCTATATCAACTGAGCCATTATGGTTTTGGCCGATTTCACCTATAATATACGTATGGGAATGAGACATTCTGGGAGACTATTTTTGGTATTTGTTTATTTGTTGAGACATCAAATTTACCCAATTTTTATTGGAAAGTAATGTTGATTTGAATTCTGGAAAATCTTGACTTTGGAATTGTGGGTAAATTTCTGAAATTAATTGCCAATCAACATCGTCATCAATGGTGAGTCGGATCTTTAAAAAATCCGGTTGCCAATCTTTAGGAATTTCTTGTATTTCGATGTCGTATTTGTCTGGTTGGGTGTAGATTCCCAGGGTTACATGTTCGTTGAACCACTCGTTGTTTTCTAGGTGGACGGATTTTAAAGCAGAAATTCTTACAGCTTCTACGAATATACCTGCATGCAATTTTATGCCCGGCGTTTGCTGGAATCCTAAACTAAAGTAATCTAATTTAGGTTTTATGGATATTGCTCGAACCGTATTTTTAATAACTGTTTGGCTGATAAAGGGGTTGTCAGCACAGATTCTCAGGATTTGTTTGTTATCTGGGATTTCGAAATGTTCGGCAGCTGAAATAAATCGCTGCAATACGTCGTTTTCATCACCCAAATAATATTCCCAATTATGTTTTTTTGCTAGGGTTATTAGCGGTTGATTCTCTGAATTTGTGGAAGTTAGTAAATATGGAGTTATCCCAGTTTTTGTTATTTTTTTGAAAATTTGTTCAAGTAAAGTTTGCCCATCGGGAAGTAATCGCAGGATTTTTCCGGGCATTCGGGTAGATCCCATTCGCGCTTGAACGAAAGCAATCATATATAAATTCAAAGATACAATCCAATTGAGTTTCTTTTGTTGTTTTTGGTTTGAAGTCGTTAATTTGCGGTATTATATAAATGCTAAACTTAATTTTATTCGGTCCTCCAGGTGCAGGTAAGGGCACTCAAAGTGAAAAGTTAATTGCTAAATACAATTTATCGCATATTTCAACTGGAGATTTGTTGCGTGCAGAGCGTGCGGCTGGGACGGAGTTGGGTAATTTGGCAAATGAATATATTGCCAAGGGCGAATTGGTGCCGGATGCGGTGGTGATTGGTATGGTGAAAAATTACATGGTAGAACACGCCGAATCTGCGGGTTTTATTTTCGATGGCTTTCCCCGAACTGTACCACAAGCGGAGGCATTGGATGCTATGTTGATGGATTTTAATGCATCCATTTCTGTGGTGCTTGGACTTGAAGTGGAAGAGGACGAATTGGTGAAACGATTATTGTTGCGCGGACAAAGCAGTGGACGGGTGGATGATCAAGACGAAAATACTATCAGAAATCGTTTTCAAGAGTACCAAAACAAAACCTTGCCATTGGCTGGATTTTATGCCAATCAGCACAAATATGTAGGCGTGCCCGGAATTGGTGAAATAGATGCTATTTTTGATTCATTGTGCAATCGTATAAATGCAGTATTGTCTTAAATAACTGCTTGTGCACAGCGTAGAACATTGGTTGGAGGAAATACACCGGAAAAAGCAACGCTGGACGTGGTTGTTTTTAGATTTAGACAACACGCTATGGGATTTTGATGCGAATGCAAAAGAGGCGTTGAAAGAACTTTATCGCAGGCATGAACTTCATTTGCATTGCGATTGGCATGTTGATGCTTTTGTTGCCTTGTACCAGGATGTGAATGCGGCCTATTGGAAGAAATACGAACGCGGAGAAGTGGATAAAGAAACGCTTCGGACAGCCCGTTTTACCGATACATTTAACCAAATGGGTATTCCTGCGGCTCTTCAGCCCGCAAACGTTTGGCAAGAATATTTGGAAATTTGTCCAATCATGACAATCACCATGCCGGGAGCAAATGCTGCATTGCAACGATTGTCGGAACGGTATAAAATCGGTATTTTAACGAATGGCTTCGAAGCAACCCAACGGATTAAAATTCAGTCCAATGGGTTTGATCCTTATATCTCTTTTATGCAAACATCGGAACAGTTGGGTGTGGCCAAACCTTCCGCTCTTTTTTTTAATGAGGCATTGAAAAAAGCGAGAGTATCTGCCGAGGAGGTCATGTACCTAGGCGATACTTGGGATACGGATGTCTTGGGTGGCTGCCAAGCAGGATTAGCCACGTTTTGGTATCAAACTCGTAATCATCGTGCCTTGCCTACTGGGGATATAAATTTGGCTAAGTCTTCCTGGATTCAAGGCGGATTTTGGGTGGATGATATGCCAGAATTCAAGGGTGAAAGTTGGCAACTGCCCAATTATATGGGTCGGGTTTACGATTGGGATGGCTTCGCATCGTGGTTATTGGCTTGATAGGCTGAATAAAATTCGATATTTTTGTGTAATTATGATGAAGAAACTTTTGACCGTGGCCTTAACCGCAATTTCCTTGATTTCACTTCAGGGGCAAGATTTGTTATTCGGTAAAGGTAAAGAACATGAATTTACCATTACTCCCATTGGGCCAGACGATTGTCCAATGTACATGACCAACAATACAGGTAAGCCGATGGTAATTGCATACGAGAAAGTTTCAGCCGATTACAACCCCGGTTGGATAGTTTCCTTTTGCGATAATGTGAATTGTTATAGCGATTTTATTGCATCGGATACGTTTACAACGGTGGCAGCCAATGAAACCGTGAATATTAAAATTTCTATTATGTCCATGGCTAAAGCCGATACTGCAGTGATCAAGTATGCGGTTTGGAATAAAAATGCAAGTAGCATTGTGAAAGATACTTTAACGTGGACGATTTACATGCCCCAATCGGCTTCTGTAAATCCGACCTTATTAGAATCCGCTTTGGTTTATCCCAATCCTAGCAGCGATTTTATCGTACTTCCTGTGGGAGCAAAAGATGTAGAATTGGTAGATAATTTGGGCAGACGGATAGAACATGTGCGTATTACTTCCAATCGTTTGGACTTGACCTCTTATCCTTCAGGTAAGTATACTCTTCGTTTTTCGAACAATGGAGTAGTTAGCAGTCAAAGTATTTTGCGCAAATAATTTGTAGGCATGTTGGCGGGAGTGCAATTTTTCGGATGGCTCCTGTCTTTGTTGGCAGCTATACTGCTGACGCTGTTGCAATACGGATGGATTGTTTCTCAAATAAGAAACAAAACCCTACAGGAAAAACGTTGGTTTATTCCCTTTTTTTTACGATTTATTGCATGGTTTATTTTATTTATACTACTCCAAAGTCCTTGGATTAGGATAACTCGTTCTATTGAGGTAAAACCAAAGATGGTTCTGTACTTGGATAGTTCGGAGTCTGTGTCCTCGGGTTATAAATCTATGTTTCAATTGACTGGTAATCGTTTGATTCAAGAATTGCCATTTTGGGACATTGAAAAGAAATACTTTGGTTCAGATGTGCGTGTGGCCGGAATTAGTGCAATAGACGCTTCTGGTGACAAATCTTGGGTCAAAGCTTCAAATTTCCAGCGTGTTTTTGAGGATTTGGCGCAAGAAAAATTCAAACATGGATTAGAGGCTGCTGTTTTGATGTCCGATGGAATCGCCAATTCTGGACAATTGCCAACATCTTTGAAAAGTCCTGAAGGTGTGATGGTTTCGGCGTTTGGAGTAGGTGATACTGCCTTGCACGCAGATGTATTTGTAAAGAGTTTGTTATTAAATAAAGAAATTTACATTGGAAATTCAGGCGAAATGGAGTTGGTGGTAGGGGTGAGAAATGTCACCTCGGTGGTAACCGCTGTGGTTGCGGTTCAAGGCGTCACCATTGGGACGCAGTCATTTAAGCCTACTGGTAAATATCAGGCAAAGCGATTGGTTTTCCCAATACCCAAACAAACGAAAATTGGATTGAAGTCGGTTCGAGTGACATTGCGTTTAGCAGAATCCGAAAAAGTAGTGGCAAATAACAGTAGGTTTTCGGCATTCACAGTGGTGGATAATAAAAAAATTATTGGGTTGGTAGGGGATTTCTTGGAGCCGGACATCGGCGCGATACGGAGGTCTTTGCAGGGGTATGATCCACTCGAATGCAAGGTTTTGAATAGTGCAAATTTCGAGAAATCGGGAATAGATGCATTGATATTATTGGGGATTCCAGTTTCTCTGGGCAATGTAAGTACGGTGACGTCTCGATTGAAACTATGGTTGGAAACGGGCAAATCGTTGTTTATAATACCAAAGAAAGAATCTGATTTACGGGTAATCAATGAGTTATCAAATAGTACGCGCTTGTTGGGGAATGCCGTTTGGCAAGAAGCTCAGGCGTATATCAATCCGGGTTATTCGGGTTATTCCATGGACGAATCCTTGGGAAATCGCTGGCGTAAATTTCCGCCTTTGCAATGCCCGTTGTTGAATTTTACCGTGGCCGACAAAAGTAAGGTGATGTTGTATCAACGTTGGTCTGGGATGGAAACTGAAATTCCAATGCAATGGATAGAATCGGTAGGTACAGGGAATCTGATGGTTTGTTTGGGTAGCGGATTTTGGCGATGGGGATTATTTGAACAGAAGAATTATGCTGATCAAGAAGGTTTTCAGCAATGGGTTAGACGAAGTTTGGGGGTGCTTACATCGGGTATCAATAGGAATCAACGACTCGATATTGTTCTGGGTGAAAGTCAAATTGAACAAGGCAATGCTCCTCTTATTCGGGTGGTTTATCGGGATTTGGATGGGGGTATTAACACCAAGGAAATTCCTAAATTAACAATTTCCGAAGTAGAATCGGATGGCGAATTGGATCGGGATGTGGTGAAGGGTAATCCTGTTTCTGTGGCCTTGCAAAAGAATGAAATTGGGTTTTTAGCAAGCTCATTCGCGTTAAAATCAGGCATATATCGTTTGGAAGCCAATGTTGCGGTAGGAGGTGAAAAATTTTCAGACCGTGAGTTGTTGATGGTGAATAATGTTTCCATGGAGAAATTGAACAGTACTTCGGAATTGGCTTGGATGAAACAGGTTTCAAAATCAACCGGCGGACTATTTGCGTATTTAGATACTTCGGGATCGGAAAAGAGTAACTTGGGTAAGTTATCCAATGAAGCGGTTAATAAGATGATAAATCATATCAAGTCTCAAGTTCAAGCCAATCGAATTATAAAAGAAGAGGTACGCAATTGGTATTGGTATGAATTGGTTGGATTGTTGTTGATTTTGGTGGGTTGTTTGTCATTGGAATGGTCGTTCCGCAAATGGTTGGGTAAATATTAACTTTGCACCATGAATCGTGTAGTTGTTGGAATGAGCGGGGGAGTGGATAGCTCCGTAGCAGCCTATTTGTTGCAACAACAGGGTTACGAGGTAATTGGTTTATTCATGCGCAATTGGAACGATGCTACGGTTACCTTGGAAGATGAGTGTCCATGGATTGACGATAGCCGGGATGCTATGTTGGTGGCGGAGCAATTGGGAATACCTTTTCAAGTACTGGATTTAAGTGCAATTTATAAAGAGCGGATTGTGGATTACATGTTCAGCGAGTATGCTGCTGGGCGGACTCCCAATCCTGATGTTTTGTGCAATAGAGAAATCAAGTTTGATGTTTTTTTAGCCGAGGCATTGAAATTGGGTGCTGATTATGTGGCCACGGGTCATTACGTTCGAAAGGGCGAACAGCAGATCGATGGGAAACTCATATATTCTTTGAAAAGTGGTTTGGATGCTAACAAGGATCAAAGTTATTTTTTGTGCCAATTGAACCAATTTCAATTATCTAAGTCGCTATTTCCGATTGGGGAATTGCAGAAATCTGAGGTTAGGGCAATTGCAGAACGTATGCAGCTAGTTACGGCCTCGAAAAAGGACAGTCAGGGTTTGTGTTTTATCGGCAAAGTTAGTTTGCCTGATTTTTTGCAGCAGCAATTGTCTGTAAAAGAGGGAGATGTGATTGAGGTTGATCGCAACGCACCGTGTGTTGTGAAGCATTGGGAAAAGGTTCAAACAGGTAATGTGGAAGATAACCGATGGAATATTCAGTTGGAGCGTACCGATGGTAAGCGAATTGGTAGACATTCTGGCGCACATTTTTACACCCGAGGTCAGCGTAGGGGATTGCAGATTGGGGGTAAACCACTGCCATTGTTTGTGTTGGATACGAATGTTGAGGAGAATTTGATTTTTGTAGGTCAGGGGGAGGATCATCCGGCGTTGTATTCTGCAGGTCTTTGGGTAGACGTTAAAGAATCGCATTGGGTTAGGCCGGATTTGGAGGATTTAGTTGTTGGAGAGAATGGTGCAGTATCCTTGAAGTGCAGAATTCGATATCGACAAGCGCTAGTGGGTTGTAGGCTGTTTCGGGTGAAAGACGAAGTGTCACAGGTGATTGGTTATCAGGTGATATTTGATGAACCATTAAAGTCTGTAACTCCCGGACAATTTTTAGCGGTATATTGGGGTGAAGACATTGTCTTTAGTGGTGTAATATTCGGCTAAGTTTGTCATGGGATTGTAATCTTGTGGTCGCTTGTGGAAAACAAACATATCTTAAAGGCAATGGGCAACCAATTCCTTCGTTAGTTTGTCTGTATACATAATTACTAACCGGTTTTGAAACACATATTTTGCAATTTAAAGTTGCGAGGAGTTTTCTTCGCTGTTTTATTCGTTTTGGGAATTGGCGAATTAAACGCACAGATAACATCCACAGGTAAGACCTTTTTTATGAGTTTCATGGAGATGGAAACTCGAACAGGATTTGGGGGTGGTAATAATCCATATCCCGATACTTTGTTGATATTCGTTACTTCTCAGGTGAATACAAAAATCGATTTAGATAATCCTCGTTTAACTGGGAGTACAAAGAGTTATAATATTACGGCAGGTAAGGTAAATCGAATTGCTGTAGATAATATTTATTATTACCCTGTAGGTTCTGAGTTTACATCGGCGGATCAAAACTCAAGAAGAGGATTGCGGATTATTGCTAAGGATCCTGTGAATGTGTATTGCATGAATTTGGAGCAGAATCGATCGGATGGAACCTTCGTTTTGCCTTATGAGAGTATTCCGTCAGCGCCGGAATTTTATGTAGTTAGTTTTCCTCCGAATGCTCCAACCAATTGGCCTACGAACACCAGATATGCGGAAAGTGAATTTATGATTGTGGGGATGGATAACAACGTAAAAGTAGAAATTACTCCTTCCTACAGAACCGCGGGTGGCAAGGTGGCAGGTACTCCGTATACAGTTACATTGGGGACGGGTCAAACGTATCAGGTGCAATCGGATGAAAGAGACGGCACCAACAATACGGATCCAGCAACTCAATCTTGGGGTACAACGGGCGCTAGAATAGGTGATTTAACGGGTACAAGAATTCGTGTTATTGACGGTTGCGGAAAAATTAATGTATTTTCTGGTAATCGTTCTATTCACGTAACCAAGGGAAATTGTGGTGGGGGAACCAACGGAAGAGACCATTTATATACCCAGGTTTTGCCTACGGTGGCTTTGGGGAAAGAGTATGTGTTGATGCCATTTAGTAATCAAACAGGAGGGTATGCCATTAAGGTGGTAGCCGCTTATGACTCCACCAAAGTTTATATCAATGGCAATACCTTATCAGAAACCATTTTGAAGAAGGGACAATGGATCTACAGGAATATCGCTTCAAATGTGGCAACTACCATTCGCACCGATAAGCCGGCCTATGTTGCTCAATATATGAAAAATGGAGCATGTTCGGGATTGGGTGGGAACGATGGAGATCCGGCGGTATTTATTTCTCCGGATGTAAATCAACGATTATTGAAGACCATTGTAGGTACTGCTACTACGAGCAACATGAATCAACATTGGGTGAATGTGATGGTGGATCAAACGGCAAAAGGAATTGTGCGGCTTAACGGTAATTTAGTTCCAACAGCATCCTTCACCGATGTTACAGCTCCTTGGAACGGTAAGAAATTCTCATACGCCATGATTAAGGTAAACAATCCTAGTTCAAACTTGGTAGAATGTGATAGTGGTCTAATAGTGGTTGCCTACGGTGCGGGAGATTATGAAAGTTACAGTTATTCTGCGGGTGCGGTATTTGAAAATACCAGTTTTGATATTAAGGTTACTCGTAAATCTCAGTGTCCAAGCGACCCTGTTAAATTAGAGATGGTGGTAGAAGGTAAGCCAAAAATTAGGGGTTATTTATGGAATTTTGGCGACGGTCAATCCGATACAGGTAAATTAGTTATCCATAAATTTGCTAAAATTGGTACCTATTACATTGTAGTTAAAATGCCCGTTCTATTGGATTGTGGCAAGGTGGATACAATCATAAGAAGTAAAATTATCAGTTTTGTTCCGGGGCCAGTTTTCGATTTTGAGGATACCATAACTCAATGTGCGAAAACGTTAAATTTTGCCCTGTCTGCACCTTTGTCTACCAAGTTTTTGTATAAATGGCACGATTCATCTTCCAGCAGAACTTTCACTGCTACTAAGGACGGTAAGGTCTGGGTTCGCGTAAGGGATACAGCCACCAAATGTGTAGCCATCGATTCCTCGTTTATTAGAAGGGCTGATCCACTTACTGCACAAATACAATTTGATTCGTTGGATCGTTGTTACAAATCTAACAATTTTGTGATGCGCGACGGCACTAAATACAATAACGACGGTTGGGCAAATTCCTCTTGGCGTGTTTACGATTCCTATAAAAAGAAGTTTGTAGGACAAGATACGCAAGTCTTTAAATACCGTTTTGATACGATAAGTACGAATAATCTACGATTTATTGTTACATCGAAAAAAGGATGTAAAGACACCTTAGATACAACATTGGTAGTGTATCCGTATCCATTGGCTCAATTGAATTCTACCGTTTCGTATTTCTGTCAGAACATGGAATTTAGTTTGGTGGATTCGTCTCGCAGTAAGGAAGGTGTTGGTAAGTCTTATTGGGATTTTGGGAATGGAAAGCGCGATACTACTTTGCCATATGCGGTGAAGTATAAATTTATAGCCGACGGCAATTACCGAGTTCGATTAATTACGGAGACAACCGTTGGCTGCAGGGATACTATCGATTCAACGTTTAAGGTAGAGCCAGCTCCTGTAAATGCTGCTTCTTTTAAGGTGATTAATCCATGTTTTAAGAGCAATTTGTTTGATTGGGAAGATAAGACTACGTTGAAGTCTGGAACTTGGACAGTGAATTGGTTCTACGATAAAACCCAAAGTTCTACGAATTCCAAAGTTACAGGCTATAAGTTTTCGGATACAGGATCACAAAAGGTGGTTCTGAAAACTGTATCTGATAAGGGTTGCATAGATTTGGATACGTTTTCAGTTTACATAGCTACGGAACCTAAGGCGAATTTCCGGGTGAAGGACTCCAGTATATGTTTTGCCAATCATTTCTTTACGTTCGAAGATCGGTCTACGGTAGGTACGGGTAAAGACCCCTTGGCCCTGCGTAGAAGTTGGAAATTTGGCGATAATACTATCGGAACTGCCAATACCATACCTAACAAAACTTTCCCGGCTGCTGGGAAGTATTATGTGAGGGTTATAGCCATTACCAATATGGGTTGTATGGATAGTTTACAGCGTGACATCGAGATCCTAGGCAACCCGGATGCTACCATTAAAGTGAATTCTGAAGATCAATGTTTAAAGGGCAATGCATTTAAAGTAAAGATGCAGTATCCTTGGGGCGGGTCTGGAGCTCTTACTCATTCTTGGCGTTTCGGGGACGGAGCTACCAGTGCGTTGGATAGTGTAACTCACAGTTATACTGCTTTAGGTAAGTATAGAATTACCCATGCAGTGAAATCCAGTAAAGGCTGTAATGACTCCACTTGGCTGGATGTTAATGTAGTGGAAACGCCTATAGTTTCATTTACAAACAACCGAGATACTGCTTGTTTGGGCGGAGGTAAGTTTGATTTTACCGATAAAACTACATTCAGTGGTACGTATGTTTCTAGTTGGGATTTTGGGGATGGCACTTCATCGAATACCAAGAATGTAACGAGTAAAAGTTTCGTAAATGCTGGTAAGTTTACCGTTAAACTGCGAGTGGCAACTGCCGATGGCTGTATTGATTCAGCAACCAAACAAATTGAAATTAATGCGGTCCCCAAGGCCTATTTTGTGGTGAATAAGGCAGTTCAATGTTTGCAAGGAAATAAGTTTACGTTTAGCAATGGTTCTAACGGGAATGGTGCATCGGGAGTGAATTATCAGTGGTATTTAAATGGTGTGTTAATGACTACGGCGAGCAATTTGCCTGATATTACGGCACCGGATACTGGGGATTATAAAGTTCGTTTACAAGCCATTTCGGATAAAGGTTGCGCCACGGGTATGGACATGGATCTTCGGGTGAATGAGCATCCCGTGGTATCGATTTCAGGAGGTGTTTCTTGTGCAGCTTCGCCTATGGCATTTGCCTCTTCCGCTACCGTAAATCGCGGATTTATTTCCAAATACGATTGGAATTTCGGGAATGGGGGTACTGCCAGTCAGGCCAATCCAACCTACACATACAACGCTCCAGGTACATACAATGTGGTATTGACCGTAACCTCGGATCAAGGTTGTATTAGTACTTCTGCCGCATTGCCTGTGACAGTGAAAGTAAAGCCGAAAGCTGATTTTACTTCGAAGTATTTACTTTCCCGTGGGTTTGATACCGATTGGAAGTTTGATTTTACGGGTCAGGACGCAGATTATTATTTTTGGAGTTTTGAAGACGGACAGTTTTCTTCCAGTGCAGGTCCTGTGCTAGCTACATTCGCGGATACAGGGAATTTTGCAGTGTATTTACGTGTTGTGAATAGTTCTGGATGTTCGGATAGTATTACGAAATATATTTTCTTAAAGCCCGAATTGTTGCGTCATCAAATCAATGCGTTCTCCCCCAATGCGGATAATTTGAACGATGAATTTGCGCCCGATAAGTTTTCATTCGGTGTTACCAAATACAGAATGCGAATCATCAATCGTTGGGGTGAAATACTGTACTATACAGAGGATCCTCGTAAAGGGTGGGATGGATCGGATTCAAAGGGTGGACAGTGTCCAGAGGGTTCGTATGCCTACCAAATTTCATTCCGTTACATCGATGGTAAGATGTATACGTTTGAAGGGGTATTGGTTTTACTGCGATAGCATGTGTATTGGTTGTCTAGCAAGTTTTGTTAGCGAGTTTATAAAAGAAACAGGCCGCAATCGCGGCCTGTTTCTTTTATAAATGCACGAATGTTAAGAGTTAAACTTGCTTGATGAAGCTTGTGTTATCCTAAATAAGCTTTTAAGATTTTACTCTTGCTTGATTTTCTTAATCTACGCAACGCTTTTTCTTTGATTTGTCTAACACGCTCACGTGTTAAACCAACTTTTTCTGAAATATCTTCCAGTGTATGTGCTGCGTTGCCATCCAATCCGAAATAATACTTCAATACATCGCGTTCTTTGTCGCTCAGAGTGGAGATTACACGGTTGATTTCGTTTTGCAACGATTCGTTCAATAAGGGCATGTCCGGGTTGGGTTCATCGTTTTGGTCCAAAACACCCAACAAGGTATTGTCTTCTCCTTCGGCCAACGGAGCGTCTATGCTCAAGTGACGACCCGAAGAACGCAGCGCATTTTCTACTTCGGTTAATGGAATTTCCAAAGATTCTGCAATTTCTTGAGGGGTTGGTTCTCGTTCCAATTCTTGCTCTAATCGGGCGGAGGCTTGGGTAATTCTACCTAAGCTACCTACTTTGTTTAGGGGAAGACGAACGATACGACTTTGATCGGCCAATGCCTGCAAAATACTCTGACGAATCCACCACACGGCATATGAAATGAATTTGAAACCACGGGTTTCATCAAAACGTTTCGCAGCTTTGATTAATCCCATGTTTCCTTCGTTGATTAAGTCACCCAGCGTTAATCCTTGGTTTTGGTACTGTTTGGATACAGATACCACAAAACGAAGGTTAGCGTTCACTAATTTTTCCAATGCTGCCTGATCTCCTTCCCGAATTCTACGCGCCAATTCAACCTCTTCTTGAGCGTCGATCATTGGAACTTTAGAGATTTCGTTTAGGTACTTGTCGAGCGATTTATTTTCGCGGTTGGTAAACTGTTTGGAAATTTTAAGCTGCCTCATCTATGAAGTATGGTATAATTTTAGAAAGTTTGCTTGTTTTCGTCGTAGTAATAACGATATAAATTAAGCCTTGCAAATATACAAAGATTCTATGGAAATGTTTTAGAAAAAATGGAATAATTGGTTGGTAGCAACGGCAACATTATCTGGTATTGAATCTACATTACGTTCAAGATATGTAGACAATTGGAAAACAACAAATGCACCGATATAGGCAATTAAACCATAGGCTACGAACTGTATTATGGGCCATTTCCAACTTCCTGTTTCGCGTTTCATTACGGCCATGGTGCTCATGCATTGCAAGGCAAAGGCATAGAAAACAATTAAACTTAATGCGTAGGGTAAGCCGTACAAGGGTCTGCCTGTTTTGGGATTTATTTCGGCCTGCATTTTATCTCGGATACCTTGGGTATCATCCTCTTCGCTTTGGAACAGGGTACCCATGGTGCCCACAAAAACTTCTCTTGCGGCAAACGAAGAAATCAAAGCAATACCTGTTTTCCAATCGTACCCTAGCGGTTCAATGGCGGGTTCGATGAACTTGCCGATATGACCTGCATAAGAAGCTTCCAATTTGTTGGGATTGTTTTTCATGGCTTCTTCAGGGCCAAAGTTGGACAAGCCCCACAGCAACATGGAAATGAGTACGATGATTTTGCCGGCCTCGGTCAGAAATGACAGGCACTTTAACCAGGCCTGGTGGGCTACTGTTTGAAGTCTGGGTTTTTGGTAGGTGGGTAATTCCAATATAAACTCCGATCCTGCGGCCTTGGTTTTGGTAAACAGATTGAGAAAGAATGCTAGGATCACAGCAACTACGATGCCCGACATATACGCTGCAGTTATAACAAAAGTTTGGGCATGGAAGGGGCCCCAAAAAGTATTTAAAGGGATTGCGATGGAAACCAATAATACATATACCGGTAATCGGGCACTGCAACTCATAAGGGGTATGACCAGCATTGTGGCTAGTCGTTCCGATTTGCTTTTGATGCTTCTGGTAGCCATTATACTTGGAATTGCGCAGGCAAATCCTCCAACCATTGGGATGATACTTCTACCGTTGAGTCCAAGTTTTCGCATGATTCTATCGGTGATGAAGGAGGCTCTCACCATGTAGCCGGAATCTTCTAAAATACCGATGAGGAAAAATAATATGAAAATTTGGGGAACGAAGACGATTACACCTTCCAATCCACTTAACAGTCCGTCGGTCAAAAAATTACTTACCAAGGATTCTGGCAAGGCGGTTGTGATGGTATTGGAAATCCATTGGAAGCCTCCTTCGATCCATTCCATGGGGAAAGCAGCTAAGCTAAACACTCCTTGAAACAGGATCAACATGATGATTGCGAAAAGTAAATATCCCCAGATGGCGTGGGTTGCCCATTGATCGAATTTCAGGGTTAAGCTCTGCCAATTGTTGGGTTTTTTGTTGGTATTATTTTTAACAATCTCTTCAATATATTGATATCGATTGAGGGTTTCTTGGCTTAAGCCGATTAGTTTTTCCCCTTTCCAGTGGTCTTTTAATCGCTGCAGAATTTGGGTTTCGGGAACGATTGTTTTGGGTATTTGTGCAGATTCAACAGCTTGCCAAACGGGGTCTGTGTTTTTATCGTTTCTAGGATTAAACCAAACGCAAGGTACACCGAGCGTTTTTTTTAGGTTTTCGATGTTAATTTCAATCCCTCTTCTTGTTGCAGTGTCTTGCATAGTTAGCAGGCATGCAGTAGGAATCCCTAATTCCGAGATTTGGGTATAAAGCAATAGATTTCTACGAAGATTGGAGGAGTCTAACACAACCAATAAAATATCGGGTTTATCGACATTCTCGATTCCCAAAGTGTGCTGTACAACCAGTTTTTCATCTTCGGCTTGGGTAAAAAGACTGTAGATTCCCGGTAAATCGATGATGGAGTAATTTTGCTTGCCGTGCGATACGTTGCTTTCAAAGGCTTCCACGGTGGTGCCTGGCAAGTTGGAAGTTTTTTGGCTAAGTCCGGATAAGCGATTGAAAAGCGTAGATTTCCCGCAGTTGGGGTTGCCAATTAGTGCTACGCGTTTCGTCTTATTCATTGGTTCAGTTCTCGCAAGGAGCTACTTCCAACAAGCTAGCCTCTTCGGCCCGCAGACCCAATAGATAACTATCGATTTGATAAGCAATAGGGCTTCCTCCTGCCGCTGAAAAAACGCGGGTAATTTCGGTTCCAGGAACACATCCCATTTCGGCAAGCTTCAAGGAAAATGCACCTTCTTTGATGGAGGTGATTTTGGCCTTTTGGCCACAGGTTAACTGCGCTGCAGTGGAGGAAGAAATGTCCGTTACCTCGGGTCTCATTGTTGCAAATTTAGAATGATTTTAAATAACAAACAAGCATGCTAACAAATGTTTGTTGTTTCGTTGCCAAAATTAAGTATATGTGGGTCATCTATACCATGATAAAAATCAGATTTTATGTGGCCATTGGGCGGCGATTTTAAATAATTCCCAGGCTTGTTCGGCTTGAAAATTCAGCATGTTCCAGCCGTTTGTTGCAAGAGCTTTATGTGTATTGAAAAATTGCATTAACTGAGTTTCTTCGGGGTTGTAAATCAGGTCGATGAGGGAATCTGTGGCATGTATGTTGGCGGATCCAAGGGATGGCATAGCATGAATGTTGGGGGCCATGCCTAACGGAGTAGTGTTTACCCACAGGGTATGTGGTATAGGTTCTCGTAGGATGAGTTTCTGCATGTCCGATACCTGAGGGGTTGAACTCGGGGTTCTGTTGTATTGCTCTATGGGGATTCCCCTCGATTCTAAGCAAAAACGAACCGCTTTTGCCGAACCTCCGTTGCCCAAAATTACGGCTTGTTGTATGGGGGTAGTAATCAAGTTTAGGGATTGCGAGAATCCGAAAATATCGGTATTGAAACCAATCAAGAGTTTGTCTGGACTCAACGGGTACGATGTAGCTGTATTTTCAACCAAGGTAAGATTGCGGCGATCCAATTGTTCTAATAATTTTTGGAAATAGCGGTTGGAATTGGGGATGGTAATTACGGTGTTTACAGCTTGAATGTTCCAAGCATCGGAAGCCACATAATTCAAGAAGGGCAGGATGGCGGTTTTGTGAGGGATGGTTACGTTAAAACCGCGGAGATGGGGAATTTGAAGGATGTTATTTAGATCGTGGATTTCCGGCAAATCCCACAAGGAGTACGACCATTGGTCGCTGTCTTCTTCAATAAAAAACCCTTGAAATAACGATGGCGATTTTGAATGGGATACCGGGTGTCCGATCAATCCAATTCGATGCTGCATAGTCTAAATATAAGGGGTATGAGTGCTTATTGATTTTTGTTAAACTTTACTTTAATGGCTTGGTAGACGATAGGAAGTAGGCTAATGCCGATGATCCCAAACACAACCAATTCGAAGTTCTTACTAACCCAAGGTAGTTTACCGAAAAAATAACCGGCGCTGCTGATGGTGGTTACCCATAAAACAGCTCCTGAAATGCAGTACCCGATGAATTTTCGGTACGACATAGTTCCCAGTCCTGCTGCGAACGGTGCAAAAGTTCTCACAATGGGAACAAATCGCGCCATGATCAATGTATATCCTCCGTGTTTCTCGTAAAATTGTTCGGTGCGTTCCAGGTATTCACGTTTCAAAAGTTTCCAATTCAAATCAAATACCCGGGTGCCGAATTTCGATCCAATGAAGTAGTTTAAATTATCGCCCAACAATGCGGCTGTGATTAACAGGGGAATCAGGATGAAAATATTTAAGGTGTTATCCATGGCGGCAATACTACCTGCTGCGAAAAGCAAGGAATCTCCGGGTAACAGGGGCATTACCACCAACCCGGTTTCTACAAAAACAATGAGAAATAAGATTACGTAGGTGAAGTTTTTGTATTCTCCTACCAAGGCTTGCAGGTGTTTGTCTAGGTGTAATAACCAGTCCAAGGCTACATCAATAATCGAAAGCAATGTCATTACTGCAATTTTACAATAAGAAAGCGATTCCATCGTTATCAAAATGTATATTTGTAGGGAAACTAAAAAAGCGATGTTGGTTACAAATAAAAAGGTTCGTCGATTTACTGCTTGGTTGTTGCTATTGCTAGGGGTAATGGTAATAGGCAGCAGTTGTGGATCGGCCAAGCACTCAACGGCCAAGAAGCCAGGGGGATGCAATTGCGGCTTTTAGCTTATTTTTCGCTAATTTTGCGGCGCTTTTAACAGAACATGACAACTCAAAGTACATACATTCCTTACAAGGTTAAGGATATTTCTCTGGCCGAATGGGGTCGTAAAGAAATTAAAATGGCCGAGGCGGAAATGCCCGGTTTGATGGCTTTACGTTCCGAATACGGTCCATCCAAGCCCTTAGCGGGTGCCCGAATTGCGGGTTGCTTGCACATGACCATTCAAACTGCCGTTTTGATTGAAACGTTGGTTGAATTAGGTGCTGAAGTAACTTGGAGCTCTTGCAACATCTTCTCTACTCAAGATCACGCGGCGGCAGCGATTGCGGCGGCGGGAATTTCGGTATATGCTTGGAAAGGCATGACCAACGAAGAGTTTGACTGGTGCATTGAGCAAACTTTGTTCTTCGGTGAAGGCAGACAGCCTTTGAATATGATTTTGGATGACGGGGGTGATTTAACCAACATGGTGTTGGATCAGTACCCACAATTGGTGGCTGGAATTAAAGGTATCAGCGAGGAAACTACCACCGGAGTTCACCGCTTGTACGAGCGTGTAACTAAAGGTACTTTGCCCTTGCCCGCCATCAATATCAACGATTCGGTTACCAAGAGTAAGTTTGATAACAAGTATGGTTGCAAGGAGAGTTTGGTAGACGCAATTCGCAGAGCTACGGATATCATGTTGGCCGGTAAAGTGGCTGTGG
>JACCDP011439743.1_pt1 | contig 17243 bp, 11 predicted proteins | sample 7445841 | NCBI WGS metagenome assembly JACCDP01 (sample SAMN15323441, study PRJNA562643) | freshwater metagenome | isolation source: river surface water | place: USA:Blue River Watershed | collected 2017-08-17 | reverse complement strand
TGTGGCTACAGCTTTAGAGGCAAGGCGTGAAGCAGATGGTCTGGTTTCTAAGTATCTAACTCTCTTTTGAATATCTGTAAGATTTCCAGAGATGCTCTTTCTGCGTGATCTACGACGAGTGGCCATCTTTAGTCTCCCTCTACGTTTCTGGTAAGACCAGCCTGTTCTCCAGCTGTATCGACTTTCCAGTCTGTAATTAGCTCTAGGTCTACAGTTTCTGGGAAAGCAGGATTGTCTGGAACTGAAACTTTGTATGATGCAATTTTTCTAACAATAATGTCATCTCTAGGCTCTTGATCATCTGCAAGACGAGCTAATACAAATGGATCATCAATAATAAGTGAGCACCAATCTCCTGGTGCATAGCTACCAATAACTGGAGTAAGGGATCCATTTACTGTCAGACTAAACTCACCGATTGGTGGTTTTGATTCATAGAGATACTCTTTAGCGTATTCATATAAAACATCTTCATCACCAGTGTTATTAACTACCTCAACTTGATCAAGAAGAGGCCAACTTTTGCCAACAGGGTTATTTAGTAAAGATATGTCCGCAGCTACTGCATAAGGCTGACTTGCAGCATCAGAAAGATCTGAGATATTTCCCTCTACAAAGAAACGAGTTGCCGCATCTTCAGCACTCTCTTCAACAGTAAACGTTGAAATACTTCCTGGATACTCGAAGACAACTTGGTTATATCCAAGTCTTTCAGCATCTGTAGGGTCAGCTGAAGTATCTTCTAGTGGATTAGGGTTTTCAATGTTCAACAAAACGAGAGTTCTAGTAAAAGATGCAGTAGTTAAATCGTAATCACAATCTATTCTATACTCAAAACCATTTAAATTATTAGAGTAATCTTCTAAAATTTCTCCAACGCTTTTTAGCTCGTAGCCTCTTAGATACTGTGTGTCTTGGTAAAGATTACTTGTTTCGTTAGTTCCAACCTCTATGCCTAAATCTGAGTTTGAAGAGTACGGCCCATAAGTTCCATAAACTAATTTACTTCCAACACTTGCAGTTCCTCCAGAAACTGCAGCAGAAGGAATATTTCTAACATTCTGTTTAGAGTAACTTAGAGTGTTAGATGTAGCAGCTGTGATAATAAAAGTTCCGTCAAAATTTTCATCTAAACGCTCGTTAAAGAAAGAATCTACTCCAGACAAAGTAACGCTTTGACCAGCGGCGACTCCGTGTGGAATGTGTGTGGTTACTGTGGCTACATTGCTAGTAAGAGCTTTATTTGTCACGAAGAAGGTTCTCATGCCTGGCAAGCTAGTTAAAGGTATATTTGCACCTCTGTCTTCAAAAATTACGGTCTTGCTATCAGGAACTTTAGTTGCGGTGTGGTATCCGTTGAGTGTTGAATCAACCTCAACAAGCTCAAACTCTTGACCGGGAACAATCTCGTGATCTTCAAGGGTTTTAATAGTGACAAGACCTTCATCTCTTTTCTTTGAGATTACTGAGATTTCTATTGTCTTACCAGGCTCTATAACATCATTAGCAAAAAATCCTGGACGAGCTTCAGTTGTAACAGAAATGTCAGTGGCAACTTGGAAAAGAAGATCTCTTACAAAATCGTAAGTATCTATAAGTTTTCTTGCAGCACCACTTGTGATAGGTGTTGAACCAACGTTAGGAGCTGCAACAATATAGCTAAAACTTGTTGGACTTGTAACAGCAGTAATCTGGTGAGTTCCATCTACAGAAGGGTTAGTAAAAGTTACTTTTACAAAATTATTTTGCTTAAAGCCATGAGCTTCTTCGGTAATAATTGTGGCAACACCATTTGCAACAGAGAAAGAGGAGACTCCGATAAATTCAGAACCATAAACTAAAGTTTGCCAAATGTGTCTATGATAAAAATAGCTTGTAAACTCTGAAGCATCTATTGTAAGAGTTTTGCTAGATTCGTTGTAAGATCTTGCCCAAACAATCCCTCCCCACACACAAACATCGTTACGCATAACGTACAGACCAGTGCGGCCAGGCATAGTTGATTCATATAGATTTAATTTATTAGTAGCTGCAATTACAGGAATAGTTCCACTAAAAGCACCAGCCTTACGAAGTTGTCTTTCATATGAAACTCCAGAAAAAGGTACTTCAGCTAAAACCTCATTAGAAACTAAGTCGGTCAGGAAATATCTATAATTGACGTCCGTCAATGATGCGTCTACTGATGTCATTTTTATCCTTTTTTAACCTAGCCAACCAGACCTAAAAAATACCTTTAGTAGCCCATCGCTTACAGAGTTCTTATCATCAGCAAACTCTATCTCATTGTTACCTGGTTGCAAGAAGAAAAAATCAGTAAGAACATCGAGTTTTGCTCTAGCACCTTCATAATTCCCATTTAAAGCAACATCTCTAGTTAACGTATCAACTTCTAGAATATCTGGGCCAAAATCTGCCAATGCCCCAGTTAAGCCTGGAGTAAAAGGTATATTAGCTTTTTTAACAGCAATGCCTGATGCTTCTATTTCACTTAAATCAGTATTTGCAATGTTTCCGTTAATTGTTGCGCTTCCTGCACTATACGAAGCAAATGGGAGTCCTCCACTTACTCTAGCTTCACCAACATCTGCAGTTTCTTCTACAGAACGTGCTCTTGTAATAATTGCTCCTAAAATATAAGCTGTTGCAGACCCCCCAGTTGGTGCAGACGATGCAATAGTTCCAGAGCTTGGAGTGGTATAGGTAAAAGTATTAGCTCCAGTAACAGTTGCAATCCAAGTTCCGTTTAAAGCAGCCTCAAGACCGACAACTCTTACATATTGTCCATTAGTTAAATTATGAGAAACAGATGTAGTAATTGTCACTGTACTACCTGTTCTTGCTCTTAATGAAATAGGAGGAGTTACTCTACTTGAGTCAATTGCAGGTTTTCCAGTACCATTAAGACGAATTACGTTAGATTGTGGAACATCTAAAACGTTATAAAATCCATCGTATGGAGCTCCTAAACCAAAAACATTAACTCTTTCTCCAACAATAAAATTATGAGTGCCGCCAAAAATAATATCAAAAACTCCTCCAGCAACTACAGCAGAAAAAGGTCTAATAGATACTAATCTAACTCTTCCAGTCGCAACTGCAATAGGAGCTTCGTCAGACCCAAGGGAGTCATAGACGTAGGTTGTGCTACTTAGAACAGCTTTAATTTGATATGTTCCACTATATGAATTGTTAGGAAGGTTGTCAACAACTATATAGTCTCCGACATTTGCTTGAATGCTTTCTGCAACAGTAATTGATGCAACGTCTGCAGAGCGTGAAGTTGTTGTTATTGTAGAGCTATAAAGTCTAGGAACATCGTATGTAAATGAAGAAGTAGAAGGTAGGCTTTTAATTACAAATGTTCCGTTAAATGGGTTTTCAAAATCAAGGGCAACTTGATTAGGAGTTCTTTCCATACCAGAAACAGAAACAACTTCATTAACAATAAAACCGTGAGGCGAGCTCATAGTAATAGTTGCAACATCGTCATTCATAGACCTTGAAGTAATTCCTCTTGCATCAGTTCTTGTTTTAGTATAACTAAAAGTTGTTAATGACGGTATAGAAGTTATTGTATATGTTCCGTTATAGTTTTGATCTAAACCTGCAATGGTCACATCTTCACCTTCAACAAACCCGTGTGCTTCACTAGTAGTCAAAGTAGCCGTGTTAGAAACTAAAATAGCTCCAGTCACAGTTCTGGCAGTACTGCGGTCTTTTGCAAATGTAAAAGAGGTAACTGTTGGAGTAGATGTAATAGTGTAACTACCACTAAAAACAGCATCAATGTCTTTTAAAAAGATTGTATCGTTAGTAGAAAATCCGTGAGCTTCTTTTGTAAAGACTGTAGCGACATTGCTTACTAGCTTCTTTGCAACAACAGCTTTTGTAACAGCTCTGTTGAGAGGAAATAAGCTGTACTTAAATGTTGTAGATGTAGGAACTTCTGTAACAAAAAAGTCGCCATTTAGCTCTGACTCTGAAAGTCCGCTAATTTCTACAGTATCTCCTTGCAAGAAACCATGAGCTGTAGTTGTAGTTAAAGTAACCATATCCTCTAAAGTCTCTTCATCAAAATCCACCTGCTTGTTAACGATAGAAGATGTTAGACGACCTCTTAGGTTAGATACAATATAAAGAAGCTTGTCTGTAGTTCTGTTATAAACACGAGCTGGGCCAGTAATAGGACCAGAAATCTCAAAGTTAACAGGTACATCAACGTTTCCAATATTGGTAATGGTTTCTATTCCTGTAGCACCAGTAGTTCTATTGGTAGCTGGAATTTCAATTCTTTCATAACCGTCTGGGTCTGAATCATTCCACGCATACTTGATTGGGTCTGCTGCTTTTAGTCCGATTGAAAAGTCTGTACGACCTCTTGCTGTAACGGTTTGGATATTAGGTGCTCCGCTAAGTCTTACAAAAGATGAACGCTTGTTATCAGACTCGATACCTGTCTTTAGCCATGCTCCCCTATAGACAAGGTTTGTAGCTGCAATAAGGCGGTCACGAGCTGCTTCTACTAAAGATGGATCAGGAGTTAAAAAACTTCCTTGTAGGTTAAGAATTCTTGCTTGGTAACGACCTTTAATGTCATAAGAACCATCACCAAAACCACGAGGAATGTCTGGCATATCTGGTTCTGGATGTTGCCACCAACCTTCAATCTCTGTAATAACCCAAACAACGCCGTACTCATCAATTGTGTTAAAAAGAAATTCGCCCAAGGCAATATCGCCTTGTAGCTTCATGCCAGTTAGATGTGGCTGTTGAAGAGGCGTTAAGGCACGATCTACAATGCTATTTTCTTCTCTTTGATTAAATACTTCACCCATTATGCAGCACCTTTACGAAGTTGGAAAGCAAGTTGACGGGACACTAGATTTGCAAGCTCACGCTCATCCATTCCTGGAGAAGGATTTACGGTTATATTAATTCCACCAGCACCACCTGAAAGCATCTCAATCATTGCTTTATCACGCTTTGATAAGCCATCTGGATCAAGAGGCTCTACACGCTCTGGACGACCAGCTTCACCAATCATTGCAAGAGTTCCACCAGATGTCGGAGAAATGATTCCACCTTTTGCAAGTAAAGGAATATTAGGAGTATCTAGAGTAAATCCTGAGCCAGCAATTCCTATAAGTCTTGTGGCAGCATTGTTAGGGATTCTTAACTCTAGTTTAAAGTCATTCCACCACCTAATCATTCTATTAATTGTTGCTTTAAAACCGTCAGACAAGAATCCCCAAATGTCGCCAATCTTAAAGGCATTTCTAATAATTCCTAGGAAACCTTTTATCCAATCTCCAAAACCACTTAAGATTAGTTTAATACCACCAATAGGGTCGGTAAACATTCTAAAGAATCCGCCAACTATTTTTATAGCTCCTGCAATTATATCTGCAACAAACTCTATAGCGCCAACAAGAACTACCTCTAACGCTGGGACAATATATGTACCTATAAAGTCTCCAATAGTCTTAAACATATCTCCGAAGCCTTCTAGATGTGGGAAAACCTCTTGAAGAGCGTCTCCAATCCTGTCAAAGGCTGCCTTAACTGCCTTGAGAACTCCATCTACTAAATCTTGAAGTGCTTTTCTAAAAATTTCACTCTTGTTATAGGCAAGAACTAATACTGCAATTACAGCCGCAATAGCTATTCCAATAGCAATAAATGGCGCACTTACAAAGCCAAGACCGTAGGTAAGCATCATAACTTCTTGTCTTAGTTTTGCTATTGCCCCTCCAACTATAGGAAGACCTGTCATTTTAGCTAAACCTTTATCGGCAAAATTTATCATTCCTAGCATTGCACCCTTGAGAGAGTCTCCATAGAAAAGCAAGGCTGTTCTAGTAATTCCTATAGCTGCGCTAAATGCGAGCATGCTTCCAGTTATGATAAGTAGAGCTCTTCCAAGCTCGGTATCTAATACAGTAGTTAAGACTTTTAATATAGTAGTTAAAGTTTCAAAGAAAATAGTAATAGCACCAGAATCGGTAAATACTTTAATTAGTTTTGCAAACTCTTCAATAAATCTGCCTAGAGCAGTTAGAGCTCCTCCTTCTTGACCAAGAGAGACTCCAATTTCATTAAAGGTTTTAACTGCATTTTGCAAAGAAATTATGAGATCGCCAAAACCAGGAGTTGCTGCTATTTGAATAAACCCAAGACCTATTAAACCTATTAAGTCTAAAAGTTCTGTAAAGTTAGTTGTAAGGTCAGCTAAAAACTTATCTAGTTCTCCACTTTCATTTAAAGCTTTAGTGGTATCTTCCCAAGCTTTAGTTACATCTGTAAACCACTTTAGGAATATATCCGCTGCTCCGCCTTCAGAAACAGTGGCAGATATAATTGAGCCAAAAGCGCTAAAAGCGTTACCGAAACCTTCTCCAAGCTTTCTAACTATATCTGTAGCTGTCTTAAATATATCGCTAAGCTCTCCCGTAGCTTCTTTAAGCTCTACAGTTTTTCTAAAAGCTTCTGCTTTCTTTTCAATAAACTGTGCGAATTCAATTGTGTAGGGGGTAAACGCTGCTTGAAGAGTTACAAAAGCTGAGGCAAGATCAATAAACGCTCCACCTAGAGCATCAAGAATTGGAGTAAAGGAATCAAATATTGTATTTATCTCTTCTTGCTTTTTAGCGCTAGTAAATACTTCTGCAAATTCAAGAGAGAGTTCGCCAAGTTTTGCAGCAATACTTACTAAAGCTCCTTCTAGACTAGAAGGTGAATTTGGGTCTAAATATGTATCGTAAAGAAGCTTTACTGCTTCTGTAAATTTAGGGAAGAAAGCTTCCTGAAGTTTTTTACGAAGCTCTTCAAGAGCATCTTTAAGGCTAAGAATGTATTTAACAAAATCTTGAGCAGCTGGTGATAGCTTGTCTAAGGCTGCTTGGTAATCATCAAAGCCAGAACCTTTAGAGGCATCAGCTACAGCTTTAATAGCAGCCTCTACTTCTCTGTTTGCAAGCTCTAAAGCACGAAGATTTTGACGATCTACTTCGCCACCAGCTATCAGAGCATCTTGGGCCTTCTTAAGGTCCTCTAATGCTTCTCTATAAGAAATAGTTGATCTTGCAGCATCTATCTGAGCATCGCTTTCAGATCTTTGAGCGTCTGCTAGTTTTTCTTGTGCAGCAATTACTAATCTATTTCCATCTACGCCTTCACGATTAGCTTTTGCTGTTGACTTACGAAGATCATTGTTTTTATCAATTGCACGACGAAGATTAAGATCTGCCTCAGCAAAAGCAAGCTCAGCCTCACGACGAGCACGGGAGTTAGGTGGAAGGTCTTGAACACGCTGTAGAGAATCACGAGCTTTTTCAAACTCAAGTCGTGCTTTCTTTTCGGAGATAACTCCGCCTTCAAGCTCAAAGCGAAGTTGCTGAATTGCTTCTTTAGCATCTTCACGAGCTTTTGTAACTTCCTCAAGAGCTTTTTCAGTGTTTTTAACAGCATCTTGATAAGATCTTTCAGCTCTTTCAACAGCAAGAGCTGCATCTGCAACTGCAATAGCTGCATCAGATTCTGCTTCAACAGCATCTGCTTTTCTCTGGTTGTTTTGACGTACAGTGTCATCTAAGTTGTAGTAAGCATCTGCCAATCTTTCATTTGCTGCGGCAAGTCTGTCTGCATCTGCTGCTGCGTTTTGTCCTACCTTTGCACCAGCACTGATAGCTTCTCCTACGCCACCAAATGCTGCTCTAAGTACTCCAGCGGCAGCAGCAACTGCTAAAAATGCACCAGATAAACCAAGGAGAGCAGGTGTGGCTGCTCCAGCTATAGAGACTAAGACTCCAAGACCACCAATTACTGAACCTATAGCTCCACCAACTGCAGTTAGCGCTGTTGATAGAACATAACCAGCTCTAACTAACCCTAAAAACTTTTGTCTTGCAGCAGTAAATCTATCTACATCTGCTTGAGATAAAGACTTTCCAAACAAAGCAGCGACATCGCCACTACTTTTCTTAAACCCTCTAGCAAAACCAGATCCAGCATCAGATCCAGCACGCTCACCTACTCTATCTACACCATCGAAAGCACTTTGTATGTCTCTTCTTACGCCAGTAGTGATGGCACGAACAATTACCGATGCTTCACCTACAACCGCCATGCCATCACCTCCTAGCTACCAAATGGTGCATCTAATATGTCTCCGAAAGGTTTTTCGGAGTCAGGATTGAAGTCTGTCGGTGGGACATAAGACTTCGTTGGTCCCTTTTCGGGATCAAATGGTTGAAAATCTTCCTCGAAACCACTTGCGTTAGTTTGAGAAAAACCTTCCTTCTTTGAAGATGAAAATCTATATTCTTTTTGATATAGACTCTTGTAGATAATGCTTCTAGCTTTATCTCTAGCTTCTGCTTGTTCAGCAGTAGAGACGTTGAAATCAGATTCCATATAGTAATGAAGGACATCTAACATGTCTGACATATCCATAATCTCCAATCTCAATCCTTGCGTTAAAGCTTTACCGTTTATATAAGGCCAGAGGTCTACTGCCCACTCTGAGATTGCTCTGGCCCCTGCATAGGGCGGCCTGAATACTGTTCTACTAGCCAAGCGGTAATTTCGCCTAGAGTTTCTACAGTTACAATCTTTTCCTTATCATCAATAAGTTTCAAAAATCGCTCATAGCTTTCTGGCAGAAGAGCTTTTGAAAAAATATCTTTAACGGTGTCAGCCGCATCTGTGGCATTTCCACTGCCAGCTTTTGCAACAAGACTTAGAAGCGCATTACCTTGTAGGTTTTTTACGCACTCAAAATCTTCACCGTGAAGCTTAAATGAGATTGGCTCGGTGTTTCTTTCTCCACCAGAACCAAAATCCTTGAATCGTGCTGTCATCAGTTTTCCTTATCTGTCGTTGTATTAATTATATCTTGGCTTTTAGAGCGTCACTTAGGTAACGATTAGCTTTACTTCCTGGATGCTGAACTGCATGTGCATAGACAACTTGACCTCTTGAAACAAACCTAAGCATTTTTCCGCTTTTTGGGGTTATTGTTCGAGGAGAAGTTCCTTCGTGGTGAGCTAATGCGTAATCCAAGGTTGACCCAACCCAGATACGTTGTCCTCGAGGATCTCTCATATGTCTCATATGAATAGAACTACGAAGATTTCCAGTTCTTACACCTACCATTGCTCTGGCAACTGTAATTATTTCATTTCCTTTATCATTTAGAAACCTTCCTACTTCTCCATTTGGATTGTTAAGGAAGTTATCTAAAACCGAGTTGTAAAACTTAACTTTGGCCATTATGGAACCGCCATAGTTATAGTCATACTTACTGTTTGAAACCCGCCCTCAGGAGAGCCAGTTTCTACTGTTGCAATAACTCCAAGACCAAAACTTGCTGGATCCCAGCGGTCTAGTTCTCTTGCGCTATCCAACAGAATCCATGCATCGTATGCAGATATTTCAGATCCATCTTGGATTGCATCTGCTGATGGAGCTCTACCGTTTGCTCCTACTGTAGGAACTTCACGAGAAACTTGTACAAGAAGAGTAGCTGATCTTGGATCATTGCACCTGCGTGGAGATGTTGCTTCATCTCCTGGAGATCCAATATACATTTGTAGCATTGAAACAACTACTTGCTCACAATCTACTGCTGGTGTTCCAAGAGTCCAATATCTACGACCAGGCAAAGGCATAGTGTAAGAAGTGTAGGTATTGATAACAGCGTTTAGAACGCCCTGCATAAGATTTGCTAAATTTTTAGCATCTGTAGATACTGTACTTGTGTCTATGGTTGTGCCCATTTGTCCTCTTGTCTTTTAGTTTTTCTACTACACAGTATGGATTGGAATTGTTCGTTCGCCAAGCTGCATAATAATATTACCTGAAATAAGCGGAACAATCTCATCGACAGCAGGATTTGCAAGACTTGGACGAACTGCGTACATATCCATAATTCCTGGATCACGAGGACCTATTACATCTAATACCTGCTTATATGTTGCACTAACTCTTATTGTATTTTCTACTCTATCAATAGAGGCAGCATTTGTAATTGTTGTTGTTGTGTTGCTATTAATGTCAGAGAAGTCAATTTGAATAGTCCAGTTATTGTCTGAATCTAAAAAGTCTCCATTGATTTCTGAGAAATAATAAAGATTAGATGTACCGTCTGCAGTTACATATAAATCAAATGCGCTAAGTGGGTAAAGAGGAGAAGCTCCTGTAATACGACGAGCACGAGGCTGATCTGGGCTAAAGACACGAGCACGAGCACGAGCTTTATCAGGATTAACTGTTTTAAGGAAAAGATCTATTGCATAAACGCCAGTCTTTAGTTCATCAATAAAATCTTGATTATCAAGGACTGTGTAAGAAACACCTTGGCGAGAAATCGATGTAACTCGCTGTGGAAGAGCACAGGTGTCATCATCTTCGTAAAGCTTTACAAGCTCTGTAGCAAGGACACGAGCTGCTGCACGACCTGCTGTAGGGGGAGGAGTTCCGTATGTATAGGTAACTTCTACTTGAGATGGAGACCAACCTGCACCAGGTACCCCAAGGATAGTTGAGTGGTCTGACAAATAATACTTATTTGGTTCAATAATATTTCCATCAAGGTCACGAAGAGTGTGTACCTTAACTACCTTGCGTCCACGAAGGCGAACACGAGAATTTGCTGATGTTCCGTCACCCTGAAAGTCATCATCTGCATAGCGATTAAATCCACCAGATGCAATGTTTACAATGTTGCCATCTACTAAAACTGGTGTATATGTAAGGCTTGATCCACCTGAGCGAAGGTATGGGTCATACGAGGACACATAACGCTCAGTTACTGTTGTTAAGCCGCTAAACTTGCGGCCAGACATTCCCCAAAGAAGAAACGATGCTGTTTTACAAGCTTCATAGGCATAGTCAGAGTTGGTGTATGTACCTAACTCTTCTGGAGTTACCCAAAGATTACTCATATCCTCATCTCGTCTCTAAGTAGAAAAGCGGGCACAAACCGTAGTTGCGAAACCATCGGCCAGTGCCCGCCTTTCTCAGTGAATTAAGCGGTTGGATCCTCTGTTGACGCAATGATGAAGTCAACTGGTAGATCTGCGTTGTAGTCTTCGTTACCTGGAACGTTGAATGAAGATGTTGAACCTTGTGAGGCAAAATCTGTCACTGCAAGGTATCCACGGTTACGAAGCACTGAACCTGCTGGGCTAACTGCTGTAGATGTAACATCTGTTGCAGTCTTTGCATAGCGGAAGGTTGTTGTGCTTGGAACTGCTGTAATTGTGTATGTTCCGTTGAATGTTGAATCAACTGAGCTCACAGTTACGCTCTGTCCTACTTCAAATCCATGTGCTGAACCTGTTGTAAGGGTTGCAACGTTTGAAGTCAATGCCTTGTTGGTAACGGTCTTTGTAGAGTTATCGAACCAGCGATAGAAGCCCTTAAGACCTGTTGGTGCCCAGTCTGAACGTGCATATGAGTATGAGCGCTCAGAAGCTACTGGATACTCCCAACGACCATCTAGACCAGAACCAAAAGTTACGTTTCCGAGTCCATAACCTTCGAATGTGGTTGCAAGCATTCCATTTTCAATTACACGGTCTCCGCTTTGGCGAAGCTTTGCGTATGGGAATACCCAGTGGAAGTATGGGTTAGTTGAGGCACGGCGACCATCTGCGACAGCAAATGACCATACTTCAAGAGCAACACCGTTGCCTGAAGGATCATCGCCGACGGAAGGTGCGGCCCAACCGACTGACTTATTGTCTGGTGATGCAAAAGTTCCGTAGTTCTTACGAAGTAGCAAACCTCCAGAAATTAGTTGTGAAAGTTCTGTATCTGGCTCGCAAATTGCGAGTTCCATTGTGATTCGCTTGAGTGTGTCAGGGGCTTTGTATGACACGCATACTGTGCCGTCTGCTGATTTCTCAACGATTTCGTCACCCTCTTCATATTCAGGGGTGAATGATGTGCGGAGGAACGCCGAGGTTGTGTAGCTGTCTCCTGCACCATTGAGCAGGTTTCCAGCGGCGTCCAGTCTGGTGACTCGGATCGCCACACCTTGGACGCTAGCCGCATAGTCCTGAGTGGCCATTCCAGTGTTCTCCTTTGTTTATTTCTACTAGGTTGTTGGTAGTGCTAGACGAATTGTGTAGAAAATACTTGGATCAAAGTATACCGCTGCTGCACGAACTGCTTTGACTGTTAAGTCATTGGTATTTGTGCTTACAGTTGCACCTTGACCGAGATTCTCGTTCACAATTTCAACTTTGCTTAGGTGTACATCAACAGGGCCAGTTGCAAACATCCACTTATTTGAAGCAGACGCAGTGGTGTTTGAGTCGCTAAGACGACCAGCACCTGTGTAACCAGAGCCAATGACTACTTCTGTACCTAAGCGTGTCATTGCTTTACCTGTCTTTCCTCCATCAGCTGGGGAATAGATAAGACGTGATCCTAAGATCGACGCTACATCGCGGGTCATATGAATGACTCCGTTTATTCCTGCTGGTGATGAAGAAATCGCTTGTTCTAACAGCATAAGTGCTGTTGCTGGAGCAAGTGCTCCAGTATTTACTACTGAAGCTGCTCCTGTTTTTCTTAAAAAGTCATTCCCATTTGTTTCAGCAGTAGCTGCTACGCCTTCCCAAAGCTCTAGCTCTACTGCCTTCTGTGTTGCTATTTCTAATTGCTTCTTTGCAATTGCAAAACGATCCTCACCATTGATACCAAAATAAGAACGTGTATCTGTAACTTGAATAAAGAATGGATCGTACTCTTTGAATTGTGGAAGAGTTGATGTTCCAACAGTTCCGCCAGTTACGGTGGCATCATTAACTGTAAATAATTCTACTTCTGGTTGTGAATCAAATTCGTAAGAAAATCCACGAACCCAGCGCTCATCGTAATTTGCGGTGGTATGAGTCATAACCCGAGCGACACTTAGAAGTCCGCAAGGTGCGTGAACCAAATCTGGTGCTGGATAGATTCCTCTAAACGCCATTTCTAGTTTTCTCCTGTTTCTTTCTAAGTGTCTGCTCGGGTTCTGACTTAATTACTTTAGGCTACCGAATTTTAGTATTCGATTGCCGCAGCTGTTGCGCCACCTGTTGTGTCACGGAGAGCTGCTGCTACACCGTTAACAGAGATGGTTGATGTGACCTTGAGTGACTCAACGCCAACCTTTGCAACACCTTCGAAGGTTTCAACGAACATCTTGTAGTCGTTGGTTCCAACAAGGGTGGAATCACGGATAACTCCGAGATCCAAAGTACCGCCATCAAGGAACAAGAATGTTCCTTCTGCGAACATGTACCAGACGAATGTGTCTGCGAACTCGTTCATTGCAGAAGCACCTTGTGCATCGGTGAAATCATCGATGTGGTAGGTGATGTTGATGTTGCGAGATGCGATGTAACCATCGATCTCTGCGGCTGCATTAAGGGTGTTGTCACCAGGTGCTGCGATAGCAAGATCTGCCACCATTGCATCCTTGATCCATGCTGGAGCAATGACGCGAAGTGGAGCATCTGCCTCTAGGCGATGACGACCACGGTAATTAGCTGCTGCACGGCCTAGTTGAACTAGGAAGTCACGAGCTACACCGATTAGTGAAGTTGAAGTTACAGCTGTTGACAAAGCGGTTAGGCGAGTCAAAATCTGTCCTTCTGCTTCACGAGCATGCTGAATAAGACCAAGCTCATTGTGGCGAGCGATCAACTCAGGATATGCACGAGTCATCAAGTTACCGAACTGTAGCTGTAGTGTTACAGCATCAGTTGCTACGGTGTTTTCACCAGCAGCAGTTACAGTCAAGCTAAGCTTTGAAGCAGGGCTTGGTGTTTCTGCTGAGTCGTTTGCTGCGGTCCAGATTCCAACAGCGTTAGCGTATGAGCTAAGTACTGGTGGAGTTACGAAGCGAATACCGCCACGGTCTGCCTGGAACTTTGGAAGTGCATCACGGAGTGGACGAGCAGTTGTTCCGATTCCGAAGATGTCGTACTTAACTTCGAATGGTGTTGAATGTCCACCAGATGCAACGAGGGCTTCAGGACCAGTTACGGCCTGAACCTTTGCCCAGTTAGATTCTGCATCCTGAGTAAGAATGCGCTCTTCTGGGTATTGAGTAGCGATAGATGCAACGATGTGTTGCTCTCCATCTCCACCATTAACGCGACGTAGAGCGTGGATACGCTTTTCGAACGCTGATGCAACATCTGACATGTTGCTCATTGGGCTGCCAGCTGTGTAGCCAGGAATGTCAGCACCCGCAGTGATTGCCACGGGAGCTACAGATGCCTGTGCAACAGGGCGACGGTCAGCCGGGACCTCAATGTTGAGGTTGTCTGCATTATCAGCAGCGGCGGTCACAGGTGCCTCCATCTTTTCTTGAACCTCTGTAGGTTCTGTTTGTGTTTGGATTGATGCTTCTGCATCTTCTGTAACTTCTGCAACTGCAGCTTCTGAATCTGCAACAACTGCTGCATCTTCAACAACTGCTTCTGCTTCTGCTACAACTGCTTCAGCAGCTTCTGCTGCTTCAACAGGTGCTGCTGCTTCTGCTGGTGCATCTTCTGCACCGTCAGCTACAACAGCGGTTGCCTCTACAGCGGCAGCTGCTTCGGTAACAACTTCTTTTGACTCTGTCGAAAGTTCGACGATCTTGTCTGCATCGATTGACGCTTCGGACATTTTTTCCTCTTCCTTTTTCTCTTCCTCTTCCATCACTGGAGTTGGTGCTTCTTCTTCTACTGGCATTTCTTCTGCCATAGGAGCTTCGGCTGCAGGAACTTCTTCAGAAGGCATTTCATCTTTCTTATCTTCAGCCATTGCAGCTTCTGATTCAGATGCCATTTCTTCTTTCATTTCCTCAGAGGAATCGGACTCCATGTCCTTTTCTTTGTCTTCGCCGTACACACGAGAGGCTGCTTCTGCTGCCCGCTGTGCGAGCTCTTGAACCGCGGCCTCGCGTCGCTTGAATTCACCACGAACGGTGTCAAGCATGTCGGCTAATGACGACATTGCGTCAACTGATTGCGGAGTAGGATCTTCTTTTTCTACAGACTCAAATTCTTTGATGATCTTGTTCTGAAGTTCGGTGACTTGGTCGTCAGAGAGTTCAGACAAGGAATCAAATGATTCTTTAATTTGGTCCATTACTGTTCCTTTTCCGGGCCAGTTACGACAAGAAGGTGTTAAGGCTTCTCGTCTCGCTTATCAGTCGAGGCCGAGGGACTCACAGACGCATTAGATGCGTGGAGGCACTCCACCTGATTTATATAGTACATTATTTTTTATATGTTTATTTGTACGATTATCTTCTACTTAGGTAAGTAAGCGAAGAAGCTTTGCCATCTGGGAGGAGATCTCTGACTGGTTGTAGAGCTCGCTTCCTGAGATGAATTTCTTTAGGTCTGCTGTGGCAATATCGGCATCTTCCTGACCGATCTTGTCTTCTACACGGGTAATCATGTCCTCCATAAGGTCTCTTAGTGCTGGAGGTACATCTGAGAAACGAATCTTTTGGGACTCTTCACCGAAGGCAAAAGGCAGGTTAGCGATAACCTTTCCAAGCTCTCCAGCGCTGATTCGGACGTTCTCTAAAGCTTCAGCATTTAGCGCTCCAGTGTCCAAACGGTCAATAATTCCGAGTAAATCTCCTGCTGCCTTGGCTGCACCAGCGTAATCGCCAGTGCTATCAAAGTTTTCAGCCTCTTCAATCTTGTCTAGAACGCGGTCCAACCCAGATGTTCCAAGGTCTTGCTTGATACGGGCTAATACCTGACGGAACTTTCCTGAAGCATCACGAGGTTGAGTATCAGGAGTGTATTTAGGACGACCATCTTCATCACGAGAAATACCATCATTTTCCTGAGCCTTACGAGCTTTTGCCTCTTTCTTTAAAGCTTCGATTTCTTCATCTGTAAGGCCAGCAATCTCTTCTTCAGAAGGAATTTCAGCAAAATCTTGTGTAGAAAAAACTGCTTCTGAATTGAGGGAAGCTGCAGCAAAATTAGCTCTAGTTTTCATAGTGACAACAATTTCATCTAGGTTAGAAGCTGCACCTTTCCAATTTTCTGGAATGATTTCTTCCTTGTTAAGTCCGATGGCACGCTTCATAATGTGGCGCTTTACTTTGCCACGGCTGCCTGGCTTTGATCGACCATAGGCACGGATAGCATTCTTTAGATCTTGAGCATTTCGGATAGGGTATGAGCCATCTGGAAGTGCTTTTCCTTCTTCAGCTAAACGCATGCGAGTCTTACGAGAGATAACTGCCATTTCGTTTTCTGGGTTATCGTCAAACATCTCGTTCATATAGTCATAATCAAGATCTGAATCTTGTTTTACTTTTGCTACCTTCGCAGCAATTAGGGCCTTCTTCTGTTCTAGCTGTTCATTTTGGAAAGCTTGAATACGAGCACGAGCTTCATTTGCTGAAGCAACTAGTGCTTCTTTTTGTGGCTTCTCAAGAGCTTCAATACGACCCTTCATTTCTAGAAGTGGATCGCTCTTCATCTGTGCAAGAACACTTGCGCCAGCAGCAACAAGAGCCATAACAGAACCTGATGCAACACGAGCACGAGCAATTGGGAATCCTGGAACATTTACTTGGCACACTGCCACTAGTTCAAGAGAGTTCTTAATTGGTCTCCAGTCACCTGATGGTGCTGATGCACGAAGTGCACGAATTTGTTCTGGAGTAGATCCTGGACGAACTGATCCAGCTACCCAGATACCATAGGCATCTTCTCCAGCATGTACATCTGCAATTGCTGATGCTGTATCGTCATAATGACGGACTGCTTCAGATGCTGATGCTTCTAGAGATGCGTGTCCCCCCGCAAGAGTTAATTGCCCTACTGGTACATCTGTACCATCATCTGTGCGAACTACCCCTGTATGGAAATATGCATACTTGCTACGACTGCGTGGAGGCTTGGTTCCCATACTCATGCCGATATGATCAACATGCCAAGCTGCAATATGACCATAAACACGGCCATCGTCGTCAACAGTAAGTGGTGTTGCAGTTGTTAATTTTGGATCGTTAAACCACTCTGTTGGTGGAGTAACTGGAATTGCACCTGCAATCATTCCGCAAGCAACAAGCGCCGAAGCATCGAGAGGGTTTACTCCTTCGACATATACGCCGTCAGGGATATTCACTTCTTCCTCTTCTCCGCCGAGCTCATCGGCGAGTTGAATTGAGCATTCTTGGAAAGCTGGCTTCGGCACCAAAGTCACAGCCATGACTCGTG
>JACCDP010473740.1_pt1 | contig 17247 bp, 3 predicted proteins | sample 7445841 | NCBI WGS metagenome assembly JACCDP01 (sample SAMN15323441, study PRJNA562643) | freshwater metagenome | isolation source: river surface water | place: USA:Blue River Watershed | collected 2017-08-17 | reverse complement strand
TTACATGTAGTTTAGATGTTGGACTTGTGGTACCAACACCAATATTACCATCACCTTTTATGTATAGTCTTGAAATACCATTTGTCTGGAATTCTGTATATCCATTTGCGCCAGTCCCACTTCCACAATCATAATAGATAACATAATTACCGCCACTTACACCTCTGTAAGAAATTAACGATGTATTTCCATAAGAATTAAATAATTCTACATTGGCTGCACTATCATTTGTGCGTAACTGAAGTCGTGGTTCAGTGCTTGCTTCAACTCTAAGATCAGCTGCAACGCTTGTTGTGCGCACATGTAGTAACGTTGCTGGGCTTGATGTACCAATACCAACGCTACCATTACTTGCTATACGCATTTTTTCATTAACTGCGGTTCTGAATACGAGTGGAAATGATCCAATTGTTCCAACATATAGAGCATTTGATACTGAATCAAATCCACCAATTCTTGTGCCACCAACAACTGTTTCAATTACTGCTGATGTAGGAGCATTAACTTGTAAAAATCTATAGTTTGTTTGTGATGTTGGTGCAGTTGTGCCTATGCCTACATCACCTAAAAGTACTGCGGCCGGTATACTTGTTGAGGAAGTAACGTGTAATTCTGCTATAGGATTATTTGTGCCTATACCAACTTTGTTATTAACTATAACAAAATCATTTCTACCATATTGTCCGCCTACAATTCTATCATCCGCAAATACTTCAAATACTGGTAATCCAGCACTATTGTTTACACTCATCAAGCTATCGTTGAGGTCATCTGTCACACTAAACAATGTACCACTGGTACCATCTGTTCTTAATAGTGTTGCACCTGATGTAGTTGAAGCAACATGTAGTTGTGCCAGTGGAGATGTGGTACCAATACCAACATTTCCATTATAATTGAAGTTTACAAGATTTTGCCATGTGTTTGAAGAATTATATCCCCATAGAGCTAAATTTGTACCTGTTGAATTTAATTGTAAATTGTAAGCTCTAGTGTTTGCGGCATTTGCTATGTAAAAGTGGGTTGTTTGAGAATCAGATCCATTTTTAAAAGTAATTGCTTCTCCGATCACATGCAATTTACCACTCGGACTGGTTGTACCTATACCTACATTACCGACACTGGTGATAACAACATGATCAGTTGCTCCACCACCTGCTCTAAAATTTATATTTCTGGAAGTAGCGGAACAAATATAGATGCCATCTTCTCCTGTATTGTGTGCGAAAATTTTATTGGCTCCATTACTTAATCCTCCATATCCTAAAGCAACATATCTTCCTGTTCCAGATGCTCCATATGTAGCGTCATCTCCCATTACCAATGCATTACCTTGAGCAGCGAGATACGCTATTCCACCACTATTAACTTGTAATTTATAACCAGGATTATTTGTACCAATACCAACGTTACCATTTTGCTTGATACGCATGGTCTCGGTTCTGTTATATAAATTTTCGTTTACATAACCATTTTGGAATATATGATCTTGGAAAGTTCCATATATTGTACAATCAGATCCAGCAACTACACCATCTCCAGTATAATTTCTAAATACGATATAACCACCGATATTGTTATCCAAGAATATTAAACCAGCATATGTTCCATTGTCACCAGTATTTCTAAACGTTAAATAATTACTTGTGTTGGAATCAATCAATACATTTGTGCCTGTAGGAACTCCTCCAGTCCCACTAGGTGATGATGCACGAATGTTTAATAATGCGCCTGGTGCGGTTGAACCAATACCAAGATTACCATTACTATCCAATACCATTCTTGTTGTGGTATTTGTACCAAAAGAAAGTGGTGAATTTGTTAAAGTTTGTAATTTAACTTGATAACTAGTACCATCTCTTACAACGGAGAATTCTCCCAACGCAGTTCCTAATTCAAGCAATCTATAACTTATTTTATTAGCAGCTGAAACTGAGTTGCTTGTAATATTTGCTATAATATTTTCACCAGCTCCCAAATTAACGTGCAATTTATCACCTGGACTGGTTGTACCTATACCAATGTTTGCTGATGCTTGTAAACTTGCAAGTCTAAATATGCCGTCCGCTGCTGGTATACCAGCTGCACTATAGTCACCCCAATTTAAAATACCATTTGCATTTACCCAGAGGCTATAAGAAACTCTGTTTGCCCAGTGGAAATTAATATTAGGACCATACTTATCAGCTGATTGAGCATTTCCTACCAAGTCTCTTTCTCTTATGCTTATTGGACTATTTTGCCAATCTTCATTGTCTGTTAAGTTTGTATAAGACACCAACATTCTGGTGCTTGTACCGCCACTAAATCCTATATCTCCAACCACTTGTAACTTATTAGCCGGAGCAGTTGAACCTATACCAACATTACCATTTGTAGATATTCTCGCTATTTCGGATCCACCGACTGCAAATCGTATTGCAGCACTATTTTCCGAAGCTAACAACATATCACTTCCGGTATTTCCTTGTAAATAACCAGTTCTTGTGTTTCCAGCAGTATTATAAAATGAGATATATCCGTTATTATTATTTACGCGGATTACTTCTGTCACGCTGCTATTAATTGTTCCAGTTATACTTACTGCTGCAAGTGTTGATGTTCCTGATGCATTAAAAGTTCCATTTACATCTAACTTGTAAGCTGGAGCGGTTGAACCTATACCAACATTACCATCGAATTGAATACGCATTCTTTCAAACAATGCGTTATTGTAATTTGTAAAAACTAAATCAGTTGCTGCGGTACTAGTATTTCTTAATAATGCGCTTATTACACCTGTCGCTGAATAATTACCAGCTACAATGAAAGATAATGAAGAATCATTATTAACTGTAGCAGTTGCAGTGTTTGCTAATGTTAAATTATACACTCTACCAGCAGCACTAGAACCACCAATTCTTGCAATAACACTATTATCATTTACAACTGCTGATGAATTTGTACCAACTTGCAAATTAGCAGAAGGAGCAGTAGTACCTATACCAACGTTACCACCACTTAATATTGTAAATAATGGTACTCCGGAGTGAATATGTTGAAATGCTTTACCACTATCAGTATAAGTGTACATTGCTCCGGCTAGAGCGCCATTGGAGGTATCAGACGTAGTATTTTTAAATAAGTAACCATAACTTGTACCATCATCCATTTGGATATATGAAAAAGCACCGCCACCATTTATTCTCATCCACGGATTGCTAGCTTTATATATGGTAAGAGGCGCACCAGGACTTGATGTGCCTATACCAACATTACCTGTGCTTATTATACGCATTCTTTCAACACCATTGGTATAAAATCTTGTATTACCATGGGTGAAATTAGCATTATTTTTTGTTAATTGTCCTATTTCAAGACTTCCGCCGGCTGCACCATATGTTCCTGGTGTATAATAAATTCCAGCTTGAGCATCCCAATCCCAATTTGAACCTAAAATCAAACCATTTGTGGTATTGTTACCAATCATCCACAAATTACCATCATTGTATCCCAATAAATCAAATCCGTAATATCTGACACGTTCATAACCTTGTGTCAATTTAGCTACAACAGCATTGCTTGATCCAGCTCCAATTTCAAATTTAAAATTAGGAACGGTTGTACCTATGCCTACATTACCGGCATTGTCAATAGACATCTTTATGTCACCGGCAGATGATCTATTACCGCTAATATTGGCGGCATCATCTACACTATCATTGTAAAAATGTAGCGTTCCTCTACCATTAGTTAGATGTCTTTCATAACCAATACCAGCTTTAATTGATCTTGTTTCAGATCCGCTTGTTACGTCAAATGAATATACTGGGATTGGACTATTAACATTTAAGTTGGTTGCTAAATAATTGAAAGTTAGAGAATTTGAAGAAAAGTAACTTTCTAATTTTGCAGTGGTTGTAGTCGTACCGATGCCTACATTACCTAGAGGTAAATTGAAACCCACACTAGATACACATACTGTACTGCTACCATTACCTGGATTTGTTTGTCCAGTAGATCCAACATTTACCCAAGTTGCACCTTCTACGATTTCAACAATATAGTGTGAACGGTTTGTATAAGCTGACAATGATAAATATAAATCATAAGCAGTAGCACTTACACCCGCAGCATTAGCAACCCATTTTGGATTTGGATCACTGAGTGTATATCCTGTTGTATAATACCAACTATTACCGGCAAATCCGTTTGCATCAACAGAACTTGCATTAGATGTTTTGAAGAAAATATCTACATAATAATCTTGAGTATTAAGCGCATTAAATCCGGCGTGTATATATGCTCTTATATGACATGTATATCCGTTTTGTGGAATTGTTAATGTTCCGAGTTTTACCCATCCACCAGTACCACCTGTATCTGCTACAGCATAACTTTGTCCTTGAATTACACCACGAACATCCAATTTTGTAGCTGGACTAGTAGTACCAATGCCTATATTACCTCCAGATGCAACATACATTAAAGTATTACCATTTGATTTAACTTCAAGTGGTGCAAATCCTGAAAGAGACTGAACAATCATACCACCGCCATTTAAGAACTCTGTTCCTCTAGTTGGTAATCCAGAATCATCTGAAATTAATATCGATCCATTAGCTACACTTGGTCTTAAATTTGCAGTATCTCCATCGTAAGAAGCAATTACTAACCCACCACTATTTGTAGCAAAAGCGGAATCCCCAAAAACTATTAATTTTCTAGAAGCAGATGATGTACCTATACCAACGTTACCAGCTGCTGTAATACGAACTTTTTCGGTTGTGTCTGTATAAAATCCGTGATATGCAGTTCCACCACCTGAAGATCCTACATGATATTCTATACCACCTGCGTTATTCAAACCAAAACCATATGTCTCTCCACCACTTCTATATAAATAAATTTTTAAAGAAGTATTACCACCAACGGCATTTCTAAAAGTATTATCAAATGTTATAGCAGTAGGAGTTGCGGTTGCTCCTGAAGATCCACCTACTTGTAGTAACGAACCAGGACTTGTTGTGCCTATACCCAGATTACCATCGGATTTAAAATAAAACTTACTAGTAACAGTTTCAGATCCTAACACAGCGGCATTACCTGTTAAAATATTTAAATTTCCAGAATCGTTTCTAATATGAATTGGATATGCTGTGGTAGCGGTTGCGCCATCAGGTCTATATAAACGAATTCTTGGATTATTACCACCATCGGTATCTACTATAAATGCTTCAGATTGTAACCAACTTGAATCGGGACGAACATCAAATTTTCCAACAGGACCCGTTGTGCCTATACCAACATTACCATTACTATCAACGCGCATTCTTTCTGCTAAACCTGGACCGCCACCACTAACTGGTGTGGTAGAAAAAGTCATTATACTATTTCCATTTCCAGGCATTATTACTCGGATTGCTGCCCATGTTTCATCGTCAGTTGTAGCACTTGTCCATGTCCAGGAAATACCCGTACCCAAAGAAGTATTTCCTTGGGAAGTTGTTAATCTTCTAATCTGAATTGCATCTTGATTTGATGATCCAATCGTAATTTGTCTATTTAATGATGTAGTACCTATACCAATAGATCCGGCAGCATATATATTGCCTGTAAGAGGACCACTTTGAAGGCTATAACCAACACCTATAGATTTATTAAATGTGAAGTTACCCCAACCATCTGATCTGAACAAACCTTCTTGCGAAACATCACTACGAGTGGTTCTAATTATTGTTCTTTCTACGTCTGTTACATAATAAACATAATTACCAGAATTGTCAGCGCCTAATTTAATATTACCACGTACATCTAACAATTGAGTTGGCGATGTTGTACCTATACCTAAGTTGCCATCAAGGTTGATACGCATTTTTTCACTCACAGATACAGCACTTCCAAAAACAACCGTTTGTACTCCACCTGTATACCAACGATGTGTTGCTCCATCTTGAACATAAGCAGATCTATACACATTTACACCGGTTGAACTTAAAAATGCACCTGCAGACGTTGTTGATGGTGTAACTCCATATCCTAACATTGGACCACCACTACTTTGTTCTGTACCCAACACTGTTAAATATCCATCAGTATATTGTCCGACGAGCATTGTAGTACCACTAGTAGAAGTTGTTGTGCCAGCAGTTATAGCTCCATCTCTGACTTGTAGCTTTGTTATTGGACTCGTTGTGCCTATACCAACGTTGCCATTATTCAACACTCTTAGTCTATTTACCCAATTTGCATGAGCAACTGTACCACTTGAATAATAACCTATATCTACTAATGGATTTGTGCCGCCACTATAATCACCTATTAATCTTATACCAGCTGTTGTTTGATCCATACCAATACCAGCATAACCACCATACGTATTTATAAACAATGGATTGTTTGGAACTGTGGTACCAAATGATAACGCAATTGTAGTATTAGTGCCTACTATATCTAGTTTAGCAGCAGGACTTGTTGAACCAATACCAACATTTCCAGTGGTTGCAATGGTCATAAATTCGGTAGTACCACTATTACTAAAGAACTTTAGATTACCACCAGCACCACCATAACCGATATACATACCATCATTCAACGATGCACCTCTCAATACTCTAATATTTCCATAAATATCATTAGCATTACCACCATTTAAATCAAAATTGGTGGTTATTACTGTGGTACCTCTTACAGACACAGGTCCGTATATATCTACTTTTGTAGCAGGAGTGCTGGTGCCTATGCCAAGATTACCAGCTGCTGTGATACGAGCTTTTTCAGCACCTTGTGTTTGGAAATAAATTGCTGCACCCGACGGATTCGCATTTAAACCAATACTATTACTTGCACCTTGAGATTGAATGAAAATATCTTGAGAAGTACCACCACCAGTTATTCTTGCTAAATGACCAATTCCACCAGTTACACTATCTGATTGACCAAATGCTAAAACTGGACCAGCCGCATTACCTGTATTACCATTTAGATAAATATTTCCAGGCGAACCAAGAAGGTCAGCAGCGGAACCAAATGATACAGATCCACCTGAGAAAATAACCATTCTCTGTGCATTGCTAGTAGCAAAAGACATTATACCTGAATTGGTATTATTTATATAAACATCTGCCGATGTCTTTTGAATATATAAATTTCCAGTACTATTTCTAAGTGCTATAAGTGATTCTGAACTACCATATAATTCTACTAATCCACGATTAGCTGCACCATAAACAAATGATGTGGTACCTATACCTACGTTACCACCACTATCAATTATAAATCTGTCAGTATTAGCAATTCTTAATCTTAATGATTGACCAGACGCAGCATTTAAATATGTTATACCTTGATTGGATTGTAATAGAGCATAATTAGCAGCGTTTGTTTGATCCAAAGCTGAATTACCAAACATTGCTAAAGATGTTGTGGTTGGCCAAGAACCAATTAATGTACTACCTACACGTGTTAATGCTGCTACGGCAGGAATATCAAGGGTATATACAGGATTGTTTGTACCAACACCAATTTTATTGTTAATTACAACAAAATCGTTTCTGCCATATTGACCGCCTACAATTCTATCATCCGCAAATACTTCAAACACTGGCAAACCAGCGCTATTATTTACGCTCATCAAACTATCATTTAAATCGTCAGTTACACTAAATAATGTGCCACTTGTACCATCTGCTCTTAACAAAGTAGTACCGGATGTAGTAGAACTGACATGTAATCTTGATAATGGACTACTTGTACCAATACCAATATTTGTAGCATTATCGTATATTAAGCTATTTGCTATGTTGGTTGAACTGGTATATTTTGGTATATAACCAATTGTTGGTGTGGATGTTGTTACGAATCCAGCACCACCACCAGACGATATTGAACTTGCCGAAATTGGCCCAGTGAACAAAATTGTATTTGCTCCTGTCAATCGCATGGTGTTAGCCGGAGCTTGGTCACCTCTGTTTATGAAAAAGTCAACTTTACCAACTAATGGATTTATTACGATATCTGCCATATGTTATATAAATAGAGGACAAATATATATAATCGAACGACAATTATAACCCAAATCTACCTTTTGTAAAATTGTAATTTTGTAATACTTCCGATGCGGATAATACTCTATTATATAGTTGTGAGGAACCTATACTAGCATTTATTGTGTAGTTGTTATCACCATGAAATCTTGCTAACCAAAATGGACTAAAACTAGTAGATGCAGTTGATCTATAACCCGCAGTTCCAATTAAAACACCATCGATATATAATTTAGCGTTGGTAGAAGCATCATTCGTGACTACTATATAATGCCAATTGCTATCTGGATAAGAACTATTTGAAAATGGATTACCGGCTCCATCTCCTGTGTTCCAATTTATATAATTGCCAGAAAAGAAAATATTTGGTCCACTAGAATAATTATCTCCGTCAATTGAAAGTGGAATTTTAGCTGCATAATTTGATGATTTAATCCATATACAGACAGTTGATGATGCTGATATACTCGCAACATATGACATACAATAATCATCAACACCATCAAAGTTTATAATACCACCATTAGTAGTGCTATAAGTTGGACCATTTGTTAGTGTTCCTGAATTTGAAAGTCCATTTGCATCATACCATATTGTACCTGACCCCGCATAACTAATTGGATTGCCAGCGTCAAGATTCAATATTAATCCTTGTTGAATTATTGAAACTGTAAATTTTGATTTTTGAGCTTCATAATTTTGGAGAACTTGTGCCGCGGATAAAGCAGTTGTATACAATTGTACAGAAGAAATATGACCGTTTAAATACTCCGAACTAGATACGCCACCAGTTAAATGTCCTATATAAAAATATGAACCAAATCCAGATGGAATTATAGAACTTGTTCCTATACTTACACCATTAAGATATAATCGTGAAGTAACACCATCGCACGTAAATGTTATGTGATACCAAGTATCAACCGTTAATGAACTATAACTTATAGCAGGAGCACCAACCCAAGAACTACCATTACCTAAGAAAACTTGTAAATTTCCGGCACCATTTCTATTTAGGGATATAGCAATTGTATTGTGGGGAAATCCGTTTATAAAAGTATTTAGAGTTTTACTTTGATCTATATATTTTATAAATCCACTTATTGTAAATGGTACTGATAGTGTTCTGTTAACTACTATATAATCACCATTACCATCAAATTTTAATGTTCTATTGTTATAGTAATCCAAAAATGGAAAGCTTTGATATATGCCATCTCCAAAAAATCCATTACTATTATATCCACTTAAATCAAATATATTTCTGTCAAGATTTAGTATACGCCACTTTTGTCCAAGATATGTGTCTACCAACCTTCTTTCTGTTGCAGATAAAACTCTATTAAATACAACTATTTCTGCCGCTTCACACGTAGAAACTTCTGAATTTATATTAACTCCCAATCCAATTGGACCAGAATTTGCGCCATTAGAATTTGTAGTTATTGCAGTTCCGTTAGTGTACAAATTTGCTAAATCGGTTGAACTGCCACTCCAATCTCCCATGAATATGTTCCACGCAGTATTTGCAGCAGTTCCATATGGACCTGAAACCCATCCTTCTGCGTAGTATTGATTAACATATCCAGCCCAATGCCCTAATAACCAATTTCCTCCTGTTGACGGAACGTACTGAGTGCTTAAAACTCTAGCGTTAGTTGTTCCTGTTAATCTGGTAACACAAAATATTGTATAAGCGGAAGTTACTAAATTAATTGCAGAATTCCATATTTGTTGACTTGTAGTAAATGTCAACACTTTTCTTGATGCCAAAGAAGAATTTCTTGTTGGTCCTGCTGAAACAGGTACCATATGATAATTAAATCCGCTTTTATCTCTCCATTGACTCACGGTTGTACCTGAACTATAACTAAATGTAGTATCATCAGCCGCATCCATCCACATGACTAAACCATCCTTTACTGGTAAATCTGTGGTTGGATATGATTTATTTTGTGATGCGTCCAAACACATCACCAAACTATCTTGAACTATACGAGGTGAATAATTTTGTGCCATATATTATAATCCAAATCTTGTTTTTGTAGCTTGATAATTCTGAGATATTTCTGATTGACTTAATGCTCTATTATACATTCTTATTAATCCATATTGTACATTTGGCCAACTAGCTCCAGTAGTTGCAACTAAATACGCATTAGAAGTGTTATAACTTAAAGTTCCATTTGGAATGGAAGATGCTGTAGAAGCCACTCCGTTAAAATAACTTCTAATAGCATCTCCTGGTTTAAAAGTAAAAACAACATGTTTAAAAACAGATGTTGATATGGTTTCACCCGTATTGCATCTATATTCAACTCCATCAATAAAGTGTAAAGCTCTAATCAATTGACCACCTGTTTCTAAAAATATAAGAGGACTATAAGAACTATATGGGTTTATACCAAATAAATGATTCCAACCAGCTGTAGTTGTTACTGCTTTTATAACCAATTCAATAGTTAATTCGGTAGTAGGTCTAAGAGAATTTGTATTTGTAATAGAACCATAATCATCAACACCATCAAACAAAATAACACCTTTATTAATGTAATTAGAACTTGGCCCGTTAATCAAAGTACAATTATTTGCATTTACACTCAAATCATACCAAATACTGATATTACTTGTGGAACTAAATGTACTATTTCCAGTATCAACGTTTGTCCATTCTACCTTTGGGTTTCTGAAATAAATTGTTCCGCTATCAGCTAATCTAGTTCCACATCCGCCTGGATACAAAAACATAGCTTGTGATCCAGCACTACTAGTTGGTCCAGATGTAAATGTTGCTCTTTGCCAAACGTTTTGTACTGAATTAGCCACTCCAGCCGATCCTCCCAATGCGCCACCACCATAATTTTCAAAACTTATGAGAAAATTTGTGCTTGGATAGTTGGTTGCACCCGTTACCAAATAATCAACACTAAACGTAGCATATACTCCACTTGGAATTGGAGCTGTATTTCCATGAAAATGACATGCGTTGGATCCTAAAGCGTAACTATAAACTACATCGGTTGGTTTTACTGTATAACCTCCTATTACTGTTCCAAAAGCTATTCTTTGAAAACCAGCCACGCTTTGCAATGCAAAATTCACATTTTCAGTTACAGTCCCACTGCCTAGAGATTGAAATCGATTGGTTGAATAACTATCACTATTTCCTGCATCTAAATTCAACACCAAACCATTTTGAATTATTTGTGGACCATTATTTAATGTACTCATATTTTAGACTCCATAAGTTGCTCTGGTTGCATTGAAATTTTGTAATATTTCTGAATCACTTAATGCTCTATTGTAAGCTCTTGCACTGGAGACGATACTATTACTAGCATAATCTGTAGATGCAGCACCAAGAAAATATGGAGTAGTAGATGAATATTGTCTCAATTGTTTTGTTAAAGATTGGCTAGCTGATAAAGATCCATTTATATACAATTTTGCAACCGAATTTTCAACGTCGTTTGTAAAAACTCCATGATACCATGTATTTAAACTTAATGTCGCAGCCATACCGGTATTCGTTACATCGTTATACCATGTGGTTGTATCTATAATATTTGGATCGCCTTTTCTATGGGAAAATCCACTATGATACCCCTGTCTTCCAAAAAAATATCCACTATATAATCCAGGAGGAGTTCCTAACAATTTAAACCAACATTCATATGTGTGACTATTGTTACTTAATCCATCCAATACAGAATTTGCGACTGGTGTTGTCAACGAACCTTGTGCATTACCATTAAAATAAAATCCACCACTATCAAATAAAACGGCAGCACTAGTAAGATCTGCGGTATAATTGTTTCCACTTAAGTCTATTAACCCACCACCACCAGCAAACGTATTTGCAGATCTAGAAGTAATTGCAAATTCAGTAGCATAACCTTTTTGTTCAAATTGTATTTCTGCTATATCAACATTCATTGGAAAAAAATTAGGCCAAAAATAAAAAAATATGCTTCCTGGTGTTGAATTCACCGTCCATGTTGCAGTCCATCTTTGCCAATTTGATGTTAATGTTGGCGAAGTGAAATTTGGACCGCCAACGTTGGGACCGGCATAGTATATTTCTAATCTACAAGATTTACCTATAGCGTTTTGATCTGATGCTCTTATATAAGCACTAAAAGTATATGAAAGTCCTCCTGAATAACTCGGAGTAACTCCATACGCCATAGCATCACCCGCGTCAGACCTAAACCAATACCATCTTACACAATCGTGGTATCTGTTATCAAAAGCAAAACCATTGGTTATAGCCGTTTTAATTAAAGCTGAATTTGGTAAATGTGGATATCCCCACCACATTGTAGGAAAATTTGTAGCGTTAACACTAATTCTTGTATCAGAACTTACATAAGTCAATATTTGTTCTGGAGTTTTTGATGCATCATTGGTTCCATCCCATTGATGTAATGTAAAAGTTGTTGATGACAATCTTCTGAAATAATAATCTGTGTTGGCTGTAAGTCCACCACCTGTGGTTTGAGGTCTTATTACATCAAAAGTGGCAAGATTGTTAAAATAAGAAGTGGGAGATGATACGGTGATTATGTTGCTAGATACCGATGCGATAGTTCCTATTGATGCAAAAGATCCATTGCCATATGGTAATCTTGCATAATAAGTTCCCCAATTATTACCGGCCGATGGATACGAATTTACTGCACCGTTTCCATAAGTACCAATTAAATTTGTGGTCGCTTCACCTCTAAAACATTTTGAAAACTCACGATTGTAATACAACTGCAAGTTGTTTTTTACTACTCCTCTATTTGCGTGTTGAATTGCCATATTATTATAGTTCTGTGATTAGTTCTGGTACGTCACTTCTGATTGATGTGAAATCCCAGAAGAATTCATAGGTTTTATTGGATTCAAATAACGATTTATCATAAGCAACAACAAAGTAATTTTCAGCCACATTAATATCATCTATATATAGTAGTTTATTACACTTTATACCCGTCAATTGTATAGTTACACTTTCAGCTCTTACCAATTTACAGATATAATCTGGTAATTTTACTACACATTTAGCCCCAACCAATTTATCTTTGCCAGTTAAACGAATACCATGATATGGACTTTCCAAACTACCATATACTAGTTTCTTGCCTGGCTTTGTAGGATGATCAATTTTGAAACTCTTGGTTGAAGCAGCAAAACTACCATTTACTTCCAACTTATATGCCGGTGTGGTTGTACCGATACCTACGTTACCATCACTGATAATACGCATTCTTTCGGTGTAACTACCATTATACCAAGCAAAATAACCAGTACCTCTTGTATAGTAGGTAGTATTGATATTTGCGGATGTATTTGCTCTATCAATTGCTTCAATAACACAGGTAGAACCAGGATTAAATTCAAATCCACCACCTGAACTATATACATGTAATTTTTGAACAGGACTTGTTGTGCCAATACCAAGATTGCCGTTTGCATCCAAAATCATTTTATCCGCGTTAGCAATTCTGAAATTAATTGCTTTTGTAGATGATGCGTTTAAATATGTAGTACCATCACTAAATTGTAATAAAGCATAATTAGCTGCTGTTGATGCGTGATCTAAACTATTATGTCCAAAAAATGCATATAGTGTGTTTACAGGTAATGCACCAACAACCGCATTACCTAATCTAGCTGTAGTTGTAATACCCTGCACATCTAATTTATATGCCGGTGATGTTGTACCAATACCAACGTTGCCTCCTGCTGGATTTAAAACTAATGGATACTGGCCAGTGCCATATAGTTGCGCTTGGATTACACCAATATTGTTTGTAGTATCAATACCTAATCCTAAACGTTTAGCTGTATTAGTTACTCCACGAATAACAAGTTGTCCGACACCATTATCCGCAAAAGATGCACCTGTTGCATCTGCGTCTATTGTTGTTTTATTGGAAGGACTTGTTGTACCTATACCAACACTACCACCATTTAATATAGTTACTTTTGCATCAGCGCCAGTTACAAAGCTAGTACCATCGGATCTTGTTCCGATATAGATATTAGGAGCGGTTGTAGAATTTACGCCAAGTACTAAATTATTAGTATCATCGTGTGTAAAAGTAGAAGTAGTAACACCACCATCTTGAGATATTTCTATTCCACCAAGTTCTGTTTCAGTAACATTATCAGTATCAGCCGTAATCTTTAATTTTGCTGTACCTAATGATGATATATGTAATAATTGACTTGGACTTGTTGTACCTATACCAACATTACCACTACCAACTGGTACAATGCAAACATTATTTCCGCCGTAATTTAAATAAAGAGGTACACTTCCTTGGCTTTGAACTTCGGCTGCTGTTGCATTAGTGCCTAATGCTAAAGTAGTTGTTCCATTAGTTATTTTTTCTTGAAAGACTGAACCTAATGTTCCCGTACCGCTTATATTAAGTAAAGATGAAGGACTACTCGTACCTATACCAACATTACCATTAATATCTATACGCATTCTTTCACTTACAAGCGCAGTAGCTTGTTGACCAACATAAAATGCCATACCATTGGTTCTATCAGTTGCAATAGTACCTACAAAATAGTTAAGATCAGTAAATTGTAATTGTGTACCTTGAGCATTATTTCCACTATTAGCAATTCTTAATAATGATTTGCCTGTGCCAGCAGTATTTGTATTCCATGTACGTACTAATTGATCGCCAGTATTACTAGATTGTATATCCAATACACCACTAGGACCTGCTGTACCTATACCAACATTACCAGATTTATTTATGACCATGTTCAAGTCCCAACCAGAACCATTATAATCATAAAAAGCTATTCTACCAGCGTCAGCAGAAGCATTGTCGGATCTACCAATTATGTGGACCTGACCTGGATAACTAACATGATCTTTACCCCACAAATAAATACTTGGTTGCGTACTATCAGCGACATGAGTGAATGCGGTAACACCCGTTGTGGTTCCTTCACCAAAAACACTATTTAATTTAACATTACCAGCAACGTGTAGTAGTTGCGATGGACTGCTTGTTCCTATACCAACATTTCCTGTACTTCCTTGTATACGCATCCACTGACTAACACCATTCATGCTACTGAAAATCAAATCGGCGCTAGAATTGCTCGTAGAAGTTCCTGACTGAATCCAATTTGTTCCGTCAGAATATGCTAAAAATCTTAATGCTGATGAAGATCCTCTTACATATGTTGTAGTAGATGATGTAGACACTACATCCAAATTACCAGATGGAGTACTAGTACCTATACCAACATTGCCAAGATTGTTTATGATCATTCTCGATCCAGTACCTTCTTGCCAGAAATTAAGTGCTGGTTGAACATTCGTATCTCCAACACTGCCAATTCTCCATCTTCTTGTATTATTTACATGTATAAAAAATGCACCATAACCATTTGAACTTGGATAATCAACTATAAACCCAGGTTCGGTAGTACCAGCTGTAATAAAAGATCTTACCGCACTTCCACTAATATCCAATTTTCTGCTAGGACTATTTGTTCCTATACCAACATTACCATTATTTAATATAGTTAATAGATCTGTGCCAGAACCAAAGCTGCCTTTTTGAAAATTAAAAGCTCGGGTTGAAGCTGTAAATATATTATTGAAGTAAGTATCACCTACACTGGAATCATATGTTATTCGTAATCCTTCTCCGGTTGGATTGTTGTTATCAGTCAAAAGAATAGCCGCATCATTTGCATCGTTACTATTATCTATTCTTAATAATGTTGTAGCAGCTGAACTTTGTAAATGAAGTAAAGAACCAGGACTTGATGTACCTATACCTATATTACCATCAGAAGCAACACGCATTCTTTCAGTATTTGATGTGCCTGTACCAAATAATATTATACTTGAAGCACCCGCAGCTGCTAACGAAATACCAGTAGATGCGTTGTATATACCACCCAATCCAGTGTAATTAGTTACTCCAGTTCCAACGAAACTTGTACCGGTATGAAAAAATTGAGTTTTAGTTGTACCATTACTTGCAAAATATTGAGCGGTAGCACTAGCACCTGTATTTGGATTTGTAATTTGATATACAACATCTGCATTAGAAGACTTGTATGCTTCAACTAACTGACTAGGGCTTGTTGTACCAATACCTAAATTACCAACGCTGTTGATACGCATTCTTTCTTGGTTATATGAAGCACCTTGACCCACATTGAATGCCATATAGTCATTACCAAGAATTGCTGTGGTAATACTATGTTTCATAGTACCCGCACTAGCAAAACCATAACCTACTATATCAGTACCGCTTACAGAAGGATTATCTATAATAATTGGATATGTAGTACTATTAGCAACACTTCCACTTTGTACATGCAATCTTGCTACAGGACTACTAGTACCAATACCAATATTGCTGTTTAATTCAAATACAGGAGCAGTAGTATTGCCGATAGTCGTACTACTAGTAAACTTTACCAAAGTGTTTGTAGTACCACTCACCGCAACACTGGCACCACTTGTTCCGCTTGAACCGGAACTACCAGATGTACCACTTGAACCACTCGTTGCGCTTGAACCGCTGGTACCACTTGAACCGGAACTACCAGATGTACCACTTGAACCGCTGGTACCACTTGTTGCGCTTGTTCCAGATGTACCACTTGAACCACTCGTTGCGCTTGAACCGCTGGTACCACTTGAACCGGAACTACCAGATGTACCACTTGATCCGCTTGAACCGCTGGTACCACTTGTTGCGCTTGTTCCAGATGTACCACTTGAACCAGCATTACCAGATACTCCGCTGGTACCACTACTTCCACTAGTACCACTTGAACCACTAGTACCACTTGATCCGCTTGTACCACTTGATCCGCTTGATCCGCTTGATCCACTTGATCCGCTTGATCCACTTGATCCACTTGATCCACTTGATCCGCTTGATCCGCTTGATCCGCTTGATCCACTTGTTGCGCTTGTTCCAGATGTACCACTTGAACCACTACTTCCACTGGTACCACTTGAACCATCATTACCAGATACACCACTTGAACCGGAACTACCAGATGTACCACTTGATCCACTTGTACCACTACTTCCACTTGATCCGCTTGTACCACTCGTTGCGCTTGTTCCAGATGTACCACTTGAACCACTTGAACCACTTGATCCACTGGTACCACTTGATCCGCTTGTACCACTCGTTGCGCTTGTACCACTACTTCCACTACTTCCACTACT
>JACCDP010426484.1_pt1 | contig 17249 bp, 12 predicted proteins | sample 7445841 | NCBI WGS metagenome assembly JACCDP01 (sample SAMN15323441, study PRJNA562643) | freshwater metagenome | isolation source: river surface water | place: USA:Blue River Watershed | collected 2017-08-17 | reverse complement strand
CAAGCTTTCAATTGATTTTGTATGTCTTGCAGCAGGGTGTTTGACGTATAAAGCGCTTCAACTAAATCCAATCTTTTTTGAATGTCGTTGCGGTTTTTTAACGGCAACACCAACCAGTTTTTTAGACGTCTGCTGCCCATTGGTGTATGGGTTTTACTCAGTACATCTAAAAGTGATTTGCCGCCGCTGTGCGAGGGCTGAATGATTTCTAAATTGCGAATGGTGAATGGATCAAACCACACATATTGGTCTTCTTCAATGCGCTGAATGGCATTGATGTGTTTGATGTGACTTTGTTGGTTGTGCTCTAAATAATAGAGCGCACTGCCTGCGGCTATAATGGCCATGGGCATGTGGGCGATACCAAAACCTTTTAAGGTTGAAGTACCAAAATGCAAATTCAAACGCTCTTCGCAAAAGTCAGTTTGAAATACCCACTCTTCAAGGGTTGAACAAAAATATTGATCGTTAAACGTTTGCAATTGGTTCAATTGCGCTTTACTGACTATGACTTCAGAGGGTCTAAAACCACTGAGCAATTTTTCAATGTAATCGGTATGGCCTTGAGCCACTAAAAATTCACCGGTTGAAATGTCTAAGAAAGCTAAACCAGTGCTGTCTTTGCCAAAATGTATGGCCGCTAAATAATTACTGGTGTAAGAGTCCAATACTTTATCATTCAATACCACACCTGGCGTAACCAATTCAGTAACCCCGCGCTTGACTATGCCCTTAGCCATTTTTGGATCTTCTAACTGATCGCAAATGGCTACTCTGTGGCCAGCCTTTACCAATTTAGGCAAATAGGTGTCTAAGGAATGATGAGGAAATCCGGCCAATTCAGTTTCACTGCTGCTGCCTGCACCACGTTTGGTTAACACAATGCCTAATACTTTAGAAGCTACCACAGCATCTTCGCCAAAGGTTTCATAAAAATCGCCTACCCTGAACAATAAAACGGTGTTTGGGTATTTTTGTTTGAACCCAAAATACTGTTTCATTAATGGTGTTTGATTATCTGTTATCTTTGCACTCATAACCCTGCTTTCACTTAAGTATCGCAAAAAAGATTGCCAATAAAAATGTACCGCAAGTTACAGACTCATCAACTGAACCGATTAACAATTTATCAATACCAAACTGAAGAGAAAATCCCATTGGTATTAGTGCTTGATAATATTCGCAGCATGAACAATGTGGGTAGTATTTTCAGAACAGCTGATGGCTTTGGGGTTGAAGCATTGGCCCTTTGTGGCATTACAGCCAAACCGCCGCACAGAGATATTCATAAAACAGCTTTAGGAGCAGAAGATGCTGTGCAATGGACTTATCATGAGCAAACGCTTGATGCTTGCTTGGCCTTAAAAGCAAAAGGCTATCGCATTGTGGCAGTTGAACAAGTGGAGGGCAGCATTGAATTGCAAAATTTTAACTGGGATAAAAACACGCCTATTGCTTTAGTGCTGGGCAATGAAACGGATGGTGTTGATCAGTCAGTTTTAGATGTCTGCGACAATTGTATTGAGATTCCTCAATTCGGCACCAAACATTCTTTTAATGTTTCGGTTTGTACGGGCATAGTGCTTTGGGCCCTTTGTCAATAAATCTTATTGGTTGGCCTTTAAGTAATTGGGCGTAAACACAATTCCAAAATTGATAGACATATTGTAAGGCGGCAGAGGGTCTAAATAATCGTCTGCGCCGATGTTTTGTTGCACTGCAACTTGCAATTGTAATTTGACTGCTTCAGTTCCAACGCGGGCCATTACAGCGTGTTCCATCATGTTGTAATCATGCTTTCTGCTGTAGCGTTTATAGTCGTCTGAGTAATATGGTACATTATTGATCTCAGCAGAATGAAATCTGATATTACAAGCTCTTAGTGAATAAGCGATAGAGAAAATTTGATCTGTACTGGTATAACCAATATTGGGCATAATGCCAATGCGGGTGTATTTGCCGTTAAAAAACGCGTTGGTTTCGCCCGTTGATTTATTTTTGAATTGACCTAAACCCAAATCACCGAAGACCTCAAATCTTAAATTAGGACTGATGTCTTGAGGCACAAAATACCCTGCGCCTAAATTGATCATATTGCCTCTGTATAGTTTGGTATTGGTAATGATGGGGCTATCAATAGTAGTGGTTCTTGAAGTATAGCCAGAAGCATTATAACCTGCGTACAAACCCAATCCATTGACCGGCGCTAAACCTGCGGTTAAATCCACCTTGCTAAACAGATTAGTTGATGCATCCACATACACATCGCCCTTCTGCTTGTACAAGGGTATAGGGTTGCGATTGGGTGTATAAAACACGGCTTTGCATGAGCTCAATAAGCTGATTATAAAAAGTGCAATGAACAACTTAAAAGACTTGAGTGGATTAAACATGTTTCAAAGTTAGCATTTTGTACTTAGATTTGTATGTAAGAGCTAAATGGTGTTTTGTTCTAATCTGTAAAAGGCACCATTATTGCATACAATACGATATGAGATTTTGCCTTATTCTTTTAACCATTGGTCTTAGTGGATGGGCTGCGGCTCAGAATCCAAGTGATGCCCAATATTGGATGAAACAAATCGACTTTGAGCAAAACAGAATTGATTTAATGGATGGCGATATTGATGATAGTTTAGTGATTGGTAATGCAGAACAAAATCAATTGGCCACTGCCTTGTATTTGAGGGGCATTAATCAATTTCAAAATAGCATTTTAAACATGAATGGTCCTGTGCAATTGCAATACTCTAGGGCCATGTTTGAATACTGTAAGAAGATTCGCTATGAGCAGGTGATTCACTTATCTGCGGCTCAAAAACAGTTTCAATTGATGAAGGCTTTGTTGAGCACAGACAATGATCAAAAGACTTTAGAGTTGTTAAAACATGATGTAAAGTCTGGTATTGAATTGATTGATGTGGTGAATCTAAAAGCGTTTGCTAAAACGTATTGGGTGTATGCGGCTAAATACTATCCTACAGATGTTTTGAATGCGTTTAAGAACTTGGCTTACACCCCCATTGGTAGTGAGGTCTTGTTGGCTTTGTGCAGAATTGATCCTGGCGCTATCAAACAATTTTTTGGCTCCAATCATATGATTGATAGAGCGGTTAAAAATTCTAAAGACAGCGTGGCGATGTTTATTTATCAGATCTATACTACTTATGGCACGCAATCAAAGGCGTATGCTTTGTTAGATCCTTTGTTGCGCAAACAGATGAGTTTAACAGAGGCTGAAGCGTTGTCTAAAAAACCTCGTGAATTTGTGTTGTATTTGATGCAACTGAAAAAGCTTCCAAACATATTTGCAGAATACACGGTCGATAAAGAGATTGAAACGTATTGCATGGAAAAGGTGGTTGAAATTAATTTAAGACACGAAGAGCAAGACGAGTTCCGTTTCCAACCAATTGCCTCTGATAATGCTTATGAGATTTACACGGCTATGGTGTATTGTCCGCAAGAGATTTTTACTTCCACTTTTTTAGGGATGTACAAACGCATGATGGAGAAAAAGAAAGAGGCTTCAGGCTTTGAGTTTCTTAAAGCGATGAACTTCAATCATTTTAGGGTGTTTATAAAACAGTGTGCTGGTTACAATAAATTAGATGACTTTTTCTCGAGCATGTCGCCTGCTGAAATCGAACAGTTGATTAAGTTGTTTGCGGGTAAATTATATGACAATGGTGGCGACCTTGGGCCAGCTGTTGATGTAGCAGATACCTATGGTAGTTTAAACAATGAGCATTTTAAAACTTTGTTTTTAAATACGATTCAAGCTGAGTTGAAGGGCTGTATAGCCAATGGCAATTTACATGGTCAGAAATTGTATGGTTTGTTGTGGCAATTGTGCGATGGCAAAGCGTTTGTAGACTTGCCGTTTACATTTACTATTCCTGATTTAGATAGAGTGAGCCATACTGCATTATTCCCAGATGGCATACACATTCAACAGCATTTCTTTTTTGATGATGAAGATGGTGAGAATGCTTTTAAACATTGGTTAACCATGTATCCTTCGAGCATTTACAAGCGTGAGGATAAAGAGACTTTTGTGGTGTTTAAGAGCATTACAGGTAATAAAATGGAGATTTACGCGAATAAACCTGCTCAAGAAATTGAAGGTCGAAAAGCTTTGCAGAGTTTGTTTGAACAACGCAAACGTTTTCCTGATTTGATCGTTCACAGAGGGCATTCATATTACATTGAAAACACTTTGAACCAAATGACCAATAGCAATAAAGTGGCTATTTTAGGCAGTTGCGGAGGCTATCAAAATATTAGTAAAGCCATGGAAAATGCTTTTGATGTGCAAATCATAAGCACCAAACAAGTGGGCACACTGGCAGTTAATACGGTATTGATTCAAGAAATCACGGAAACCATACGCTCTGGCAAAGACCTTGTGTGGGCCAATATCTGGCAACAAGTAAGTCTAAAATTAAAAGACAATATTCAATTCAAAGACTACATTCCACCCTACAAAAATCTTGGCGCCCGTTTCATTAAAGCTTACGATGCGATGTAGAAATAATTATATTTGTCTAATCAATATTTCAATGAAAAAAATAACTACTTTAATTTTATTAATGCTTGCCATCCCGGCTTTTTCACAAGAAGTAAATTGCCCATCAGCAAAAGAAAAATATCTAGAAAAGAATCCGGATGTTAAAAAGGCTGGAATGGATGCATGGAGTCATTACAATTCATTTGGGAAACGAGAGGGTAGAATATGGCCTAAATGTGATGACTTAACTAATGAAAAAACAGGCGAAGTAACGGTTAAATCAAATTTTATTAACACCAACGGATGTATCGGTAAAATTACTGCAAACATAAACACTAATACTAATCTTGAAAATTTAGAATTAGATTTTAAAAGAAATGATTCTCTTAAAAAGATAATCAACAGATTCGACAATTTTGGAAAATTTGAAGGAATAAACATCAATGTTAATTTTACAACTGCTCTAAGTGTTAGGCATTACCAAAGAAAAAAACTATACTGTTTTACGACAGGCAGTTGGCTGAAGCACAAAGACAAGTTAATTAAAATGGGGTTTGATGAAGCTAGATTAAACGAAAGATACAAATGGTGTAAACTATATTTTTCATATGATGCAAAAGAAGATCGTTACAGTGAATTACCATATTATGAACTTAATCAACTCAAAATTCAAAATTTGGGCATGAATCAATATGAAAGGAAATATTACAATTGTGATTTCCTTAAAAAGAAGTTTAAAAAATTCGTTTTAAAAAATAGCGAAGATATAATAGAAATAGATGAGGCAAACAAAGATGCTGTCTTGTTTTCGTTAACCAACTTACATGTTGATGATGCTGAGTTTTACAGAAATAATTTATATGGAATTACTGATATTAAAAGAGAAGTATATAACTTAGAAGAAAAATATAAAATTAACCTAAATGAATATTACTATTATTGGGGGCATAAACTTAACAACTCCTCTGCGGATGGCTATGGATACATTGTAAACAAAGAATCAAATGCATTAATTATCGATGCATACTGGCAGAAAGGTATACCAGAAAAAATTTATAATTTATACCTATATAAAGATAATAAACAACTTATTTTAAAAGGAAAAACAAAGGTATTTCACATTATAGAGTCGCCAAATAACACCAATTCTAAATACTATTTTGGTGCATTTTTAGATAACTACAACAATTTCAGTTGGGTTCGCCATGGATTTGGAGAGTATTACTGGGAAAATAGCAAATACTTAGGCAATTGGAAATATGGTGAAAGAACAGGTAATGGAATATTTACCTATAATATTGGAAAATCTAATGAAAGATATTATGAAGGTGAATTTCTAAACAATAACTACGAGGGCATGGGCAAATTGTATAAGTGCTCAGATACTATCAATAGAAGATTCACAGTTGAATGGGATGGGTTATGGAAAAATGGTGGTTTTGTTAAATCTAAAAATGATTTAATTACAGAAGAAAACCAAAGAATTGAAAATGCCAAAATCGAGGTAGAAAATCAGGCTAAAATGGCTATTGAAGAGGAAAAGAAAAAAGTTGAAGAGTTAAATTGTAGTATGACTTTTTCTGATCCAAAAGTTAAAATTCAATACATTGATAACCGGGTTAAATGTTGTTGTTGTTCAGATAGATATGCAAAATATGAAGATGTTACAGCAAAAAACACTGAAATGGCCAAGGTAGAATATTTATCAACTAACTTAGTATATCATATTTTGGATAATAATTATGGATCCGAGCATTTTGCAAATGATGTAAGCAAATTAACTCAATTCGCAGCCAAACAATATGAACACATTTTTGCCTATGGAATATCTGTATCTGCAACTATGTATTATACAATGGCCAAAACAGGTCTTTGGCCAAGAACAAAAAATTTCATTAAGGTAAATAAATATAATGTAACAAGTAAATTTTGTAGCCTAAAGTGCGAGAATTATTGTTATGGCCAATGCAATTAAATCGGATTGTATTGATTTATAAGAGAAAACTAATTTTGCTTTTTTGTTAAAAACATGTATCTTTGCTCCCCTATAAATCGCGGGGTGGAGCAGTGGTAGCTCGTTGGGCTCATAACCCAAAGGTCACAGGTTCGAGTCCTGTCCCCGCAACTAAGAAAAGCCAGTTAGCAATAACTGGCTTTTTACATTTCAAGTAACGTTGAAAGCTCGCTTTCATAAGTTTAATTGGAATGTAAAAAGTAGAACACGCAGTGGTCTGAGCTTTTCTTAGTTAAGCCACCATATTAGGTCCATCCGTAACGCAGTGAAGGATAATCCTGTCAAATAAAATAGAAGTTACGAAGGAACTTTGTTTTCCTTGTTTAGCCATCCTTTCAGGTCCATCCGTAACGCAGTGTAGGATAATCTTAAAAGTCAATCAAACTTGATGTATTTATCAAACAATCACAATTCATTATCTTTGACACTGCTTTAATTTGTATGAACAAGCGGCTGATCGTATTTTTATTTTTGTTGGCTAATGTTGCTGTGGCGCAAACACTGAGCGCATCAAGAGCGGTTAATTGGAAGTTAGCTGGCGTTAAGGATACAAGCACCCAAGGTTTTACTGTGGTAGATGCCTTAAGCTATGGCTTTGTAGCAGACAGTGTTACCCCAAATGATTACCCATTAGGGTCATTGATGATTGCCTATAAAGGCCCCACCATTTTATATTTACCTGCTGGCAATTATCTCTTCAATGCACCCATTTATTTGCGCAGTGATTTCATTATTAGAGGAGCAGGCGCCAATCAAACCAAACTCATCATTAATCATCCAAATACTGGCCATTCTATTTATGCCAGTGGTTACTCAAGCAATGATACAACTGCACTCACAAACACGGCCTCAAAAGGCAGTCAACAAATAACTGTTGCCAATGTAAGCGCCTTTAAAGTCGGTGATTGGATTCAACTCAAACAAAATGATTTAGATTTAATCACCTCGTCATGGGCTAAAAACAGTGTCGGGCAAATTGCTCAAATAACAGCAATCACAGGCAATGCCATAAGTTTAGCTTCTGAAATGAGAATGGATTATGCGCTGCAAAGAAAGCCATTCATTCAAAAGATAGTACCCGTTAAAAACACGGGCGTAGAATGCCTATCAATAGAACGATTAGACAATACCGCCCCTGAACAATCCAGCAATATTAATTTGGATTACACTGTTAATGCATGGGTTAAAGGCGTTGCATTTAACAATACAACCTTTGCTCATATTGCTGCAAGCCATTGCTCCAATCTAAGCATCAGCCATTGCTATTTTAAAAATGCCTTTGACTATGGCGGAGGCGGCAGAGCTTATGGCGTTATGCTGCAATTCAGCACCAATGAATGCAGAGTCTACAATAATATTTTCAAACATTTGAGGCACTCAATGATTGTTCAAGCTGGCGCCAATGGCAACGTATTTTGCTACAATTATTCGATTGATCCATATTGGACCGGCAGCACATTCTTGCCAAGTAATTCTGCAGGCGATATGGTCTTACACGGCAACTATGTGTTTGCCAATTTATTTGAACAAAACGACGGACAAAATATTGTTATAGACAACTCTCATGGAGCCAATGGCCCATACAACACCTTCTTTAGAAACAGAGCCAGCTTATGGGGAATATTTTTTAGCGATAACACTTCACCAAACCAAAATTTTATAGGCAATGAAATACCCAATACTGCCCTACCCTACAGCTCGGTTAATTACTCGCTTCAAGGGGCCAACCATTTTGTATATGGCAACAACAATAAAAATGTAATAAGCCCAACAGGCAGCAATAATTTAACCGACACATCCTACTGCTTTGCGCACAAACCCAATGATATGTTATCTCAATACTGGGCCAAAATTGGTACCCCTAACGCCATGAATTCAGGTAAAATTCAAGCAGGCGAACAGTATTTACGCAATGAATTCACTGCGGGTGCATGCGGTTTTTCAGGCACTTTAAACATTGAATCCAGCAAAGCTGAAACCATTAGCCTATCGCCTAATCCAATTCAGTCTGCACATGAAATTGTTTTTAATACAAACATTTACGGCATAGAGGTTTATGATATTACTGGTAGACTATGCTATGCTCAAACCTTTGATACAGGTATTGAACATTGGCAAGCTGAATTGCAACCCGGCTGTTATACCATAAGTCTTCGCACCATTACAATTGCTTTGAGCATACATCGCTTAATCATAGAATAAGCCCAAGTAACTTACAAACGCTATTAAGCTGCTTTATACAAATTAATTCTATAAAGTAAGAATAGACTATGTATGCTTATATTTGTATAAGCATGAAAACCGATATACAAACCGAAAGTGATATTGCCCTGTGGCAAAAAGCATTTTATGAGGCTTTGTTAAATGACCCGATTACTGCGCCAAAATTTGCGCACTTGAAACTAAGTGAGCACATGCCAAAGATTGAACAATTCTGGGCCTTTGTATTGCTCGACAAGGCAGGTTATACCACCAACGTATTTCAACAACACAAGCACTTGCAATTAGAAGCCATACATTTTGAACATTGGTTGCAGCATTTCATCCACACAACCAATCAAATGTTTGAAGGCCCTAACGCCAATACAGCCATAGAAAGAGTTAAATTACTAGCCAGCACATTTATGTATAAATTGCATGGCGAATACAAAGATTTTAGTCAAATACCTTAAGCCCCAAAGCATGAAAAAATATTCCCTAATCCTATTGTTGTTAATCGTTCATGTAATCAGCACAGCAGCACAAGACAAATGGTCGAATCCGAGTCAATTAGCCCTCAAAGACCAAAGTCTTTTGATCAGTGTTAATGGTAAAGTACAAGCCTTGGTTTTGGCAGATTGTTCACTGCAACACCTTGGCTCTGATCAACTCCATATCAACGGACAATACGGCGATATTTACAGCATAGAAGGCAACATCAATGCCCTACAAACATTGGCTCAAAACCCATGCGTAAAATGGATAGAACTCAGCACAAAATTAAATGCCACTCAAATTAAAAATGACATTGAAAGGGTCTCTACCAGCGTTGATAAAGTTCAAAACGGATTGGCCAACGGCTTGCCAATAAACTACACAGGCAAAGGGGTAGTTGTTGGAATAGTTGACGTCGGATTCCAATGTAATAACCCAAGTTTTTATAGCGCTGATGGTAAAACTTACAGAGTCAGCAAATATTGGCAACAAAGCAATACCAATGGCCCCAAGCCAGCAGGGTTTAGTTACGGCACTGAATTCACAGACTCAGCCAGCATCAGTAAGACCAATGATATGGACGGCTCTCACGCCACCCACGTGGCTGCTATAGCAGCAGGCAGTGGATTAAGCACCCCCAATTTACAATACAGAGGCATGGCCCCTGAAGCTGAACTGGTATTCGTATCAATCAAATATAGCAACGACACTTTAGCCGGCTCTGCATTAGGCGATTACATAGTAGCCAACCCAACCATACTCGATGCCTATAAATACATATTTGATTACGCCCAATCGGTAGGCAAACCAGCCGTTATCAATCTAAGTTGGGGCATGCACACAGGGCCACATGACGGCAACAGTCTCTTTGACAAAGCCACTGAAACCCTTGTAGGACAAGGCAAAGTATTGGTAGGCGCGAATGGCAATGAAGGCGATAATCTCATGCATTGGTCTCATCAATTCAACCAGGATACCGTTAGTACCATTTTAATTGAAAACAACAGACAATGGCAAAGTACAGAAAGTGTTTATGTTGATTTTTGGGGCAACGCCAACAGCAATTTTAGTGTACAATTAAAGCTCATAGACAGCAGTCAACAAACAGTAGCAAGCACACCTTTTGTAAATGCACAACAAGGCAGTCAAGGATTTAAATACACCCTGGCAGATGGCAGTATCTTTAAAGTGAATTTTGCCTGTGTAGGCAGTTATCCAAATAACTCAAAACCCAATATCACTGTAATGGCTGACCATCAAAACACCCGAAAATACATTATGGTTGCCAGTATTAGTGCTGATGCCACTACTGTACATGCCTGGAACAGTGGCGCTAGCAAATCATGGACCAGTGGCTCTTTCAGAAACAAAGTTGGCAAATGGAATTACAGCAGTCAATTCATCAGCGGCAACACTGACTATACAGCAGGCGAAAATGGAGGCAGTTCAAAAGCCGTTATATCAGTTGGCGCCATGGCAGCGCGTTCTGCTTACCGCAATATTAAAAATATTTGGGTCAATGACAGCGGGTATGTTACCCCTGGCAACATCACCAAATTTTCGAGTAAGGGGCCAACAGTTGATGGCCGTATTAAACCCAATATTACAGCGCCCGGTTATGATGTACCATCAGCTATTAACAACAAACAGTTTGCAGGCTGGATGGCAGATAAAACCTTGCTCAAAACTGTCTTTCAAAACGACACGCAATATTGGGTAGCTTTTAACGGCACCTCTATGGCAGCTCCGCACGTAACAGGCATTGTAGCCCTCTTATTACAAGCCAATCCTAAACTCAGCGCTACTCAAGTCAAAGACATTCTTGAAAGCACAGCCACTGTTGATCAAAACACTGGCACTGTACCTAACATGCAATACGGTTATGGCAAAGTGAACGCCTTTGCTGCCGTTCAAAAAGCCTTGCAATACGCTGGTATTAATCAATCCATCATCAACAGTCATTTAAGTCTTTACCCTAACCCAAGCCAAACATGGATCAACTTTAACAACACATCTGATTGCCATATTGCCCTATACAATGCCAATGGTGCACTATGCCTTAGCAGCAATGCCACGGCCAATGCGCAATTGAACATTGAAGAGTTGGCGCAAGGACTCTACATGGTGCAAGTCACAATAGGTGGAGAAATATTTTTCTTTAAACTTCTTAAAACAGCTGAGTAGTTGTAATCTTGTAGCTTAGAATCATGAGTCACGAAACTATTTTTTTTACCTGTTTTATACTGTTCATTATAGCAGTTTTGGCGCTTGATTTGGGCGTATTATCACGCAAAAGTGCAACAGTCAGTTTTAAGAGCGCCCTCATTTGGACAGGCGTTTGGGTCAGTTTTGCGCTCTGCTTTTTTGTTTTTCTAAAAAGCAAAGGCCATCTGATTCACGGCATCGAAAATGCCCAGGAATTAAAAGCTCAAACTCAAGCCTATTTCACTGATCTTAACTTAAGCGACAACTATCAAACTGCTATAATTGAATACAACAACCGCATAGCCATTGACTTCTTAACCGGTTACCTCATTGAGTATTCTCTATCGGTAGACAACCTCTTTGTAATTCTATTGATTTTTACCTCATTTGCCGTGCCTAATGAATACTATAAAAAAGTGTTGCAATGGGGTGTCTTAGGCGCAATCGTTTTAAGGCTGATCTTTATCTTCTCAGGCTCTATTATTGTATCGCAATTCCATTGGGTACTCTATGTGTTTGGCGGATTCTTAATTTACTCAGGCATCAAACTTCTCGTAAATAAAGACGAAGAAGAAAACATGGATGTTGATGCGCATCCTATGGTTAAAATCGCCTCTAAATACTTTAAAGTCTTTCCTGAATATGTTAAAGGACAATTCAGACATAAAGCTGATGGCGTAAGCTATATTACCCCATTGTTTTTGGTGTTATTGGTCGTTGAATTCAGTGACTTAATATTCGCGGTAGACAGTGTCCCTGCAATCTTCTCTGTAACCAAAGATCCATACATCGTATTCTTTTCAAACATATTTGCCATTATGGGGCTCAGAAGTTTATTCTTTTTGATCAGCAATATCATGCACCTATTCTCTTACCTCAAATATGGTTTGGGTGTATTGTTGAGTTTTATTGGTTGCAAAATGATATTTGAACATTGGTTCAAAGCTATGGGCGTTAACAATGTGGTGTCATTGATCATCATACTGAGCATACTAGCAGTAAGCATTATATTGAGCATAGCCTTTCCGCCAAAAAAAGTAGATTAGTAGGGCTTTCTGTTCGAATCATCGAAATCACTCAATGGCCAAAGTAAAAACACTTAAACTTGTAATGCTTTGAATGCCCATTTGTACTTTAGACTATTAGCCGAAAGCCTTCGCATGGCTATTACAGCGCTTATTAGCAATAAGCTCAGGTCTGTATTGTCTGTATTGGGCATCACCATCGGTATATTTTCTATTGTATTGGTTTTTACTTTGGTTGATTCGCTTGAAATGAATATCCGCAACAGCATTCAATCCTTAGGAAAAAACGTAATCTATATTGATAAATGGCAATGGGCGGGTGGCAGCAAAGACTATCCCTGGTGGAAATACCTCAGTCGTCCTGATGCCAAATTCAGTGAAGTAAAAGCGCTTAAATCACAACCGATTTACCAATTGGTTGATGCCATTTCGTTTACTAGCCAAGACAACACAACCATTAAATCTGGCGATGTTTCAGTTGACAACATCAATGTTACAGGCCATACTTACGAATTCACCAAAATAGAAACCATAGAGTTAACCGAAGGTCGATTTTTCAATGAGTTTGAAGACATTAATGGCAAAGCAGTTTGTTTGATTGGCTACAATGTTGCCATGGGTTTATTCAACCAAAACCAACACCTTGTTGGCAAAACCATTACCATGTATGGCAAGCAAGTTGAAATCATTGGAGTGTTTAAAAACCAAGGCGACAACCTCATCAATTTTGACTTTGATGATAAAGTCATAGTACCCATTAAATTTCTATTCTACGCCAATAACAAAATCGACGGCGCCAATATTATCGTTAAAGCTAAAGACAATGTTGGAGTAGATGCCATATACGAAGAACTCAGAGGCAGTATGCGCAGTATCAGAAGGCTTAAACCCTTGGAGGAAGACAATTTTAGCTTGAATAAAATCGCTTACTTAAGCGAAACCATTGGTGATTTTTTCAAAATTGTAAACGTGTTTGGACTCATCATTGGTTTGTTTTCACTCTTAGTGGGAGGCTTTGGTGTAGCCAATATCATGTTCGTTTCAGTTAAAGAACGCACCAACATCATTGGTATTCAAAAAGCACTGGGAGCCCGCAATGGCTTTATATTGATCAACTTCTTAACTGAGGCGGTGGTATTGAGTTTATTGGGTGGTATTATAGGCATTACCTTAACCTGGGGCATAGCAGAATTGGTCAATCTCATGTTGTCGCATTCAGACTCTGCTTTCCGATTGGTAATGACTTGGGGCAATGTGTTTAACGGCCTCTTGTTTTCAGCTACCATAGGCATTATTGCAGGGATGATTCCTGCCTACAAGGCCAGCAGATTGGTGCCTGTAGAAGCCATTAGAAGTTAATCAAAATTTTTTGCCACAATGCGGGCAAGTTTTTCTTTCCTCTGGATTGCTAATTTTTAAAAAGCCTGAGGTCAAAATAGACATTGGAATGGCAAACAAAATCAAACCTGAAATGGAAATAATGCCAGCCACTATCTTACCAAAAGTTGTAATGGGATAAACATCACCAAAACCCACAGAAGTAATGGTTGAAATGGTGAACCACATGGATGAAGGGATATCTGGGAATTTTATTGGTTGAGCATCCTTCTCAGCAATGTATATCATGCTAGATAAAAACACAAAAGCAAAGCTGATAAAAACAAGGCTCACCAATAATTGGTCTTTTTTATGATAAAAAACAGCACCAACCATCTTAAAAGCATTTATGTATCTGATGGCCTTGAATAGTCTGATTATTCTAAATATATTAAACAGATAAAAACCAGAATAATCCGATTTAAACAACAATAAATACAAGGGTATAATAGACAATAAATCGATTAACATTAAGGGGGTTAATACAAATTTTAAACGACCTAATACGCCATGTTGATAGGCGTGCAATTCTGTACAAGTATAAACCCTTAAAACATATTCTAAAGTAAAGAATACAACAGTAATCCATTCAAAGACTAAGAACAGAATGCTAAAACGACTAGCAATAGGCTTTACTGTCTCAAAAATTAAAAAGAGTGAACTTAAAATGATAAGTGAAAACAACAATCCATGAAACAGTCTGTTTAAGGGCTGTTTATTAGAATGATCATCAATGACTTTAAAAATACGGTGCTTTAAAGATTGATGATGAGTCATACTTTAACCGTTGGCTTTTTTATGGTCAGCTAAGAACTTGGCTAAACCAATGTCAGTCAATGGATGGTTCAATAAGCCTAAAATCGCATCGAGTGGGCAAGTCACCACATTGGCGCCACATTCTGCAGCTTTAACAATGTGTAAAGGATTTCTCACTGAAGCCGCTAAGATTTCAGTTTTGTAATCTTGTACTGCATAGATTTCAGCAATTTGATTGATCAAATCCATGCCATCCCAACTGATGTCATCTATTCTACCAATAAACGGCGACAAATATGTAGCACCTGCTTTAGCCGCTAAAATGGCTTGACCAGCTGAGAACACTAATGTACAGTTGGTTCTGATACCATTGGCAGTGAACCAACTAATGGCTTTAATACCATCTTTAATCATTGGCACTTTAACCACAATATTAGGATCAATGGCTGCTAATTTTTTGCCTTCTTCAATCATGCCTTCAAAGTCAGTTGAGATCACTTCTGCACTCACATCGCCTTTGCCTACAATTTCGCAAATGGCTTTGTAATGTTTCATTACATTCTCGTGACCTACTATACCTTCTTTGGCCATCAAAGATGGATTGGTGGTAACACCGTCTAAAATACCCAAATCTTTTGCTTCTTTGATTTGATTAAGGTTGGCTGTATCGATGAAGAATTTCATACTACAAAAGTATTCAATAGCGCAGGTTTCAAAGGCACAAGTTTTACACAAAATTGAGTGAAGTCAAACAAATATTGCATTTATTTGCAGCATGAATCACCTCAATTGTTTTGTTCTTGAAGCCTTTGCTAAAGCGCTGAACAAGGCCATTGCAGGTCAAACACTTTCGGATTGTTTTAGCAACCACAGTGCTTCTTGTGTGTTTGTCTTCAACAAGTCTGCACTCGAAGTAGTGTTTCAAAACCAAGTGCCCTATTTCGTTTATGCAGATGAAACCCCCTCTAAAAGCCGCTTGTTTAAACCGCAATTCAAAGCCCTGGTGGGCGAAACCATTTTAGCGGTTAAACCCCATGCATTTGAACGTAGATTTGAAATACAATTCAGCAATGATTATGTGTTATTGGTGAAGGCTTATGGCAAACAATCCAATTTGATTTTGTATCAACACCATGCGCCCATTCAATCGTATAAACTGAGCGCCAAACAAGATTTACAACTAGCACTCACACAGTATCCGGCTGATCAAACCATTGAATGGCCAACTACAACTGATGCCTTCAAAAGTAAAGCTTGGTCCTTTTTACCTGAGCAATTGCGAGAAGCCTTATCAAATACAACTGATAAAGCTAGCCTGATTGCACAATGGCAAAATCTAAAAGGATTGGATGCCAACCATGACTTACAAGTGCGATTGGAAGGACCTAACACCGTGCTGGCTGATATCAACGCCTATAGCAGACAACAATTATCAAGCTTAGGATTTGATCAATTGAAAACCAATTTGCTACATGGTGCTCAAAAACAACTGAGCGAAAAACGAAATTATTTAGCCCAACATGAGGCGGCTTTTTTACAGTTATCGCAACAAAGAAATGACGAAGAAATTGGGCACATCATTTTGGCCAATATGAGCCAATTGCCTGAGCCTAATAAACGGATTAGCTTGTTTGATATTTATCTGAATCAACCTATAGACATTGAGTGGCAGCCTGATTTATCTGCTGTAGACAATGCGGATTGGTATTTTCAAAAAGCCAAAGCAAAACCGCATAAAATGGCGCTCTTAAACAAGAAAATTGCAGACTGCAAAGCCCAAATTGCAGACATACAATTGCGCTTAACTTCCATAGAAAATGCCCAAAACAGCAAAGCGCTAAAACGCCTTGAAAAACCAGTAGTCTCTTCACAAACACAAGTAGAAAAACCCTACAGACAATTTGAATTTGAAGGCTACACCATATTAGTAGGCAAACACGCTGAAAGCAATGATCAATTGTTAAATCAATTCAGTGACAAAGATGACCTATGGTTACACGCAAAAGATGTGAGTGGAAGTCATGTGATCATTAAAACCAAACATCAAGCCACCCCTAAACCAGTCATTGAAACTGCAGCCAGTTTGGCCGCTTATTTTTCTAAAAACAGACAACAACAGTTGGTAACTGTTATGTGTACGCCGCGCAAATATGTCCGTAAACTTAAGGGCAGCAAAGGCTTGGTGCATGTGAGTCAAGAGCAAACCTTGTTGGTAAACCCTAAAATGCCTTAAGGCTTATTTGCCTTTTAAAGTGCCCTTAAGACCATCTAAGGCTTTGCCCTTTTGAATTTTCAATTGGTCTTTAGCTTCTTGCTTTAAACGCTCTGCTTCTTGCTTAGCAGCGGCCTCGGCCTTTTGTTTTTCTTCAAGGGCTTTAGCTTCAAGCGCCGCTTTATCTTTCGCCAACTGATCCAATTGTTTTTGCTTGATTTGATTCAAAGAATCTGTTGCGCGTTTTTTGGCTGCTTCTAATTGTTTTTGAGCCATTTGTTGAGCCTCGGCTAAAGCCTTGTCAGCCTCAGCTTTTAGTTGGTTTTTCATGGCATCAACAATATTCTTTTTAGCATCGTGTAAACTCACTTTCACTATCGGTTGATTGAACTTACCAGACAACAACACATCTACATCCACCATATCACTCAATTGAAGATTCAAACCCTTTTGTTT
>JACCDP010221184.1_pt1 | contig 17256 bp, 15 predicted proteins | sample 7445841 | NCBI WGS metagenome assembly JACCDP01 (sample SAMN15323441, study PRJNA562643) | freshwater metagenome | isolation source: river surface water | place: USA:Blue River Watershed | collected 2017-08-17 | reverse complement strand
TAATTAGTAAAAATTAATTTTTGAATTAAAATCGAATTATCAAATTTACAATATAAAAAAGTTAGGAAAATTATTAAGAATAATTTTTTTGTTGCTGAAATTCCAAATTTATCGTCATACAATCCTATAAAAAAAAATAAACTAGATACGGTAAGAAATATAATTAATTGATAATTATTCAAAAAAAAAACGTTATTTACTAAATTAATAACACCTAAATAGTGAAAAAAAAAAGTAACGATAATATTAAAAAAAAAAATAAACCCGCCGACGTTAGCTACTTTAGTTTTATGAATTTTTCTATTTTCATTTGGAATATCAAATATATTTATAAATTTTGATATGCGTTTAAAATAAAATATAATAAAAAAATTAGATAATAGTATAATAACAATTGCAGCCGTCATTTATTTTAGTTTATTAAAAAATATTATAGTAGTTAAAAAAAACACACAAACAACTAATTTAAATATTGGTGAATATTACAAAGATAAAAATAACATTAAGCAGATGATAGTTATAAGAAAATACTAATATATAATATAATATAACAAGTTCTAAATAAATTTATGAAATTAATTTTTTTTAGTAAAGATAATATTAAATTATTTTTTTGTATAATTTTTTGGATTTCAATTATTTCTTCTATTGGCGCCCCTTTTATAACCTTTGAAAATAATACCATCAAGTATGTGGAGGCAAGATCTATTGCCCCATTTTTTTTCTTACTAACTGCTTTAATTTTTTTTTACAAACAAATATATTTAAATTTTTATAAAAATATCACTATTTATCTTTTTTTTTTGTTAAATATTTTTTACCTATTAGGACAATTTTTATATTTTAAACAATTAATTAAACCTGAAACTTCTCTTATTTTTTATTCTTTTTCAACTTTTGTATTATTTTTAATTACAAAAGACTTTGAAAAAAATTTTAAATATTACTTAGGTATACTCTTGGTAATGATGACTGTAATTTATCTAGTATATTCTTATCTTGTGATTAAAGATTTTTTTAAGCACAATTATTACTGGTTGTACGCATATAATCTTAATGAAATTTTTCTCAACACATCTACCCCTAGAATAACTGGAACCGCTCGTTCACTGGCTATAATATTTTTAGCTTTATCAATTTATTTTATGAAATTTAATTTAAGGAATATATACACTTCTTTTATTTTAATTTCATTATTCATTATCTTTATTTTGATCTGGGGAATGCAGTCGCGTGGTACTATTTTATGTTTATCAATAACTATAATACTTCTTTTTCTCATTAATTTTAAAAATAAAATAAAAAAATATTCTTTAATACTGCTTACAATTATAATTGCGATCTACGCTTTTAATGAATTTTCCAAGAATAAAATATTTATTTCTAAAATATTAAATCTTAATACTAATCAAAATCTTAATACTAATCAAAATCTTAATACTAATCAAAATCTGGGTTCTTATAAAAGTTTTACTAAAAGCAGAATCTTTATTAATGAGAATATATCAAGTGGTAGATTTTTAATTTGGAATTCTTTATTTAAAAATTACAACTTAAAAAATATATTTGGATATGGAATACAAGCTGACCGATATCTTTTAAAATCATACGACCCAACATATACCAATGCTTCTAATGGGTTTATTTACGCATTTATATGCGGGGGTTATTTTTCTTTCTTTATTCTAGTAATCATTTTTTTTGTTAACATAAAATATATTTTTAACTATTATTATAACATTATAATTAAAAAATCTCATGATTACATAGGTTTATTATCTTTTTTTATAATAATATTTTTAAGTATAAGAATTTTTTTTGAAAATTCTTTTTCATTATTCAGCTTAGACTTTATTTTATATATTTTATCCTCTTTAATTTTAAAAAAAAAATTGCAAAATTAAATATTATGATTGATCAGTTGTTATAATTTTTTAAAATAACTATAATAAGTTCTAAGTCCTTTTTCTAAATTTATTTTTGGTTTCCATCCTAATTTATATATTCTAGAACTATCTAAATTTCTTTTTTTAACTCCATTGGGATATGATTTGTCAAAAATAATTTTTCCTTTAAATTTAGTAATTTTTTTTATTATACGAGATAGCTTAAGAATTGAGATATAATCCTCTCCACCTACATTTAAGTAAGTGTGCTTTATTTTATTTTTTAAACAAAAATATATTGCATTAGCTAAATCATCGACATGCAAAAATTCTCTTTCGGAACTTCCATCACCCCAGACTACAACATTTTTTTCATTATTGATTTTAGCTTCATGAAATTTTCGAATCAATGCTGGAATTACATGGCTGGAATTTAAATCAAAGTTATCTCTTTCTCCGTATAAATTTGCAGGTTGAAGAGAAATAAAATTTTTCGAAAATTTTTTATTTAGGTAAGAACAATATTTTAAAGTCAGAATCTTTGCCAAGGCATAACCTTCATTTGTTTCTTCTAGTTTTGAAGTAAGCAAGTACTCCTCTTTAATAGGTGTTTTAACGAATTTTGGATAAATGCAAGCCGAACCTAAATTTATTAACTTTTTTACTTTGTATTTATGACTTGAATGAATGAGGTTGAGGCCAATTATAGAATTTATATAAAGATAGTCGGATTGAAATTTTGAGTTATCAAGTATACCCCCTACCTTTCCAGCTGCATTAATAACAATTTGCGGCCTGTGTATTTTAAAAAATCTTTCAACAGACTGTTGTGAAGTAAGGTCCAGCATAGATCTTTTGCAGTTTATCAAATGAAAATTTTTTTTTTTTAAAAGTTTATATACTGCATTTCCTACCATCCCTTCTTGCCCAGCTATAAATACTTTCATTTTCATAAATTTAAACTTATAAATTTATTTTTTTGGGAATTATAATCAGCTTCAACCATCTCCTTTGCTATCTGTTGTATTGTATATCTAGATTTCCAATTAAATTTTTTTTTAGCTTTATTAGAATTTCCGATTAAATTAGTTACTTCATTTGGTCTAAAATATTTTTTACTTATTTTTAAAATAATCATATTTTTTTTTATAGAAGGTGTTTTTTGATTATTAAAACTTAAAACTTTTGCTATTTCATTAAATTTTTTTCCTGACCATGAAATTTTTATTTCTAAAATATTACAGCATAATTCAAAAAAATATTTGACGCTATACTGCTTGTCTGTTGAAATTACAAAATCATCGGGTTTTTTTTGTTGCAAAATTTTCCACTGAGCCTCAACAAAATCTTTTGCATGACCCCAATCTCTTTTTGAGTGAATATTTCCAAGAGTTATATGCTTTTGAAGTCCAAATGAAATAGCTGCTAGTCCCATTGTAATTTTTTTTGTTACAAAAGTTTCACCACGTCTTGGAGATTCATGATTGAACAATATTCCATTAGATGCGAATAAATTGTAAGACTCTCTGTAATTTTTAGTAATCCAATAAGCAAAGAGTTTTGAGGTAGCGTAAGGGCTTAGTGGATAAAAATTAGTATTTTCAGATTGTTTTTTACTTTGAATTTTACCAAATAATTCTGATGTAGATGCTTGGTAAAATTTTATTTTTTTTCTTTGTCTAATATTTTTGATTGCTTCAAGAATTCTAAGTGCGCCTAAAGCGTTTACATCGGATGTGTAAAGTGGCATTTCAAAACTAGTGGCAACGTGACTTTGAGCAGAAAGATTATAAATCTCATCAGGTTTTACAAGTTCTATTAAATTTAAAATCGAATTAGAATCCGTAAGATCATTATAATGCACAAAAAAAAATTTATTATCGAATATATGATCTATTCGCTGAGTATTAAAAGATGAAGATTTTCTTTTTGTTCCGTGAACTATATATCCTTTTTTAAGCAAAAACTCAGCCAAGTAGGAACCATCTTGACCTGTAACTCCAAATATTAGAGCTTTTTTTTTATGCATAGAATTGTAAATAAACTATTATTAATTGAATTTAAAGTTAAATGAAATTATCTATAATTACTACTTGTTTGAACTCTGAGCGTACAATTAGATTTACTTTAAATTCCATACTATCACAATCCTATAAAAATATAGAACATATTATTATAGACGGGGGTTCAACTGATGGAACAAAAAAAATTTTAAACAAATATAATCACCGACAAAAAAAAATTTTTACACTAAAAAATTCTTCTATTTACCAAGCTATTAATTTTGGGATAAAAAAATCTACGGGAGATTATATAGCTATTTTAAATAGTGACGACATATACAACTCAAATACAATTATAGAAAAAGTAGTAAAAATTATAAAAAAAAAAAAATTTGATTTATATTTGGGAGATGTTGTTTTTATTGATAAAAACAAATTTTTAGAGCCTGTAAGATTTTATAGTGCAAAAGGGTATGAAAGGGTAATGATTAAAAAAGCCTTGATGCCTCCTCATCCTGCAACCTTTGTAAGTAAACGGGTATATAAAAGATATTTTTTATATAATGAAAATTTTAAAATTGCTGGTGATTTTGATTTTTTTCTAAATACACTTATGAAGTTAAAATTAAATTTTTTTTATATAAACGAAATTATTGTCAGAATGCGATTGGGTGGAGTTTCAACTAAAAATTTATATTCCTTTTTAATTAATAGTTACGAAATTTATAAATCTTTTAAAATTAATAATATGTCAGTTCCATATTTTTATATAATTTTGAGACTTGTACCAAAATTTAAACAATTAATTTATTTTAGTAAAAAAAAAGTAAATCATAAATTCGAGCTTCCTAAATTTAATTTTGAAAAAGAATATTTTTATTCCAGAGAATTAAAAATAGTAAAAGATTTAAAAATTATAATCAATAAAAATTTTGTTTTATCAGGATTGAACTTATCCTTTTTAGGATCTTATGCTGAAAATAAAGTAAAAATTTATAAAGAATTATATCATTGGCCAGATGGTTCTTTTGCTAATTATAATTACAAATTAAAAAAAATAGCAGGTAGAGATCTTTTAAAAAATATTAAATTACCTAAAATAATTCAAAAAATTGTAGTCCTGGGAAATTTAACACATAAATCAAAAAAATATTTATTTTCAAAATTTAAATTACCTATCGTACATATAAATTTACCCTACGGGGGTGTTGATAGGATAATTCAATCATTAAAAGTTATTAATTTAAAAAATAAATTAACATTTATAACACTTCCAACACCAAAGCAGGAAATCATTGCTGAACATTTATCCAAAATAAATAAATTTTATAAAATAATATGTATAGGCGGATCTATTGCGATGGTCTCGGGCGATGAAAGGCCTGTTCCTAAATTACTATATAAATTCGAGTTTTTATGGAGACTTCAGTTTGAGACTATAAGAAGAATAAAGAGATTAACCGCTACTTTTTATTACTTTTTGAAGGAGAGATTTACAAATAATAAATATAAAGAAAATTATATTAGAATAATTAATTAAAGTGACAAAAAATAAAATTTATTTTTGGGCAAGCGACTATTCTGACAATACTGGCGAAGGAAGACTTTGTAGATTATTTTTAAATTATTTAGAAAAAAAATATTCTCTTATAAAAATTTTTAATTCATATAAAAATTTTCTTAATTTTAAATATATTAATCCTTTTATAGGAATAGTTTACTGTTGGATATTTTTTTTAAAAAAAAAAAAAGTTGCATACATAAATTATTTACCAATGTGGAACATCTTTATTTTTTTTCTATTACCACCAAATACAATATTAGGTCCAATTACAGGAGGATCGAATTTTTCAAAACTTGATAAAAACTATTCTATAAGAAAGTATTTATTTCCTGTCTTATATAAAATAAGTGAAATTATAATTCTTTTAAGATATAAAAATATTTTTTTTTCCACAGAATTATTAAAAAAAAACCTATATTCTTATACAATAAAAAAATCAAAATTTAATTTTGTTTTAAAATCACTTAAGATAAAAAAAAAAGAAACTAAGATAATTGATTTTTGTTTATATTACAGAAAACATTCTACAAAGATTTCTAATTATCCTATCAATTTTATTAGAAGGTTGATATCGCAAAAATATAGAGTGCATGTTGTGGGTGATAGATTAAATATAGCGGGGGTAAAAAATCTTGGTTATGTTAAACACTCAAGATTGTTACAAATATTAAGCAGTACAAGATTTACAATAAGCTCCCCTGAAAATTTTTACACTTTGTTTTTGATGGATTGTATTAATTCTAATGTGAAAATATTAATAAATTATAAAAGAAATAATAAAAAAAATTCAATTAATTTTATTGCACATGATTTTAATAAAAATTTTTTCTTTAAAAAAAGTGATTATGAGAGAGATTATATGAACTCTTTTTCATGCTTTAAAAAAATTGTACCCTCATTAACTTCATAAATTTTTTCACAATATTTTAGATTTTCAATTCTATGCGATACTATAATTATAGTTTTACCAAGATTAGAATTTTTAATATTTTTTATTATTGCACTTTCCGTTTCAGTATCCAAAGAACTTGTTGATTCATCAAAAATCATAATTTCTTTATCAAAATACAAGGCCCTCGCAATACCTATTCTCTGCAATTGACCTCCTGATACATTTTTTCCAAAATCACTTAATTCTACGTCCCCCTTTCCAGAATTAACAAAGTCCCTGAGCATAGTAATATCTATAACTTTTTGATATTTATTATGATCAATAAAATTTTCATCCAAGCCAAAGCAGATATTTTTTTTTAAACTATCACTAAGAACAGTCACTTTTTGGGATGCATAGGATGTAATATTTTGAACTTTTCTTGATAAATAGTGATTTGAGATTAAAATATCATCAATTTTATAGGTACCTGTGGTTGGAAATATTAAACCTGAAATTATATCTAATAAAGTAGTTTTGCCAGATCCACTTTTTCCAACAATGCCAATGATAGTATTTTTTTTTATTTCTAAATTTATATTTCTTAAAATAGGTTTTTTATCTTCATATTCAAAAGAAACATTATTTAGAGAGATTAATCTTTCAAAATTTATTTTTTCATCATGAAATTTTATTACAGGATTTAAATTAAGTTCTTTTAAAGTACTTTCAAAAATTGGATGGGTATATTTAATTTGATAATAATAAAAAATAATTTTATTAAGCGAAGGGATAACCCTATAACTAATAGCGGCAAAAAAAGTGCATATTGCAATAATTTGGACAGACGCATAACCTAAATGCCTTAAATAAAAAATAGTCACTATCAGACCAAGTAAACCCATCATTTCAAATAACGAAAATGGTGCACGTTGTAGAGTTGCAACTTTCGCATCTAATTTTGAAACAGCATGTTGAGAATTAAAAAAATCTAAAAAGGCAAAATTTTTTTTTCCAAGTAATATTACTTCTCTAATGTTATTTAATAAATTTGAAAAGGTTTCAAACTTTTTTGATTGCTCAAACTTTTTACTTTGACCAAATTCTTTTATTTTTTTACTTAAGAATTTAGAGATTATTACGGCAAATAATAAAAATAGAAAAATTATAAAAAAAATATCACCCTGTCCAAAAATAAAAATTAATATTATTAATGAAAAAATTATTAATATTTCTGAGGCAATATATAATAATGAAGCGATAGAACCATTTGCTATACTTTCGATTCTTTGATTAATATTATTATTTATTTCTGAATTTTTTTTAGTTGTGTGATATAAATAATTTTGCGCAAGATAATTTGACATTAACTTATTTGTTAGATTTGCCTTAATTTTCCCTACAAAATTTGCAATCAGATAAACTGAAAATAATAAAAAAATATTTTTAAAAAGATATAACAAAATAACTGATAAAGAAGTTATGATAAGCAAATTATCATAATTGATTGTTAAAAAAAAATTTGGAATATATAATGAATATGGTGGAATTGATAAATTATTTAAAAAATTTGGATCTAATATAATTGCAATTAGTGGTATCAACATACCAATACCAAACATTTCAAATATTGAAGTAATTACAAAAATGCAAATAAATATATATAAAGAAAAAGGTTGATGAACTCTAGCGAGTTTAAAAATCTGTACTATCGAATGCATATTATTAATAATAAGTACTTAATTAATTTACAAAAAATAAGCAATTAGTTTAAATTTCTACTAGAATATTTATGAAAATAATTTTAGGAATTAATGCTCTTCATTCCGACAGCTCAGCCTGTATTATAAAAAATGGCGAATTAGTCTGCGCTTTAGAGGAGGAAAGACTAAATAGAAAAAAACACACCGCACAGTTTCCTATATTAGCAATCGAGGAATGCATTAAAATAGCTGGTATTAATAAAAATTACATCACAGATATCGCAATTAACAACAACCCAAAAAGTAATATTTTACCAAAATTATTTTTTACTCTCAAAAATATTAAAATACAAAAAAATAATGAATTTATTAAAAGATTTAAGAATAAGATTAATTTGAAAAAGGTTATATGTGATAAATTAAATATTAAAAGAAACATTAAATTTCATAATATCGAGCATCATCTTTCTCATATCGCCTCTGCATATTTTCCATCAAATTTTAATAAAACAAACGCTCTTTCTATTGATGGATCAGGAGACTTTGTGAGTTTAGCAATTGGAGAATGTAATGATCAAAAAATAAAAATAACTAATAAGATATATTTTCCAGATTCATTAGGCATCTTTTATCAAGCAATGACTCAATTTTTAGGTTTCAAAAATTATGGTGATGAATATAAAATTATGGGTTTGGCACCATATGGAAAACCAATATATTTTGATAAAATTAAAAATAACATCTTTAAAGAAACAAAAAATTTTTTTGAACTAAATCAAAAATTTTTTAATCATAGCAATATAAGTTTTAATTATCAAAATAACCTCTTAGAAGTTATCAATGATATATACAACAAAAAAATTATTTATCTCTTTAAAGATGACATGGAAAATGAAGATAATTTAGAAAGTTTTAAAAAAAATTTTGCTTCATCTACACAAAAAATATTTCAATTTTTTTTCCAAAAAATTTTAAATTATATTTCAGAAAAAAACTATTCTACTAATCTAGTTTATGCTGGCGGTTGTGCTTTAAATTCTTCTGCTAATAAATCATTAATATATAATAAAAATTTTGATAACATTTATATTCCTTACGCTCCAAGCGACAATGGGGGTTCTATTGGTGCAGCATTATTAGTAAATTCAAAATATTACAAAAACTGCAAAGATAATACCAATCCCTATCTTGGACCATCTTTTAAAAATCATGAAGTAAGTGAAAGAATTTATAAAGAAAAATTTAAACAATTAATTAAGATTACAAAACTAGCTGATGACAATGTAGCGTGCTCTAAAGCTGCTGATCTTTTGGCTAGTGGAAATGTTATTGGGTGGTTTCAGGGAAAAATGGAATTTGGCCCTCGAGCTCTAGGAAATAGATCTATTTTAGCTGACCCAAGAAATCCAAATATGAAAAATATTATAAATTCAAAAATAAAAAGGCGAGAAAACTTTAGACCCTTTGCTCCTTCCGTTATAGATAAATTTCAAAAAGACTGGTTTGATGGAAACTACCAGAACCTTTACATGTCAAGTGTGATGAATGTTAAAGAGTCTAAAAAAAAAGTAATACCCGCAGTTACACATACGGATGGTACTGCTAGGGTTCAGACGGTTTCAAGAGAGGTAAATAAAAAATTCTATTTACTACTTTCAAAATTTCACTACATAACAGGAGTTCCAATTTTATTGAATACATCATTTAATGAAAATGAACCTATAGTATGTACTCCCGAAGAGGCTGTCGAGTGTCTTTTAAGGAGTGATCTCGATGGACTATTTATAGAAAATTTTTTTATAACAAAAAATCATAGAAGGTAGTTAATTATTCAAATTGATACTTTATCCTCTAGAAACAGAATTAATTTATTTCCTTTAAAAACTATATCCCTAATTCTTTCTCCAACAATGGTTTTGTCAAATTTATTTTTTTCTACAAAAAACATGTAATTAGACATCATAATAATTTATTTATTTATTTTTTTCTTTTACATTCTTGATAAATGATAGTTTCGTTAAAAAAATACTATTTTTTATTCCAAAATGATCATATTTTTTGTGGTAAATTTAGGTAAAAATTTAAAAAGAATTTACCAAAATAATTTTATCAATAATCCCATCAAATATTTAAAAGAAATTAAATAGTATAAAGAACCAATAAAAAAAAATTAAATAATTTTATCTATTACAATGACTGGATTGGATGTAAACTTGTAGGCAATATGTCTTTGGACAAATATAATCATTTTAAATTATTTTATGATATAATTTATAAAAAATTATAATTTTTGATCTTGAATAATAGCAATTGTTTTTTTAATGTTTTCTTCGCTATTAAATTTATTTAATTGTTCTTCACCATTTTGGATCAACTTTGCTCTTAATTTTTTATCAAACATACCTTTATTTAATGAATTTTTTATTTCATCAATATTGTCTGGATCAAAGTATAATGCGGCGTTTCCATTAATTTCGGGTAAAGCAGATCTATTGGAAATTACAACCGGTATACCTTGGGACATGGCCTCAAGCGAAGTTAGTCCGAATACTTCACAATAAGATGTAAAAACATAAAGCTGCGAAAATTTATAAAGACTAGGTAGTTCATCACTATCTAAATTAGAGTAGATAAAAATTTTATCCTTTACAAAATTATCATCAATATACTTTTTAACTTCTAAAAAATATTTTTTATCCAGGATTTGCATAACAAAAACTAACTTAATATTATAATTTATTTCTTTAATTAATAATTTAAAAGCTTTTAAAAGATTTATTATATTATGATATTTAACGCATGACATGACTGATAAAATATATTTATCTTCATAATTAAAGTTTTTAACTGATTTTTTTTGTAATTTTTCGGATAAAAATTTATTATTAATATTTAAATATATTACCTCTATTTTTTTTTTATATAAATTTAAAATTTTAGAAATTTCTTCTTTTGCAAAATAAGAGTCTACCAGAAGGTAGTCACAGGTATAAATGGATAGCTCCATTAATTTTTTTATAAAAAAATTTCTCAAGCTATTGCCCGGCATTAAATTGAAATAAACCCAAGGAAGATTTGAATGTAAGCACAATACTATTTTAATATTTAAAAGCTTAGCAATGATTGGAGAAAAATTCATTGGAGAGTAAATTTTTTTTACCCCTAGCAATTTTAACTCAAAAGGTAAAATAAATTGCATCCACAATAATCGAAGTAAAGTAATGGACAATAAGTTTGATTTTACTATATACTCTATTCTGTTATTTTGATTTAATTGCAATGTAATGTTCTTTAAATAGTTTTTGCAAATAAATATTTTAATATCTTCATTCAATTCTGCTTTATTAAGCTGATTACAAAAATTTATATTATAAGTTTTAGTGCCACTTCCAAGATTGGTTCCAACAAAATCGATAGCTATTGTCATTAATTATTTTTTTTAAAATAATTCTCATACCACTTAAATAATGAAGGCAGAGATTTTTCAAAATTTATCTTTGGCTTCCATCTGAAGTATTTATAGAGTTTTTTGAAATCCATAAATTGAACAGAAATTTCACCAATAGTTTTATTATTTTTGATATTTTTGATTATTGTTTCGTACTCTTTATTTTTTTTTTTATAGAAATAAATTGATCTTACAACATCTTTAATTTTTTTTGGTGAATTAGTGCCTGCATTAAATATCTCGCCTGAATATTTTTTTGGAAATAGATAGAGATTTTCAGACAAAACCTTATACAAATTTATAATATCGTCTATATGAATAAAGTCTCTTATGGCCTCACCGTTACCCCTCATTCTAAATACTTTATTCTTTACACAAGATTCGATTATATCTGGTATCAAGGCTGTAAAATTCAATTGACCTGGTCCGTAGATATTTGAAAATCTTGAAATTACTATAGGCAAATTAAATAGCTTAGAAGAATATGATTTTGCAATCATATCCGCACATGCTTTTGATGTGTCGTACGGGAATGTTGGCAAAAGACTGTAATATTCTTGATATGGCATCTTTTTAATCCCGTGCTCTCCGTAAGCTTTGTCGGATGAGGCAACGATTATAGATTTAATATTTTTTTTATTTTCTCTAATTGTTTCCAATAAAGAATAAGTACCCCTAACATTAGTTTCCCAAGTTCCAAACGGATCCTGTCTTGCCAAGCCCACCTCTACTTGCGCAGCTAAATGGAAGCATATTTCAATATTAAACTTGATTAAAATTTTTTTTATTAAAGTTCGGTCATTTATATCTCCAAAAATTAAATTTATTTTTTTGTCAATTTTTTCATAAAATAGTAAACTTTCTTTTTTTTTACTTTGTATCAAACCAACAACTTTTGAACCATTTTTACTCAAATTTTTAGATAAATTTGACCCGACAAATCCTGCCGCTCCAGTTATTAATACATTTTTATTTTTCCAAAAATTTCTACTGTTCATTGTATAAATTTACCAATATTAGATTTTGCATTCTCTAACTCCGTTATAGTATTGATAGTAATGTGTCTTCCCAAATGTTTATATGATTTCATTAGGTTTTTTTTTGCACAATAACATAAAAAATTCTCAAACTTTTTAAAATTAGATAAAAGATCAGAAAATTTTTTCGAAAATAGAATATATCCAATATTAAACCAAACATCTAGGTTTGGCTTTTCTTCAAAACTAAAAACAGAATTATTTTTTTTATTTATACCCATAATACCAAAAGAAGATCTCAATTGATAACTTGAAACTATAATTTTTTTTTTATTGGATAAATAAATTTTTATTAACTTATTTATATTTATGTCTACCAAAGTATCACCATAGCATACCAAAAAATTTCCGTTTTTTTGATCTACAACTTTTTTTATTCTTTGTAATATTTTAGTTTTTACACCCGTATTCATAATATCAATTTTATTTTTATATTTTTGACTTATAAATTTTTTAATTAATTTATTTTTATATCCTGAAGCAACAACTATGTTTCTAATATTAAACTTTAACAAATAATTTATGATGTACTCTAATATAGTCCTGTTTTTAATTTTTACTAATGGCTTAGGAACTTCTGAGGTCAAAGGCCTCAATCTTTGTCCTTTTCCTCCACAAAGAATGATAACTGTTAGGTTTTTTTTAAACTTTGTTATATTTGTAGTCATTAATTTATTTTTATAAATTGTAAAACGGAATGATTAATATTTTATTTTAAATTTAATTACGATTGTATAAGATTTGAGATTGAAATATGTTATTAATATTTTATATACTAAAATGGAAAATTTTTCATCTAATAAAATAGGTAATATCAAAACAGATCAGATTTCAATAAATGAAGTTATCAATTTCTTAGAAATACAAAAAATAATTAATTCATCTTTATCTTTCATTAAAAATGAACCAGAGACACCCTGGAATAATATTTTAATTCAAAAAATAATAAATAAAAAAAAATATTTTCCTATAACAAGACAAATTGAACTTTTTATTCAAAAAAATAGAAAAAACTTAAAAATGATAGCAAAGTATGTAATTTTTAGACATAATTTTTATTTATGCTCTAAAGAAAAAATTAATCTTGGTTACCCTCCTTATCTACTAATTGAACTTGTTTCGACATGTAATTTAAAATGTCCATTCTGCTTTCAGACAGACAAAACCTTTACAAGAAAACCTTTTATGGGCCAAATGAGCTTTGAATTATTTGTAAAAATAGTTGATGAGGCTGAAAGTATTGGAATTGGAGCCATAACTTTTGGAAGCAGAGGAGAACCTACCATGCACAAGAGAATTATAGAAATGATTAAATACTTAGGAACTAAAAAAAATTTTTTTGAAAAAAAACTAATTACAAATGCAACTAAACTAAATAAAGAACTAATTCACGAACTATTCAAATCTAATTTTAATATTATTCAAATTTCTGCAGACCACTATATTAAAAAAGACTATGAAGAATTGAGGGTTAATAGTAATTTTGATGAAATTGTTAAAAATGTAGATAACCTCTTCAAAATAAGAAATGAATCTTATACATATTCAATGGCTGAAATAAGAGTTTCTGGAATAGATTCAAAAAAAAATTTGGATAGAGAGAAGTTTAAAAATTTTTGGATAAAAAGATCAGACCATGTTTCAGCTGGTTATGCCCTGGAAAGATGGAATACTTATGAAAATGAGGTTTTAGAGGAAATTAATCAGCCATGTGAGCAACTGTGGGATAGAATGTATGCTTGGTATGATGGCAAGGTCAATCCTTGTGATGCTGATTATAAATCCTATTTATCCTATGGCGATTTAAATAAAAGCTCGATAAAAGATATTTGGAACAGTTCCATAATACAAAAAACTAGACAAGAGCACTTAAGCGGTAAAAGAAATAAAATAAATCCATGCGACAGATGTGGGATAACATTCGAAAATTGAATATTGGAATCATAGGGGACGGGAATCATTCAAAAAGAATTCAAAGCATATTATATAAAAAAAAAATTAATTTTTTTTTATATAAACCAAGTTCATCAAATTATTATGAAAAAAATGGTTTTGAAATCTTAAAAAAATGTAAAGTTATTTTTATTTTAACCTCAAATAACTCGCATTTTAATTATATAAAAAAATTGTACAAAAACCGATATATATTTTGCGAAAAACCACCTGTAAATAGACTTGATCAGCTTAAGAAATTGAAGAAATTAAATTTTCAAAATATTTACTTTAATTACAATTTTAGATTTTCACTAGTTTCTAAAGTTATTGGTGAATATAAACAAAAAGAATTAGGAAAATTGCAAGGTGGTACAATTATATCAACACATGCTCTAGCTCAAAAAAAAGAATATATTAAACAATGGAGATCAAATATTAAAAAATGCCCAAAAGGTGTTTTTGAAGTAGTTTCAATTCACTGGATTGATCTAATTAACTTTCATTTTGATTTAAAAAAAGTTGACAATAATTCCAATTTAAATCTTTCTAAAAAAGGAAATTCGTACGATACATCATATACAAATCTAATCTTAAAAAATGACGTAAAAATTAATCTTTTTTCTTCTTACAATGCGCCTTATTGTAAAAAATTAATTTTAATTTTTTCAAACGGTATAATTGAGCAAGATGAAAAAAAAATATGTATCTCAGGACCTTCATTTAACTTTAATAAGAAAGGTTTTTTTAAAAAACCAAAAATTATTAAAAAATTTATCATAAGTGATGAAAAAGATTACTCCAATTCACTTAATGAAAGCGTTGATTATTTTTTTAAAAAAGTATTTTTGAAAAAAAAATTTACTAAAACAGAATTTTTAAAATCAATTTTAAGCAACTCTCTACTTTTAGAATAATTTTTATAAAGATAATTTTATTAAATAAATCTTTCCAGACTTAGGTGATATCGTTATCGTTTCATTAGACAGTCTGGGCTCAGTATTATATCAAATACTATCAGCGATAAATAATTGATATAGAAAATCACTTAGTGAAAAACAGTTATTAACTAAAGAACGACACAGTTATTAACTAAAGAACGACTAAGACAACAATAGAAATATCTTGTAGGAAAATGTCAGTATGGAAAAAATATAGGTAAAAATAATGTTCTAGTTGACTATGAAAAACGAAAAAATAAATTCGTTTAATACTAATGATGAGAAAACAAGTTAAAAAATATATAGAAATTGTTAAAGAAATAGAGAGATATACAGGTAGAACATGGTTCTTATCATTTTTTCAAAAGATAGTTCAAAAAGAAAGAGTTCTCGGGTAAAATAATTAATGAGTTTTACTCTTACATCTATAACTTCGTCTAATCTTTCAAAGAAACAAATAAAATCAATTTGTGAACTAAAAGATAAACAATGGCAGTTTGGATTTGAATCACAAATCAATTGGCATAATAAAAATATAAAACAAAATGATATACATAATTTATTTTTTAATAAATCTAAACTTATTGGTTATACATTACTAAGAAAAAGAACTTGTATTATTAAAAAAATGTCCGGGGCAATGATTTCAAAATATTTATTATTTGATACTTTGGTTTTGGATAAAAAGTTTAGAAGAAAAAAATTATCAAATCTAATGATGAGTTTTAATAATACAATAATCAAACGATCAGGATATTTTTCACTTTTAATTTGTAAATATGAACTTTTGAGTTTTTATAAAAAATATGGATGGAGAAAATTAAATAATAAAAATATTTTGATAAAAGATCATTTGTTTTCAACATATGGTATGATTTTTAATGATAAAAATTATAATAAAAAAAATTATTATTTTTATATTAATAAATAAAAATATTTTATTATCTTACTTAATTTGAAATTTTTATTTTACTAAATTATTTAGTTCACAGTCTTCAAAATTGAAGTTCTTCAACGACTGTTATTACGATGTTTAAAAATCAATCATATTTATATAAGGGATAGCATCTTCTCAGTAAAGATTTTTTGATTTCACATCATAAGTCATAAATGAATCAATCATTTTTAACACGCATCTTTTTTCATTCTCACATTTTTTTTTAAATCTTAAAAAACATCTGAAGATACGTTAATTGTTAATTTTGCTTTTTTCTATTTCATTTTTTTATTTCATATAGTTTTAGTTAGTATTCTAGTTCCATTTTACTGACCATCTACTACCAAATCAATTGTAATCATATTTTATGACTATTTAAGTAATTTTTAAAAGTTTTAGAATTTATTTTTAAATTTAAATTCGTTTTTTTTATTAATACTTTATTGTTTTCACCATATTTTTTAATTTTTGCTCTATTTTTATAGTAAAACATTATAGAGTTGAAAATGGCTTTTGTACTTGGCTTAATTACCAGTCCATTTCTATTATGTGTTAAAAGTTCTGCCAAGCCACAATTTTTTGAAATTATTAAAGCCAAGCCTGAAGCCATTGCCTCCATAGCTGCCACTCCCCAACCATCATATAACGATGGAAATATAAAGACATTATTTTTGGAATAAATTTCAGTTATTTTTTTCCTGTTTACAAAATTCACGATGGAAATAGACTTATAAATTTTTTTTTTAATAACTATATTTTGTTTTAATTTTCCACTTCCAACAAAAGTTAACTTAATATTTTTTTGTACCGTCTCATCTAATAGTTCAAATGCATTTAAGATCAAATCTATACCTTTTCTTTTGATCAGCTGACCTACGTAAAGAATATTTAATTTTTTTTCTTTATGCTTATTAGCTATAAAAACATTGGTATT
>JACCDP010121612.1_pt1 | contig 17257 bp, 16 predicted proteins | sample 7445841 | NCBI WGS metagenome assembly JACCDP01 (sample SAMN15323441, study PRJNA562643) | freshwater metagenome | isolation source: river surface water | place: USA:Blue River Watershed | collected 2017-08-17 | reverse complement strand
TTAAAGTGTACAGTTTAGAGGGAAAACTTGTACTTGAACATCCCGGTAAGGCTTCGGAAATAGTCCTTGATATTGAACACTTGCAGCAAGGCTTGTATACCTTGATTCTCGAAAGCGGATTCAAGGCCAGGTTTGTAAAGGAATAGGTTATTGTCAACTTTTTTGTAATACTCCAATCATTCATATAATGGCGTTGAATTTAACCTTTCATTTATTTCTAAGCATCTTGGCCCTGCTGAAATCCTGTAATGAACCAACCGCCTTTGAGAACGAAAATTCCCTTCAACGTTTAAAAGGTGACATCGTCAACGAATTGGGCAAGAACATCATGGTGGTTTATCAAGACAGGAAGAATCAATTTTGGTTTGGGAGTTGGGAAACCGGCGTATATCGCTATGATGGAAATAAACTGGTGAATTACACAACCAAACACGGTTTACTTAACAACAGAATTGATGAAATTAAAGAGGATGAATTGGGCAACATCTATTTTTCAAGTGCCAACGCGACATCTTCAATATCAAAATTTAACGGAAGCTATTTCACCACGGTAAGGGCAGTTCCAAGCAATGATTGGAAACTATTGCCTACAGACATATGGTTTGAACATTCGTACGGTAATACCGGAAAAGTATATCGTTATGATGGAGCTACTTTACATGAACTGCAATTCCCTAAACCACCGAATTTATCCAATCCATTCGATGTTTACAGCATATACGAGGACCACAAAGGATGCATGTGGTTTGGTACCAATCCGGTAGGAGTCTGCAGATTCGATGGCGCCTCGTTTGAATGGATTACGGAGGAGGATGTGACCGAATTCCGAAATGAGGGTGCGAACGGAGTGCGTTCCATTATACAAGACAAAAACGGTGACTTTTGGTTTAACACCGAATTCCGTTACACGGTGTATGATAGCGCCACGCTGCAAAGCAATAATTGGTACACTAGACACGAAAGCATCGGTGGCTTGGACGGGAAAAAGAACAGTCATTTGGACGAGTACCTTTCATCGGTAAAAGACAATGAAGGTAATTTGTGGTTTGTAACCTACATGGATGGAGTTTGGATGTATGACGGAACTAAGATTACCCATTATGCAATGCTCGAGGATTCAAAAGAAATCAAGTTGTTCAGCATTTACAAGGATGGGTATGGACAATTATGGATTGGTACTCCGGAAAATGGAGCTTGGAAATTTAATGGACAAAGGTTTGAGAAATTTATACGATAATCGATGATAAAAACGATCACGAACAGCGATTTGGCAACGTTGATTTTTCAATGGTCAAATAACTGATGGTTCTGAAGTTTGGTCGCCTATAACCGTATTTCTAGCAGGTATATTTAGCAACCCTTACTTCACCGTGATATGGAACATTTCCTGTCCTTCCAACACCCCTTTTAGTGCATCGCCAATGGCAACGGGTCCTACGCCGGCTGGGGTTCCGGTGAAAATCAAATCTCCCGTTTTCAGAGTAATGAATTGGGAAACATACGCCAATATTTGGTCAATGGAAAAGAGCATTTCACTTCCCGAGGCTTGTTGCTTTAAGACATCGTTTTGATAGAACGAAAATTGTGCCTTTTCGAGGGGAAATTCGTGCACAGGTAACCAGCGATCGGACACCACAGCGCTGTTATCAAACGCCTTAGCCATCTCCCACGGGAGGCCTTTTTCCTTGCAACGGCTTTGAAGGTCACGTGCGGTAAAATCAATCCCTAAACTGATATGGCTGTAATAATTCGACGCATATTCCGGATCGATGTGCTTTCCCATTTTATCCATTTTCACGACCAACTCGCATTCATAATGCAAATCCTGGGTGAACGAGGGAAGGTAAAACGCATTGTCACGCAACAGTGCCGTGTCGGGTTTCATGAAAAACACTGGAGCGCTTGGGAGTTCGGCCTTCATTTCTGCGGCATGCTCTGCATAGTTTCTGCCAATGCAAACGATTTTCATGGCTTCTTGAATTTCGTCGAAAGTTGCTGGAGTTTGTCTTGAAAACCGGCGGTTTTATCCTCTGCTTTTAGCGATTTTAAGCGCGCAACTTCTGCTCTTAAACAATCCTTGGTTTGAAAAGGAAAGTCCGCGTCCAGCATCCATCCGTAATAACCGGGCTCAAGTTGCATCACCTCTTCTACGGTGCGTCCTTTATGCTTTCCAAAATTGTACATAATGGCTCCGCGTTCATTTTTAGCTAAACGTCCAGCGAAATCAACAGCACCCATGGGACTGTTGCTCGAAAAGGCGGCCAAGGCAGGAATATCATGACTTAATTGTTCGTAACGGTTCAACTGCGCAAGGAACACGTCAAGGGTCACCTCCGTGTCATACAGCGCGTCATGAGCGTTCTCCATGATTTGCCCGCAATAGAACTGGTAGGCAGCAGCTAAGGTACGTTGTTCCATTTTGTGAAAAATGTTCTGAACGTCGACAAAATTTCTGCATTCCATGGGAAAAGGATGACCAACCCGGTAAAATTCTTCCACCATGAAGGGAATGTCGAATTTATTGGAATTGTATCCCGCTAAGTCCGAATCGCCGACAAAGGCAATGAGCTCCTGGGCTACTTCTTCAAGTTTTGGTGCATCTCTCACTTTTTCGTCGGTGATGCCATGAATCTCCGCAATGTTTGGAGGAATGGAAATGCCCGGATTGATCAAACAGGATTTCTTTTCACGCTGACCATTTGGATGCAATTTTACAAAAGCGATTTGTACAATGCGGTCTTTAGTGATTTGGGTTCCTGTGGTTTCAAGGTCAAAAAAACACAGTGGGCGAACCAACGATAAAGCCATCTCGACTATTTAAGGATAATGAACTCGGTTCTTCGATTTTGCAAATGATCTGCCTCGTTGCATGAAACTCCATCACCGCAAGGCTTTAAGAGTTCGGATTCTCCGTAACCTTTTGCAGTAATTCGTTCAGGATTTACCACATTTTTTTGGATGTACTCTTTCGCGGTTTTAGCACGCATGTCGCTCAACCACTGGTTGTAGATGGAAGGACCTCGGCTATCAGTATGTGAGCGAATTTCAATCGCTAAGGTTGGATTGTCGTTCATCACTTTGATAACCTCTTTAAGCTTGTTTTTTGAAAAATCGGTTAGGTTGTAACGGTCAAACTGATAGTTTACCAGGTATGGTCCTCCGATAAATCCTTTTTGCGTGGCTTCTAGTTGGAAATTAACCGTTACCACGGAATCCGCTAAAAGATCCGTATCCACGGTTGCAGAAGCGGCCAAATATCCATCAGCGGTAACATTTACCGTTCCTTTAACATGATCTTCGTATTGATATTTGTCGAGGATGTTCGAGAAATACATTCCGTTATTTCCAGAAGTCGCCGTAGCGGTTTTTCCGTCCATGGTTAAAGCAATCGTTGCACCCGCAATAGGGGCCTTGGTGGTAATATCTAAAACAACACCTTTTACTTCATAGGTTGGGAATGGAATAATGACTTTGTCTTCGTCGATGATTAACATTTTCTTTTCAATCATCTCGAATTCATTGTCGCAACCGGTTTTAAACTTATCGGTAAACGCTTTTTTGGTATCCGGCCCATAATAATAAGCAATTTCATATTCTTTACATTTCTCAAGTGCTGAGACAAACACTCCATCGCGCATTCTTGAGGTTAATACCGTTTCCATCGTATTTGCACAGTTGGTACATTTGAGGGTCATGTACGAATTTTCAGGAATTGGATTACCTTTGGTATTGACAATTCTACCGTTTAAAACGGCTGTTCCTGAAGGTGTTTCTTCCACCCCCAAAGCATAAACATCGTAACCGCCTTGACCTCCAATGCGGTTGGAACTAACAAAGGCCATTTTTCCATTGGCGGTCATGCTGTACGAAATTTCATCGGACAAGGAGTTGACTTTTGCCCCAACATTTAACGGTTTTGACCACATGCCGTTTTCGTCACGCGTAGCTTTGAAAATGTCGAATCCTCCCATGCTTTCTTTGGAGTTTGAAGCAAAATAGAGGGTCTTACCGTCCAGTGAAATGAACGGAGCCATTTCATCTTCTGAGGTATTCAGCATGGCTAAATTTTTGGCAGGGCCCCAATTCTCTCCGGTTTTTTCCACCATAAATAAGTCCCAACCTCCTTTTCCACTCAAGGCATTGGAAACAAAATAAGCCGTATTGCCATCGGAACTCACATTGAATTGAAGGTTATATGGAGCTGCTTTTTCCTTTTTGTTATCAATGTTGATAGTAACTTCTTTTTCTTTGGAAAAAACACCGTTGCTAAATTCCGAGCTGTAAATCTTGGGGTCGTTCCATGAGGAATAATGGACTTTTCGTTCGTTCGTGCTAACCGAGCTGATGAGTTCATCGATTTTTGGCTCATTCATCGGAAATAGGCTTGCGTCGCTCCAACCGTCTTTCGATTTGGAAAATTGGTAAATGTCAGCGGGAAGTACATTGAACATAGGTTCTACGTACGCTAAAGTGCTATTGTTTTCCCTTGCACGAGCCGAAGAAATGAGCAACGATTTTCCGTCCGCAGAAATAATAGCGTTTTGGTCATTAAATGCCGTATTAATGGGTGGGTACAGGGCATTGCTCTCAGGTTTTGCTTCCCCCCCCAGTTTTTTGGCTGCTGCTACTTGTTCGATACGAACTTTCGCATTGGGAATAAGCGTTGAGTTTTTTTGCGTTTCGGCTAAGAATTTGTTGTAATTCAACAAGGCCTTTTCTAAGTTACCCAAACGGTGATGGCATACTCCTATATGATAAAAAACGTCAATGGGCGCGGCAGTTTCTCGCGGGTTGTAAATATCGTAATTGATTTGCGTTTTCGCGGCTCCTAATTCTAAATGCTTCAGGGCTGTTTCCGGATCACGGTTCAAACCCAACAAAATAAATCCTTTTCGGTAATTGTAATTTCCGTTTTTTGGGTCTAATTTGAGCAATTTGTCCACAACGATGTCTGCAAAATGATAAAAGTTCTCTTGTAGAAATCGAGAACATTCAGTAACCAATTGGGGCTCTTCAGCATCGGATACCATTTTTCGTACTTCGCTCTCGGTCATTTGACCAAACGCAGTTGCGGAAGCTAAAAGGATGAGTAGGCTTAAGAATTTCATAGTAATAATTTGTGCTTAAGTTAATTATATTTTTCGAGAACTGTCAAATTGCTCTAAATAATCCGCAACGCGACGTACAAATTGTCCTCCCAATGCACCATCCACAACACGGTGGTCGTAAGAATGGGAAAGGAACATTTTCTGCCGAATGGCAATCATGTCGCCTTCCGGGGTTTCAATGACGGCAGGAACTTTACGAATAGCTCCTAAGGCCAATATCGCCACTTGCGGTTGATTAATAATGGGAGTTCCCATAACATTGCCAAATGTACCAACGTTGGTAATGGTGTAGGTGCCTCCTTGAATATCTTCCGGTTTTAATTTATTGTTTCGCGCATTATTGGCTAGTTCGTTTACGGATTTGGTTAAGCCAACCAAATTCAATCGATCCGCATTTTTTATCACGGGCACAATTAAATTTCCAGAGGGTAGAGCCGTTGCCATACCAATGTTGATGTCTTTTTTCTTGATAATGGTCGTTCCGTTCACGGAGACATTGATCATGGGAAAATCTTGTATCGCACGGACTACGGCTTCGATGAATATCGGAGTAAAGGTGATGTTTTCTCCTGTTTTCTCCTGGAATTCCTTTTTAACACGATTCCTCCAGTTGACAAGATTCGTTACGTCCGCCTCCACAAACGACGTTACATGCGGAGATACGTGTTTGGACATTACCATGTGGTCCGCAATCAATTTCCTCATGCGGTCCATTTCAATGATTTCATCTCCGGCAGCAGCTTGAACTACCGGCTTCGGCGCTGAAACGCTTTCAGGGGCAGGAATAACGGCGGGAGATGGTGTTGCGGAGTTATTTCCTCGATGTTCCAGATAGGCTAACAGGTCTTTTTTGGTAACCCTACCCTCTGAACCGGTGCCAGCAATGCTGTCCAATTCGCCTTGACTCAGCCCTTCTTGTTGAGCAATGCTCTTAACAAGTGGCGAATAAAAACGACTGGCATGTTGCTGAATGGGGGCAGTTGTTTGCGAAAGGGAAGGACTTGAGTTGGTTTCAGGAATGACATCCTTTGGAGGACTTGGGGTTTTTACTTCCGGAGCTTTCTGCTCGGTCTTTACTGAAACTTCGCCGGTGGACAAGATGGCGATGACATCCCCAACTTTTGCGACCTCGTCTTTTTGAAACAGTTGTTTAATGAGAACTCCAGCAGCTTCGGACGGAAGTTCGTTATCCACTTTGTCCGTGGCGACCTCAACCAAAGGTTCGTCCATGGCAACGGTATCACCGATGTTTTTAAGCCAATTCGTGATCGTCGCTTCCGTTACACTTTCTCCCATTTTGGGTAAGCGGATTTCAATTTCTGCCATAGTGCTGCATTTTCTCAGGTGCAAAGGTAGTAAAAATGTCTCATTTTATCGATTGTTTTATGACCTGTCTAAGTGAAATAACGAGGCTAAGATTAATTTGATGTCGTACGAAACGGAATAATCACGCGCATATATCAAGTTCAATTTGTCTTTGAGTTCATCGGATACTTCGGGGTGTTTAATGCTCGGTGGCAAAACGCCGGTTTTGATCCTGGGCAGCAGTGGGTCCGTGTATTGGGAGGCGCTTGGAAAAAATCCCACCCAAGTTTTTTGGGACGCAAGTACTTGGTAAATGTTGCGAAACAGTCCTTTTTTGCTGCGGTAAAACCAAACAATGGCCCACGAGCTCATAAGCAGCAGCAGGCAGGTAATGATGTCTAAAAACCTTTTCGACCTCAGATTTTCGGGTCGGCTGAGGTTGTTGATGTTGATTTTATAATATTCACCCGGTTTTTCAATCGAATTGCTACCGATGATAAAATCGGTTTCAGGTTGAGCAATTTTAAAATCAACGTTGGTGCGCACAAGGGAGGTCATCCAATGAATGATCGTTCGAGCACTAAGGTCTTTGGCGCTGAAAATAATTTCATCGTAATTCCCGAAATTTCCTTCATCAATCATCGTGTTGCCTTGCGATTTACTTTCCAAATAAGGCTCTTTGAGATGGGCCCCATGGACGTACTCAACATCGCTCCATTGCTGTAAAATCATGGTCTTGATTCGCGTAAATTCTTCTTTATCAGCTACAATCAAAAATCGCGTTTTACCCCGTGGATTCCACCCGTTCGATTCGCGGAGCAACCAGTAGCGTAAGAAACGGTCCGTTAAAATCCAGAGCATAAACCATAAGGAACCAAAAACGATATAAAGCCTCGAAAATTGAAGGGTTTTTGGCAGCAGCGCATAGATGACCAATATAACGAAGGTTGCAAAAAACGTAGATTTAATCACTTTGATGGGTTTGAAAGGAGGGTCATAGGTTCCACCCAATAAATTACTCGAAGCCCAGATCACCCAATACAGGGGAATCATCCAATAAAGTGCGGATTTAGGAAACGAAATGTCGTTCAATTGCCAAGGGTAAATTAATGCGTATAATCCCGCCAAAGAAATCAGGCTGCTCGTTAGTGTAGGCAATACGATCACGGCAAATCGCCGCACCAAGGCCGCGGCCGCTCTGACGACAATCCCTGCATAAATGAGAAAAGAAAAGAAAAAGGCGTGGTTGTTTGAAAAGTGCTTCCTCGCAAAAATGATCATGGCTTTGTAAAACACCAAGACATAATTCACGGAACTTTTTTTGGTACTTTCCCCTTTGTAGTGAATGATGGTGGTTTCGGATAAATAGCGGTTTTTAAAGCCCGCTTTTTGTATCCGGTAGGATAAATCAATGTCCTCTCCGTACATGAAAAATGTTTCATCTAATAATCCGGTTTGTTCCAAGACGGATTTACGCAATCCCATGTAGGCGCCACTCAATACGTCTACATCGTGGTTTTCGTTCGGGCTTAAATAACTTAAGTGGTATTTGCCAAACCGCCGCGATCGCGGAAACAAAGCCGCTAATCCGAAAACTTTATAAAATGCAACCCATGGAGTAGGTAATCCGCGTTTGGATTCGGGGAGAAATTTCCCTTTACCGTCCACCATTCGAACTCCGACGCCTCCAATCTTAGCATCGCTTTGGAAAGCAGCCAAGGTTTTTTCGAAACTGGACTCTTCCACCACAGTATCTGGATTCAACAACACCACAAATTCTCCTTTTGAAATTTCGATGCCTTGATTGTTGGCTTTCGAAAAACCCAGGTTTTCTTGATTGATGATTAACTGAACTTGTGGGAATTTTTGACGAATCATCGCCACGGAGTTATCGCTGCTGCGGTTGTCGACGACAATGACCTCAAAAGCCTGAATCCCCTTGGATTGAAATACCGAGTTCAAGCACTGCTCTAAAAAGTACGCTACATTGTAGTTGACAATGATTATCGAGAGCGCTATGTTTTTTTCCGAATTCAAGATTTAACAGCAATGCAAGAAATCTCGATCATCGCATCCATGGGAAGGCGGCTTACTTGGACCGTTTCTCTGGCAGGGGGGGTGTCTTCGAAAAAGGTAGCATATACGGCGTTCATGCGCTGAAAATCGTTAAAGTCAGCAAGAAAAATGCTGCATTTGACTACCTCGTTGAGGCTGAAACCAGCGGCATCCAGCAAGCGGGAAATATTGGTCAATACTTGTTCTGTTGCTTTTTCAATGGATTCGGTGACGAGTTTTCCACTGGTTGGATCCAGGGGAATATGCCCACTCACAAACAGTTGGTTGCCCACTTGCACTGCGGGCGAATAAGGACCGATAGGTGCGGGTGCATTGGGGTTTCGTACGGCTTTTTTCACAGTATTCGACATTTCAGGGTTTGAAAAACATAACTTTGTAAAATTAAGACTTTTGTTCCTTGTGCGAATCCTGATCATTGACTTTTACGATTCATTTGTGTACAATTTGGTTCACTACTTTCGCACGGAAGGTTTGGAGGTTGACGTTCGTTGTGATGCGGATATTCATTCAGATTCATTGCATTTTCTCTCAACTTATGCGGCCGTTGTTTTATCTCCGGGTCCTGGCTTACCGCAAGAGACTCACAGCATGATGCAGGTTATCAACTACTGTCAGTCCTCCATTCCTGTTTTTGGGGTTTGTTTGGGAATGCAAGGAATTGGCGTATACTTAGGAGGAACGCTGGCGAATTTAAACTGCGTTCGTCACGGTATTTCTCGAAAGGTAAACCGCCACCGCACATGTACTCTATTTAACGGAATAGCATTTCCGATGGAAGTAGGGCTCTACCATAGTTGGACGGTATTGAATGTCCCTAAGGAGTACATTGTTGCAACGGATGAGGAGGGGAACCTAATGGCTGTGGCGTGCGAAGAGCGATTGTTGTACGGAGTTCAGTTTCATCCCGAATCCATCATGACTTCTCAGGGTAAAAAAATCATTGAAAATGTAAGTGGAATTATTTTTGATATATTTACGAAAAAACAATAACATGAAAACAATTGCTCTTTTCACTTTTGCTCTTGTCTTGAGCACGCTGTCTTGGTCGCAAACCAAGAAAACAAAAACCTACCATGGTGTAGAGTTTTTCACAGAAACCACCATTAATGAAATACCAGTGGTAATCAACGGTGCGGGCGTTCGAACAAAGTACTTCATGAACATGTATGTAGGTGCTTTGTACCTCAAGAAGAAATCCAAGGAAGCCTCTACCATCATCAATGCGGATGAAGAGATGGGAATTCATATTCGTTTGGTTTCAAGCATGGTTACACGGGAGCGTTTTAAAGAATCGGTAACCGAAGGCTTTAAAAATGCCAGTTCTGGGAAAGCTACCGCAGATGAGCAGAAGAAATTCATGTCCTACCTGAGCGAAGAGTTTAAGGATCAAGATAAAATTTACCTGGATTACGTTCCGAAAGTGGGTACTAAAATTTACAAAAACAGCGAGCTTAAAGGTACCATACCAGGCTTAGAGTTTAAAAAAGCCCTTTTTGCCATCTGGCTCGGTTCGAATCCAGCGCAAGAAAGTCTGAAAAACGACATGCTCGGGAAAGAATAAGGTCGCAATGAACTATTCTTGTTGGAGTTTGTTGCTTCAATAAATTTTCTTCATGCGTTTTTTAATTTCCAGCGTTTTTTTAACGTTCATTTTCCTCGCTCACGGTCAAAAAGGTCTTGTACGCGGCTTTACCGTGAATGCTGCTAACAACCAACCTTTGTCGGGGGTTAAGGTATTCATCGTAGAACTCTCTCAAGGGGTGCTCTCCGATTCCGTGGGAGGTTTTGAATTCAACAACCTTCCTCCGGGCGTTTACACATTTAGAGCGTCTTCCATCGGCTACAACACCGCTTTTCAAAACGAAATTACCGTAACCAATGCCCGTACCGTGAATTTGGTCCTGGTCCTGGAAGAGGTTTTCTCCGGAAAAGATGCCGATGAGGTGGTCGTTAAAGGTCCGAAGTTCGTTCGCAACATCGAGTCACCGGTTTCTTTGAAGTCCTTGAATTCTACAGAAATAGAGCGGCTTCCTGGCGCCAACCGCGATGTTAGTAAGGTCATTGCCGCCCTTCCCGGAGTGGCTTCCCGTGCTACGTTTCGAAACGACATCATTATCCGTGGAGGTTCACCGGGTGAAAATAAATTTTACCTCGACGGAATTGAAGTTCCTAACATTAACCACTTTGCCACGCAGGGCTCCAGCGGTGGTCCGGTGGGGTTGTTAAATGTCAACTTCATCAGCGATGTGGATTTCTATTCCGGGGCTTTTCCTGCCAACCGTGCTAACGGTCTCAGCAGTGTGCTGGCTTTTAAGCAAAAAGACGGAAACGAAGACGGACTCATTACTAATTTTGCACTGGGTTCAAGCGATGCAGCCCTAACCTTTGACGGTCCCTTGGGCAAAAAGGCTAATTTCATCTTTTCCGCAAGAAGGTCCTACTTACAGTTTCTTTTTGCTGCCCTCAAACTTCCCATTTTACCTACATACAACGACTTTCAGTACAAAGTCAACGTAAACCTCAACGCCAAAAACCGCATTTCGTTCATTGGTTTGGGGGCCATCGATCAATTCGCGTTGAACACAAAGGTGAACGAAGGTAACACCGATACGGCTCAAGTCGAGTACAATAATTTCCTTCTAGGTAACATTCCCATGCAAAGCCAATGGAATTATACGGTTGGAGTGAATTACCAGCACTTCAGTGAGCAATCCATTCAAACAGTAGTGGTATCACGTAACATGCTAAATAATGAGGCTTATCGATACAAAGACTTAATTGAAACGCCTGAAAATCTCCTACAAAACTATGCTTCGTTCGAAGCTGAAAATAAACTGCGCATGGAACATACCTACCGTAAAAACGGTTTCCGATGGAACGTAGGTGTGGGATATGAGTATGCGCGCTATCGAAATGAGTCTTTCTTAAATATCACTGTACAAGGTCAACCCTTTACGGTAGATTATGCCTCGGATTTGTTTCTGAGCAAATATTCGATGTTCTCGCAAGTGAGTCAGTCCCTGTTCAAAGAGCAATTGAACCTTTCCTTTGGATTAAGGATGGACGGCTCGAACTACTCGAGGGAAATGTCCAATCCGTTGAATCAACTTTCCCCCTCGCTTTCTGTGAACTATAGGATTAATGAGTCTTTTGCCCTTAACGCCAATGTCGCGCGCTACCACCAGCTTCCAGCATACACAGTACTTGGTTATCGAAACAATGCTGGATCTTTGGTGAATAAGGACAACGGTTTAAAGTACATCCGTGCAGATCATTTTGTAATAGGTACCGAATATCGCACCAAGCAGAGTTCACGATTTACCCTTGAGGGTTTTTATAAAAACTATTCCCGTTACCCATTCAGTTTAAAGGATTCCATTTCGCTGGCCAACATTGGTTCCGATTTTGGGGTAGTGGGCAATGAAGCGGTTAAGAGCATTTCAACCGGTAGAACCTACGGAGGTGAGTTTTTATTTCAACAGAAATTGTATAAAGGATTCTATGCGGTATTAGCCTATACCTATGTTATTTCTGAGTTCAAGGATAAAAACGATCAATATGTTCCAACCGCATGGGATAGCCGTCACATTGTTTCTTTGACCGGTGGAAAGCGCTTTAAGAAAGGATGGGAATTGGGCATGCGTTGGTTGTTCTCCGGCGGTTCTCCCTATACGCCATACGATGTGCCAACCTCAAGTTTAATCGCCAATTGGAACGTTAATGGCATAGGTGTATTGGATTACAATCAGTTGAATACCCAACGAGAATCAAGCTTTCACCAATTGAACATTCGCGTGGATAAGAAGTTGTTCCTTGATAAATTCAACATGAATTTTTACCTGGATATCCAAAATGCTTACGGGTACAAGACCAAGGTAGCACCGATTTTATTGCTGCAAACGGATGCGAATGGAGCACCCATCGTCGATCCGAATGACCCTTCGAGGTATTTAACCAAAACCATCGAAAATACCTCCGGCATTGTTCAGCCTACTATAGGCATCATCGTCGAATTCGCTACGAAACGCAGGGCCTTACCTCAAACCCTCAATCAACAGTAATCTGACCCGCATTGCGCACAAGAAAGGCCGAAAGTTCCGAGGATTTTTCGAATTGACTTCGCGCGAATTCTACGAATTCAGGACTTCTGTAAAACGTTTGCGACATCTTTTCACGGTAGTTTGAGACAATCGTGCTTTTGTCGGTTTTACGTTCCGGGTTTTGATCCAAGTTACGTTGTACACTGCTTAAATAATAACCCACGCTGGCCGCGTATTGTTCTTTCCATTGTGGATCGTTAAGGTAGGTATTGGCCCATTGATCTAAGGCAGGATTTTTAAACGCTTTGACCTTGGTTTCGGGGTACGCGTCCACAATATTTTTGGTATTCGAAGGTATTGTTTTTTCCTTCTTAGTTTTTTTTAGGGGTAACGGTTGCTTGGTATACGATGGGATTTCGTTCGGGATAATTGCCTTCTCAAGCGTGTCAGGAACTTGATTTTTTTGTGTTAGCTCTTGATCGGCCTTTTTTAAGCCTTCGCCTGAAGGTTGCTTGTTTTCCTCGGTGCATGATTCGATGAAAAAAGGAACTGCCAGTAAAAGGAGGGGAATGTATCGCTTCATATCGTTCAAATTTTATGGACAAAAAAGAATGCCTATCTTTGCACCAAAATACAAAATAATGACCACAAACAGAACCTTTACCATGTTAAAACCAGATGCGATTGAAAACGGTCACATGGGGAAAATTATCGACATGATTTTGCAAGACGGATTTGCGATTAAAGCCATGAAATATACCCGCTTAAGCAAAGAGCAGGCAAGCGCGTTTTATGCGGTCCATAAAGAACGTCCTTTCTACGGTGAATTGGTGGAATACATGACGTCTGGACCCATCGTTGCAGCAATTTTGGAAAAAGAAGACGCGGTAGCCTCATTCCGTAAATTGATCGGATCTACGGACCCAGCGGAAGCAGCCGAAGGAACGATTCGTAAGGCTTATGCAGAAAGCAAAGGTAGAAATGCCGTTCACGGAAGCGATTCCGATGAGAATGCAGCCATCGAAGGCGCTTTCCATTTCGCGCCTGCTGAGATTTTTTAATATCCGTAATTACCATTGCCAAAGACCACCTGTGTGTGGTCTTTTTTATGTCCTATGAAGAATCAAGAAGCTACCGAAAAACGCCGAACTTTCGGCATCATTTCTCACCCGGATGCTGGTAAAACCACGCTGACCGAAAAATTATTGTTGTTCGGTGGCGCCATTCAAACGGCAGGTGCAGTTAAGAACAATAAAATCAAAAAAACGGCCACTTCGGATTTCATGGAAATTGAGAAGCAGCGAGGGATTTCCGTTGCTACTTCCGTTATGGCATTTGAGTATAACCAAAAGCAAATCAACATTTTGGATACCCCAGGTCACAAGGACTTCGCCGAAGATACTTTCCGAACCTTGACGGCCGTCGACTCCGTAATTTTAGTCATCGATTGCGCCAATGGGGTAGAGGAACAAACCGAACGATTGATGGAGGTTTGCCGCATGCGTAAAACTCCTGTGATTATTTTCATCAACAAGATGGATCGTGACGGTAAAGAGGCCTTTGATCTTTTAGACGAATTGGAAAAAAGCCTGTCGATCAAGGTATGTCCCCTTACGTGGCCCATTGGCATGGGCGACCGCTTTCAGGGGGTTTATAACATTTACCACCGCGGGCTCAACCTTTTCGCAGCGAATAAAACCAAAATTTCCGAAGAAGTGCTCTCTTTTGAAGACGTGAACGACCCTGAGTTGGAGGAGATTTTAGGACAGGCTCCTGCAATGGAATTGCGCGAGGAGCTGGCGATGGTCGAGGGCGTTTACGATCCATTCAATCGTGATGCTTATTTGGCCGGTGATATGGCTCCGGTTTTCTTTGGATCGGCCGTGAATAATTTTGGCGTAAAGGAGCTTTTGGACACCTTCTGTGAAATTTCTCCGTCGCCGCGAGGGCGAGAAACCGACCTTCGATTCATTCATCCTCAGGAAGATAAATTCAGCGGATTCGTCTTTAAAATTCACGCCAACTTAGATCCTAAACACCGCGACCGCATTGCTTTTTTGCGCATCGTGTCAGGGAAGTTTGAACGGAACCAATTTTATTATCATGTCCGTTCCGACAAAAAGATGAAGTTCCCCAACCCGACTTCTTTTATGGCCCAGGATAAAAGCGTGATTGATGAAGCATTTCCGGGAGATGTCGTGGGTCTTTACGACTCAGGGAATTTCAAAATTGGGGATACATTAACGGAAGGAGAGAAAATGATGTACCAAGGTATTCCAAGTTTCTCACCGGAGATCTTTCAGGAACTGGAAAACTTGGATCCGATGAAATCCAAACAATTGGAAAAAGGAATCCGTCAGCTCATTGACGAGGGGGTGGCCCAATTGTTCATTCAGCAACCGGGCAATCGAAAAATTGTAGGGACCGTTGGGCAGCTTCAATTCGAGGTGATTAACTACCGCCTGATTCACGAGTACGGGGCCAATTGCCGATTTATTCCGAGGAATTACTTTAAAGCCTGTTGGTTAACGACCGAAGACGATGAAGAAATGCAGCGCTTTCAACGTGCCAAGTCGAATCATATGGCCATGGATAAAGACGAGAATTGGGTGTTTTTAGCGGAAACGCCTTTCTTACTTTCAATGGCCGAACAGGATTATCCGAAAATCACCTTCCATAAATCCTCGGAATTCAAACTGCAACGATCGGTTTAGTAGTCCTTTACCTTGATACGATTACGGTGAATCTCAACAATTCCCCGATGTTCAAGCTGCTTGAGTAGGCGTGAAATAACCACGCGCGATGAATGCAAATCATCGGCTATTTGCTGGTGAGTGTGGTGTAATTCCTCCGAGCCAAGAAGTTTCACCTGATCTTTTAAATATTTCAAAAGGCGTTCGTCCAACCGCATGAACGCGATTTCGTCGATGGTTTCCATTAATTCCAACATGCGTGTGTGGTAGGATTGCAGAATATAGGCACGCCATGAGGGAAATCGGTCCAACCAATCTTGCATGTTTTCCATTGGAAACATGAGCAAAACTGAAGGCTCCATGCTCGTTGCTTTAATGTGGGAAGCTGTTTTTCGAATACAGCATTGCAAGGACATGGCACAGGTATCGCCTCCCTCAATGTAGTACAGCAACAATTCTTCACCGTCGGGATTTTCACGCGAGACTTTTATGGAACCTTGAACGACAATCGGAATCATGTGCAAGGTGTCACCGACATGGATGATGGTTTCGTCCGTTACGGTTTCCCGCAGGCGAGCCTGTTGAAGCATTTCATCCAACAACGCTTCTTCGAATAAGTAGCCTACGCTCTGTTCAATGAGCGCCTTCTTGTCGATTAAGGATTGCATCTTTTTTATAATTCATGAAAAAATTCGCCCAAATAATCTTAGATAAGGCATTGAGATAAGGCGTTAATAGGACTAAAGCAGCCCCCACCAGACCAATTTGCGTCCAAACACTTACGTTGTCAAAAAACCAATTGCACGATGCCCAAATGGTCACAAAAACTGCGACGCCCAGGGCATAAGAGACGTACATTGCCCCGAAATAAAATCCGGTTTCCGGTTTGTAATTCAATCCACAACGGTCGCATTCATCCCTGACTTGACCCATGGTTTTTAACCGGTAAGGCGCGCTTACCATGAATTTACCTTCCTGGCACTGAGGGCAGGTAATCGTTAAAATGCTATACAACTTGGTTCCTTTTTTCATGATCTGAATTCTACTACACAAAGGTACATGTTGCGTTGCTCGTCTCGTGTAACTTAGGTTGCTTTTGCAGGGTTATGCCATGAAATTCAGCGGTTAAATCAATGTATTCGTCGCTGTAGCTTCCGTCAGAATTTCGCAATTTAAGCAGAGTACTTTTTTGGGGGTTCGATTGTTTCGAAATTCCATATACGGTTCGTACGGGGCTATCGTGTTGGTTCTGGATTTGCACTTCATGATGAACGTGCATTTCTAACCGTTGAATGAGCTTGTTAACGACCTTGGTAATGGAAACAGGGGCAATGAACCAAAGCGTTCCATGCGGCGCTAACAGTTGAATACAATGCGCAAACCAAGCATGAAGTTCTTCTGTGCTCAGGTGTTTTTCCCGTTGGTTTTTGGGGTTGGAAAAATTGTCGGTGGAATAATACGGCGGATTAGTAACGATGGTGGTGTATAATTCTTGGGGTTGGTATTCCAATAAGTTTGAATGAACCACAGTAACGCGATCTTTGAACGGGCTTTTGCGTACGTTTTCTTGGCATTCTAGAAAGGCTTTCTCATCGATTTCAACACAATCGATTTGGCTAAGGTTGAATTTTTGAGCGGCCATTAAACCAAGAACCCCGGATCCGGATCCAGCGTCAAGTATTCTCCCAGGATTTTGACCCTGTACCAAGGCGCCTAAAACCATGGCATCGGTTCCCACGGAAAACGAATCTTGGTTATAATAGATCGTGAAATGTTTGAATCGAAATTTGGCCAAGGTTAGTAGGCTTTCGCGAAAATGACCCGTTGGGCCGAAGGCTGTCCCGTCACCATGCATTTTCCAGGAACCGGATGCTCGGTAAAAGGAATGCATCGAATGGTGGCTTTGGTTTCATTCTTAACCAACTCCTCGGTGGCTTCGGTTCCATCCCAATGCGCTAAGAAAAAGCCACCTCCGTCAATTCGCTGCTTGAATTCTTCGTAGGTGTCTACCTCAAACGTGTTATTGGCCCGATGC
>JACCDP010060503.1_pt1 | contig 17262 bp, 18 predicted proteins | sample 7445841 | NCBI WGS metagenome assembly JACCDP01 (sample SAMN15323441, study PRJNA562643) | freshwater metagenome | isolation source: river surface water | place: USA:Blue River Watershed | collected 2017-08-17 | reverse complement strand
GAATCGTCGCCCTGACATACCCTGCGTTGACGGCGGACGCGCTGCCTTTTCCGAACGTACCTTCGATGGCTTCGGCCGTTCTGATGGCAGTTGTAAAATCAGGCTGCCGGAGGAGCACGGATACCGTCTCCCACGAATCGATGTTGACCAGCAGCTCTTTTTCAATGATCGCCCCACCAGGGACCACTCCGGCCGCTTGATGATTCTTGACCACCGTGGCTCCCCCTGCCCCGCCGCTCCCTCCCAAGAACCCCCCGATAGAGACCGGCCCCTGCGCAACAGCAAAGACTTGTTGGTTGGCTGCTTTCAATGGTGTCAGCAAGAGGGTACCGCCTTGCAGGCTCTTGGCGTTTGCCATAGACGACACGACCGCATCCAGCGTCATACCAGGTTTTGAGAACGGAGGAAGCTTGGCCGTCACCATAACCGACGCGATATTTCTGGTCAGTAATTGAATGGGGTCAATGACAAGATTTACCCCCATCTTGTTCAGCATGGACATCATGGCCTGAATCGTGAACTGGCCGCCGATGACACGATCTCCGGTACTATCCAAACCGACCACCAGACCATAACCCAGCAGCTGGTTTTCGCGCACACCCTCAATGACGCCTATATCTTTGATTCTCACTGCGTCGGCAGTTGCAGGGGAAAGGACACTGGATCCCAGCACCAACACACTCATCCATATGAGAAGTCGTTCGATCATGAGATGTGACGCCTATCGTATCTACGAACGTTTTGAAACGTGCGATTTCGGCTTTCGACCAAGCATGACACGCACCAGCCATCCTTGCTCCGTGGTTGTGTCGTTCGTGGAGTCTCGCTCAACCTCATCCACTATATGCACCCGTGTATGGCTCACACCGGGGGGATTACAATCGGCCCGTCGCACCACGCCGCTTTGTAGCATCATCTGCAGAGTATGGAGATTGAGCGGCCGCTTTTTCAGACTGCTCCTCCGCACTGGCTGACGTCTCAATGGAGTCGGCATACGACATCCTTCATCAAAATGGATAGACCCAATCAAGAATCCGAACAAACCATCCAGGCCGCTGAACATCATCAAGAACACCAAGGCCAGAATACTCAATTCTAGCGTCTGCAATGGCACTTGAGGCCACTGTATTCTTGGTATCCACGTCTACACGCCGGACAAGCCCACCAATCGTCATCAGCTGTTTTTCACTATTGACGCTGACCTCACGCCGTCCCTCGATCCGAAGATCCCCGTTGGGAAGCACCTCTGTCACGATCGCAGAGATAGTCCCTGTCAATGTGCCTTCACGATTAGTGGAACCTTTCCCATCGAACTTGTTATTGGCCGTCGCATTGATTCCGAATCCACGCTTCGTTTCATCGCTGAAGCGGATCCCTGGAAGCCCGATATATCCCATACCACTGCCGACCATGCCGTTCTTGATCGTAGAATCCCGTTGAACCGCCGTATCGGCTGACTTTGACCCTTTATGAACTTCGGAGATTTTTACAGTCAGAATATCCCCGATCCGCATAGCACGCATATCTTCATAAAGATAGGCACGTCCGTTTTCTTCCTGCCAGAGCGAGCCAAGCGTCTTTGGAGGAGGGAGCAGCGGCACAGTCAATTTGTTCGACGGGCTCGGCGGGCTTGAACATCCTTGCAGTGCGATAATGATGATCAGGCTACGTACTGCAATATAAAAAGACAGATTACATCGAAAGTGCATGGTGTTCTCTACCACGATTCAGCTAGAACTCTACCTCAACAAGATTTGGAGCCACCACTCTGGCTCTTAGTTCCCTACCGGAATCCAGATTGGTGACCGTGACAGTCTGTCCGACTTGTCCATTTGCTTTCGTCACGCCATTGGCCCGAATCGACAGGCCTCCACGCCGCGCTTCGATGAGGACTCGATCACCCTTCTTGATCACCAACGGAGGCTTCACAAAGGCTGGGCGTAGCGGTGTATCAGGCGGAAGAGGCCGTGATGCGCTCTTTCCGATGACCTCTCCTTGATTGGTCAAGAAGGGATGGTTCACCTGATGAACCCGCAGTCCGACCGTCTTGAGATCGCTCATATCAATCAGTTCGTCGGCCTTCAGAAAGCGAGTGACCACAACCGCGTCGATCATGGCCGCAATGTCAGCGACAACCTGGATCGTTTTCCGAGATTTCCCGTTTGCCACCGCCTCCACATGAAACATCCGCCGTCCTAGACCTTCTTCCAGAGAGTTGGGAGTAACTTGCAACTCCACCGTCCCGCCGGGGATCATCACAGAATCCGTGGGATCCAACACCGTCACATGTACCGTCTTAACCTTGTGCCCCCAGTCGCTCTCCAGATGTTTCTGAATGGCCTTCCGAATTAGATCGGGACTGACCTCACTGACAGCCGGCCGATCCACAACGGTGTCGGTCGCCCGATGAATCGAACCTGGGGGCACCGACAAGATCGACCGAGACTCACCACTAGATCTCGCACGTGACGTCGTCACGTCGAAGACTACAGACGAAAGGAGCATGATCATGGTGAGCCAAATCCTAGACATGAGCCGCTCCTTATCGTCTGAGATTGTTCGCAATGGCCATCATTTCGTCGGAAGCCTGAATTGTCTTGGAGTTAATCTCGTAACTTCGCTGAGCGATGATCATATTGACCATTTCTTCAGCAAGATTGACGTTGGAACTCTCTAAAAACCCCTGCTGGATCGTGCCAAACCCAGTGGTAAAACCACCGGTACCTTGTGTCGGAGGCCCGGATGCAAAGCTATCGATAAAAAGGTTGTTCCCCATCGCAACTAAACCGGAAGGGTTATCGAATCGTGTGAGCTGGATTTGTCCCACTTGGGAAGCTTGCGTGACTCCTGGGAGTAGGACCGAGACCGTCCCATCCTGACCAATATCCACCTTGAGCGCACCTGAAGGAATGGTAATGACAGGGTTGAGCAAGTCTCCATCACCAGTCACGAGGTTGCCCACATTGTCACGCTTGAACGATCCATTTCGGGTATACATGATCGTCCCATCAGGGCGAGAGACTTGAAAAAACCCTGATCCATCGATCGCCAGATCCGTCTCGTTGTTCGTTTGGCGCATATTCCCCTGAATCCATTCTTTCGCAACAGTCGTTGGACGCACCCCTGCACCGACCTGGATCCCGACAGGAAACACTCCGACGTTAGATGCATTCGTGCCGGGAAGCCGTTGAATCTGGTACAAGAGATCCGCGAATTCCGCACGACTCCGCTTAAACGAATTGGTGTTGACGTTTGCAAGATTATGGGCAACCGTGTCGACATTAATCTGTTGCGCCGTCATCCCAGTTGCCGCCGTCCACATTGCTCTGATCATCTCACTCCTCCTCGGTCCGTCATGGTTTCACCGGTTTCAAGTTACAAGTTTCGAGTTTCACGTGGTGTGAGAATGCTGCGCTCTCGAAACCCGAAACAGGAAGCTTGAAACTTGCACGAGACGCTACGCCACTCGACCTACATCTTGAATGGCGACCTCGGCCATTCGATCAAGCGTCTGAATCAGCTTTTGTGTGGATTCATAGTTGCGCATGCCCTGGATCATCTTGACCATCTCACCGATCGAGTTCACGTTTGACTCCTCGATATGTCCGACCTGAATCTGCGGATTCTTGCTCACGGTGCCTTTATCTGAAAAGAATAGTCCTTCCGATGACTTCTGCGGCATGTCATCATCAGGAAATTCCATGACCTTGATCGTCGCTATCGGCTTTCCGTCCACTTTGATGTCACCTTGAGCGGAAATTTCCAATTTCCCCGGAGGAATCTTAATTTCTCCCTTGGTGCCCATCACCGGATGACCCAATCCGGTCACCAGTCGATGATCACGATCAAGCGATAACATGCCGTTCCTGGTGTAGCGAAGTCCTTGGGGTGTCTCCACTTCAAAAAATCCACGGCCCTGAATGGCGACATCCAGTGGATTACCGGTCAATCGAATTCGTCCGGCTTCAAACGTGGTCTTGATCTGGTGAGGTGCTACAAACGCGCGTTCAGTTGGACCGAACGGTCTGGCCATGATCTGTTGGGCCAAGCCGACAGTCCGACCACCTGTCGGCATCACCGCATGGTAGCGTGGGAATATGGCCTTAAAAGCCTGCTCATCCTGCTTGAAACCGGCGGTATTTACATTCGCCATGTTATTGGCGAAGACTTGCATCCGACGCTCATGGGCCAGAGCTCCCGACAAAATAGGATAGATTCCTCGATTCATGCTGCCGACTCCTTTTGATTGCTCACCACAAACAGCAACCCTTGTGCCAAATTCAGGAATATGAATCCCGGGAAGTCGTTACCACCATGAGCTTGAAAATGTGTTGGTTTACTGAGGAGATAGCGACTGGAGAAACTCAGAGGACCAGAGATGACACACACCATCATCAACCGGCTGATGAGCCCTAGGCTATTCCTACCAGATCCTGTGAAAAAAATTCCTAGCGGACTGACTGTCCGCCTTCGCTCATGGCGTTCTCATGAGTACAGGATCCAGGTTGATCACGTGCGCTATGGAAATACGGAATGGAAGAGAGGCCATTATCCACACACAACGTTTCACGAGTTGCTGACTGTCGATTCAATCAACTCGTCGCCTGCAAATGCGCTTTGAGGCGAATGATCGCCTTGGTGTGGATTTGACACACGCGTGATTCGGTCACCTTCATAAGCTCTCCAATTTCCTTCATGGTGAGCTCTTCATAGTAATATAACGTCAGGACCAGCCGCTCTTTTTCGGGCAGGAGCCGAATAGCTGTGGCGATCACTTCACGTTCGCGTTCGTTGACCAAGGACGAGAGCGGATCAGGAGTGTGGGTATCCGCCAACATCTTGACTACTTTATGTCCATCCGGCTCATGCAGGCTTAAATCATCGACGCTGATCATCACGGCACCTCGAGCCCGTGTAATGAAGTCGTCCAGCTCCTCTATCGACATCTTCAATTCCGCCGCCACCTCCTCATCCTGCGGCGGGCGACCGAACCGGCTCATGAGCATCACATGCGTTTTTTGGAGCAACCCGATACGCTCATGCACGGATCGAGGAATCCAATCCATCGAGCGAATCTCATCCAACATGGCGCCACGAATCCGGAACTCGGCATAGGTCTTAAATTTGGCCTCTCGGGTGGGATCATACTTATCCATGGCATCCATCAACCCAATAGTGCCGACCGAGATCAGATCCTCGGCATCCAAGTAGGCGGGAAGCCGAAAGGCCAGACGATGGGCCATGGCGCGAATCACGTGAGCGAACTCTTTAATGAGTTCCTCGCGCCTCGCGCCCTGCGCGATGAAGGATTTGCGAACATGTGATACGGCAGTCTTTCTCATGTTTGTTCCATTAGGAGCAGTTCTCAGTTGCCGGCATGGGTAGCTGATCGTTGCCAAACGAGTTGCACGGAGCCCTTGGGAAGGCCAGGCCTCGGCCACTGAGTCACCTGTTGCGCGAGCCGCTTGAAGGCTTGAGCCGCCGGCGCGTCCGGAAACATATCGGAGACAGCCTTCTGCTGCATCACCGCCATATGCACATAATCGTCGTAAGGAATGGCTCCGACCAACTCGACGGATACATGAAGAAACCGATCGACCGCCACATCAAGTTTCCCAAAGACCTCCGATGCTTCTCGGGGGCTCTTCGCCTGATTCACGAGAACCTTGAACCGGCGTTCGCGATATTGACGAGCCAAGACTTTGATCAAGGCATACGCGTCGGTAAGCGAGGTCGGCTCCGGCGAGATGATCACCATCGTCTCATCTGCCGACGAGGCAAAAAACGTGACGTTCGGTGAAATCCCCGCACCGGTATCGATTAAGAGCACATCCATCTCTGCAGCCAAATCCGCCAGCTGCTCTTGAATCATCAATTGTTGCGATTCCGTCAATGCCGTCAGTCGCGGGACACCTGAACTGGCAGGAAGAACATGGATACCGGCCGGACCACTGAGCATAATTTCGCTGAGCGTATGGGAGCCGACCAGCACGTCTTCGATAGTATGCTGCGGGACGAGTCCTAGAAGCACATCAAGGTTGCCGAGGCCGAGATCAGCATCCAGAACAAGGACGCGTTTGCCTGCCCTTGCGAGCGATACCGCGAGATTCGCCACCACGTTGGTTTTCCCCACTCCACCTTTCCCGCTGGTGACAGCAATGACTTGCGTGGATAACTCCCCTCCTGCATCCACATCCTCAGATACAAGCGCCGATCTTCTCATCCTAAGTTGCATATCGTGACCTCCAACCAGTTATCCGCGGTGAGTTCCCGCTCCTGTCATGGCAGGAGTGGCGACCGATGCTCCCTCCGATTGACGACTGAACACTCGAAAACCCACAGTTCCTTCTGCTGTGAGCAGCGCTGCCAGACGTTCCGATGAGGCGACTTCAAGATCCCCCGGGACTCGCCGTCCAACACTCCAATATGAAAGGGGGATACTCGCTTGATTCGCCACTTCGAAAATCGTCCCTAACGATTCCGTCTCATCGAGTTTGGTGAAAAAAAGCCGCAGCCGCGAGAGATCGCTAAGACGCTTGGTGATACGACGGGCTTCGTGTGTTCCGGTAGAAGCTGGAAGGACCACATCGGTCGTGACCGTCCCTTCCGGGAGTAGACGGTACAACTCTTTGGTCATCGTCAGATCGTCAGGTCCGATCCCAGGCATGTCAATGAGCACAAGATCAACCCGAGTATGACGACGGAGTCCTTCAGACACTTGTCGAGCCGACAGCGCACATGCGAACGGCACTCCCACAACCCTGGCATACCGCCGCAACTGTTCCAGTGCGGCCTCCCGATACGTATCAAACGTGATCAGTGCGACGGATTTTCGTTGTTCCAACCGATAGTAGGCCGCCACCTTAGCGACGGCAGAGGTTTTCCCTGCTCCACTAGGCCCGAGGAGAATGCCGACCGTGGGATGCGCCCGGTCATCGAGGAAAGAGCCGCTCGTGGCGACCCGACGTGCAATCGCTCGCTGTAGTGCGTGTTGAGCCGACTCATGGTCACAAGCTTTTTCATGCACAATGGTTGAGTGGGCTTCATTCACGAGTACTGTGGCCGTTGTTGCATTGACCCCTCGTGCGATGAGGGAGCGTCGCATGGTACTGAGAACAGATGGTAAGGCAGGACTCCTCGTCTGTGGTGTCTCGGTCGATAAATCTTGCATCAAACTACTCAGTTCGGCCATCGCACTGCGTAGGTGATGGAGGCCCTGCTGCTTGACGGAATGACGGCTTGGTCTCGGTGGATCAGACTGCCGATCTACAGACAGAGCGATACGTTCTTGATTCGGCTGCAGAATAGTGTGGAGCGTTTGTTGAAACGTCTGCAGAGCCACCGGGGAAGGCGGTTGAACAGCTGGGGGAGGTATGGGTCGATCACCGGATTGACGGCTGTCCTTCACCTGAGTGGGCTGCTGCACTTCTTGTTCAGCGGCCGCCATGATTTCCAACACCGGTCGATTAAACACCCGCAACAATCGTCCCCCTTCACGCACTTCCTTTGACGACAGGATGATGGCATCCGGCCCAAGTTCTTCCTTAATGGTCCGCATAGCATCCTGCATCGTCAGTGCGTGAAATATTTTGACCTTCATGATTTACCCTAGGACGGCTGCGCCAATTCCAAATCGATTCGGACCGTATCGAGAGATTGCAGGCGGACAAACGAATCCACCTCGTTCAGTCCCATCACGGGCACGGAATGCAACAGCCGATCACTAAGCCGCCGAAGGTGGCGGCGTACCGCTTGAGAACAAAGCACAATCGGTTGTTGCCCTCGAGACGCAACCCGTTCGGCCGCTTGCTTCAAGTTGCTCAGAAGTTTATGCGAGACGGTCGGATCGAGGTTCAATGCGGCACCAGGAGGCAACGCTGCCACTTGATCCGCTAATGACCGGTCGAGACGTGGGTCCAGCGTAATCACCTGGAGCGTACCGTCCGGCGCCTGATATTGCTTGGTGATGGTCCTGGCGAGCGATTGTCGCGCATACTCCGTCAAGATATCCGCGTCTTTGGTGTTGGTCGCCTGGTCTGAAATGGCTTCCAGGATGGACCGGAGGTCTCGAACAGGGATCCCTTCTTTGAGGAGATTACCGAGGACACGCACGACCGTCCCAAGCGGCAACATGGTCGGAATGAGTTCTTCCACCAACTTTGGATGCGATTTTCCGACTTCGTCTAACAAGGCTTGCACTTCCTGCCTTCCCAGTAATTCATGCCCGTGGCGCTTGATCAACTCTGACAGATGCGTTGCGATGGCGGAACTCGCATCTACCACCGTATAACCGGCCATCTGAGCTTGCTCGCGAGCATCCTCTGGGACCCAGAGCGCCGGTAAGCCGAATGCAGGTTCCTTGGTCTCAATCCCCTGCACCAAACTCCGCTGACCAGTTCCGGGATCAATCGCCAAGAGGTGGCCTGGCACCACATCCGCTTTGGCAACCTCCACACCCTTTAAAATAATGGCATATTCGTTCGGACGCAGCTGCAGATTGTCACGAATGTGAATCGGCGGCACAACAAACCCCATGGATTCCGCAAATTGTCGACGTAAGGCCTTTATCCGATCGAGCAACGCAGTCCCTTGCGTACCTTCCACGAGCCCGATCAGTCCATACCCTACCTGCACTTCCATGAGATCGAGCGGCGTCACACGAGTCACCCCTTCTTCCACTTTAGCGGTGACAGGAGCTGGTGTTGGAGCTGTCTGAACCTGTTCCTGCTGATACAGATGGTAAGCCATCCAGGCGACCCCACTTCCCAACAACAGGAAGGCCACATGAGGAAGACCCGGGACAAGGCCAAGCGCCAGCAGAATGCCTGCTGCCACTCCCACTGCTTTGGAGGACATCAACAGCTGGCGCGCCATCTCCCCGCCCAGATCGGTATCCGAAGCGGCGCGGGTCACGACAATACCGGCCGCCGTCGACACAATCAGAGCGGGAATCTGTGCGACTAATCCTTCTCCCACGGTGAGCACTGTATAGGTCTGCGCCGCCAGGCCCGGACTCATCCCTTGCTGCAGAATGCCGATCGCCAATCCACCGAGAATATTGACCAAAATGATAATGACAGCCGCGATCGCATCGCCTCGAACGAATTTGCTGGCACCATCCATCGCACCGTAAAAGTCCGCCTCCTCCGTGATCTCCCGGCGTCGGCGGCGCGCCTCCGTTTCATTGATCAGGCCGGCGTTGAGATCGGCATCGATGCTCATCTGTTTCCCGGGCATTGCGTCCAACGTGAAACGTGCAGCCACTTCGGCCACGCGTCCCGCGCCCTTCGTCACCACGACGAAGTTAATGATGACGAGGATGGTGAACACGACCAGGCCGACGGTGTAATTCCCTCCCACGATAAAGTTTCCGAATGCCCGGATGACTTCCCCCGCAGCGCCGGCCCCTTCATTGCCATGCAGCAGGATCAGTCTGGTCGATGCGATATTGAGGGACAACCGAAACAACGTGATCATGAGGAGAATCGAGGGAAATACCGAAAACTCGATCGGTCGCCGAACTTGAAGCCCGACGAGTAGGATGATGACCGAGAGGGTAATGTCGAAACTCAACAACAAGTCGAGCATGAACCGCGGTAACGGCAGCAACATCACCATAATAATGGCCACAACCCCAACGGACATCAGGATGTCCGGGTGTTTAAAAAATTGCGGCGGTCCTACTGGTTCTGTTGCTGTTGCCATTCTACGTGCCTACACAATGCTCATGATGTGACGCCTCGAGCGCGGTACACGAACGCCAAGATCTCCGCCACGGCGCGATAGAGGTCGTTGGGAATCTCTTTCCCGATATCGACCAGCTTAAAGATCGTCCTCGCAACGAACTTGTTTTCAACGACCGCCACTCCATGATGCCGCGCCAGCTCTCGGATACGCTCGGCGATCAGACCGGCGCCTTTTGCGACTACCACCGGCGCCGACATCCTCGCCGTGTCATATTTCAGCGCGACGGCCAAATGTGTCGGGTTTGTGATCACCACATCCGCCGTCTTCACCGCAGCCATCATGCGCTTCTTCGTGAGTTCTCGCTGGACAGTCCGTACCCGACTCTTGATCAGCGGGTCGCCTTCCGTGGATTTATGCTCTTCCTTAATCTCTTCCTTCGACATGCGTAGACTTCGTTCCCATTCATAGCGCTGATAGAAATAGTCGAGCACTGCGAGCACGGCGACCGCTCCAGAGACGGCCAACCCGACTTTGAGCGCCAATTGACCGGTCACCTGCAAGACGGACCCCATATCGAACTCGATCAGTTCAGGAATCCTTAGGATGTCATAGCGTACGACCCAGATGCCGACACCCGTTACAATTGCGATCTTCAACAGGCCTTTGATCAATTCCATCACGGAGCGGAAGGAGGCTAGCTTGGAAAGCCCCTTGATCGGATTGATACGGGAGAACTCCAATTGCAGTCCATCTGATTTCCATAACAAGCCTGTCTGCAGCAGAGACGCTGCGCCGCCCAGCACCCATACCCCCACGACAATCGGGAGACACAACGCGAAGACCGTGAGCCCTGCCTGAATCACAACCGTATAGACCTGTTCAATCGACATCCCAGCGTAAAATTCGACCGGAAAGGAGAGCGTCAGACCTTGCCGTGTCATCTCCGTCATTCGCTGAAGACCGACCGGCAACATAGCGGCCAACAAGCCGATGCCGCCCAAGAGAATAGCCGCCGTTGACACGTCGCGGCTCATGGCGACCTGCCCTTTTCTGCGCGCATCCTCCTTTCGCTTCGGAGTCGCCGGCTCTGTCTTGTTCGACTTATCGTCGTCAGCCATGTCCCAACGCTTTCAGAAGGGCCTGAATCGTTAATTGGAGACGTTCCATCTCGCGAGCCAAGAGGTTCACCGTAAACGACATCGAAAGCGCCAGCACGGCCAGTCCACCGGCAATCGTGACAGGAAAGCTTATAACAAACACATTGATTTGACTGACCGCTCGTCCCAGTATGGCCAACAGAAGATTAATGATGAAAATCACGACAAGCACGGGCGCGGCCAACTTCAAGCCAAGTACAAACATGTTCTGAGAAAGGCGGAGAACACCATCTCCCACTTCCCCCGGAAGGGACGCCCCAAACGCCGGAATGGCGTCATAGCTTGACAGAATGGTCGCAACCAGAAACATGTGGCCATTGAGTGAGAGAAACACCAGCGACGCCAGCAGGGTAAAGTACCGACCGATGATCGGAGTCTGTTGCGCCGTCGCCGGATCAAACAGTTGGACCACACCAAACCCCATTTGAACACCGATCAATTCGCCCGCTACCTCAAGCGCGCTGAAAAACAGCCGTACCGCCAGCCCGACGGTCAACCCAATCATCAGTTCACTGACAAGTCCTGCAGCAAGCGCGAGCGGGTCATAGGGTACGACCGGAAGACGCACCATCGGAGCCAACAATACCCCCAAGGTCAGAATCAGAGCGATCTTGACTTTCTGTGGAACTGCCTGGCCGCTCAAGACAGGGAACGCTGCAAGCAGGCCCCCGATCCTGGAAACAAGGACCAAGAACGCTTGGAATTCAGGAAGCAGAATGTGGATCGGCTGCGTTACGCTCATCGTACTGTTTAGTGCACGTAATTAGGAATATTCATAAGCAGATTCGACATATAGGTCGTCATCACATTCAACATCCACGGGAGAAACACAAGAAGAGCTCCGAAGAGAGTCAGCACTTTCGGCACAAAGGTCAACGTCGCTTCGTTCAACTGCGTCATGGCCTGCAGTGCGCTGATGGCCAGACCAATGAACAGACTCAGCCCAAGAATCGGAGAGGATACGAGCAACGTTGTTTCCAGTGCTTGCCTGCCTAATTCCGTGACCATCTCCGGCGTCATGTGCTTCCTCCTTATGCTGGCTTGTCACCGCGCGGTGTACTGCCGTCGAGTGTACTGCCTGGAGCCTCTTTCAATATTCCCAACCAACGGACTCACTGAAAGCTTCGTACCATCGACCCCACCACCAGATACCATCCATCGGCTAAGACAAAGAGAATCAACTTGAACGGAAGAGAGATCACCACAGGAGGCAGCAACATCATGCCCATCGACATGAGAATACTCGCGACCACCATATCGACGATCAGAAAGGGAATGTAGATCAAAAATCCGATTTGAAACGCGATCCGAAGCTCGCTGAGAATAAACGCGGGGATGATGGCATGGGTCGGGATATCCTCCACTCGTTCCGGCTTCGGAATTTTGCTCAATGTGATGAACAGTTCCAGATCCTTGTCCCGTACCTGCCGCAGCATGAACCCTCGTACCGGTTCGCTCCCCTTTTTCCATGCCTCTTCATACGAGATCTGCTCGGCCATAAGCGGTTGCAACGCGCTGCTGTACACGGCTTGACCGACCGGAGCCATGATGAACATCGTCAAGAACAACGCCAAAGCCAGCAACACTTGATTCGGGGGAACCGCCGGCGTGCCGAGCGCCTGACGCAGGAAGGACAGCACAATGACGATCCTCGTGAACGACGTGACCATAATGAAGAGGGCCGGTGCGAGAGACAGCACCGTGAGAAGGATCAAGATTTGAATAACGACGGCGGTCTGTTTGGGGCCGCCTGATCCAAAATCAAGACTGACGGACGGACCGCTCGCCACTGCATCCGATAGCGGCAGCAAGAGAAACACTGCCGCACAGACGCCACTCACCCATAAAATGCTAGTCCGCCATTTTTGATTATGATTCATGAACGCCCTTATCATACGTGACAGGGACGGCTGAACGACGCCGAAGCCAAGATGCCAAGACCGAATCCTGTCTCAATGAGGTCTGCGGAGGTGATGACTCCGCCGTACGTGCCAATAACTCGTGCAATTGCGTCGAATCATTGAGACGCCCTAGCGGAACAAGATCGGTTGCCGTCGTTCCCACGATCAAATACTCGCCGGCGACCGCTACAAGTGTCACCGTCTTGCGAGGCCCGATGTATCCCGTTCCCAGGACTTGAACAAGTGGACGCCCTCCATCTACCCCCAAGCGGTGCCCCATCACGCGACGAAAGATGACTGTCGCGATTCCAATCAGCGCCAGCACAATGGCCAAGGCGGAGATGGTGCGAAACAGGCTTTCCCATAGATCAATCACAACTGTTCCCTCAGACCGGTCAACGAAGCTGTTGCACGCGCTCCGCGGCGCTGACGACATCCGTCAGCCGAATACCGAATTTCTCATTCACGACTACAACCTCACCGCGGGCAACCAGCTTGTTGTTGACCATCACTTCCATCGGTTCCCCTGCCAGCTTGTCGAGTTCGATCACGGAGCCTTGGGCCAGTTGCAACAGATCTCGGATCGCCATCTTGGTCGACCCGACGTACACAGCCACGCTCATCGGGATGTCCAGAAGAAAGTCCATATTTTTCTGGGCTCCTCCTGTTTCCACCCCTTGAACCGACGGAAATGAGGCAGGCTGAGGTGACGCTTTGCCCCCCGCTTGAGGATCTGTGTGCATTGCAGATTCTGAGTCAGCCATAATTGCTCTCTTTGTTCTATGAAGACTACTGCATCGCTTTCGTCACACGGCACGCATGATTGCCCTTATAGATACCGGGACTGCCCTGAAACTTATGATAGCCTTCGATATAGCAATCGAGCGGGTCGCCTGGACGCTGATCAAGCAGGATGACGTCTCCGGCTGAGAAGTTCATCACATCCTTCACCGTGACCGTGGCGGTCCCGAGTCGTACCGCGATCGGAAGTGGGCATTCCTGCAATCGCTCACGGAATCGCTGACTCCAGTCACCATTCTGATCCACTTGATCAGACATGATCCCGGAATAGAGTTTTTCCTTGATAGGCTCGAGCATGGTGTAGGGATAGACGATATACAGCTCGCGTGCTGTTTCTCCCAACACGACTTGCAACGTAACAACCACCACAATCTCAGATGAAGTGACCACCATGGCGAACTGAGGATTACTTTCAGATCGCAAATACTCTACCTTCACCGGCACGACGGCATGCCACGCCTTCTCAAGATCGACAAGAGCCTGGAGCAGTAACTTCTTGATGATCCTTAATTGAACAGGGGTGAAATCTCGTCCTTCCGGCTTCACATGTGTCTGACCTTTCCCACCGAAGAAATAATCCACGATCAAGTACACCAGGAATGCATCCATCACGAACAGGGCGCTGCCTCGTAGCGGTGGCATATGAAACACGTTTAAGGACGACGGCATCGGTACCTTCTTTAGAAATTCACCGAACTTAATCACCTGCGTTCCGACGACGACGAAATCGACCGCGTCACGAAACATGTTGGTCCACACAATGGACTGCCGGCGAATGAACCGATCGTTGATCATCTCCATGGTCGGCATTCGACCGCGAATGATCCGCTCTTGATTGAACAAATCGTATTGCGTGACGCCTTTTGCGACTGCCTCGTTTTCCTTGGGAGCCGTATCGACTTCTCCCGATACCACTCCTTTCAAGAGCGCATCGATCTCGTCTTGAGAGAGAATTTTTTCCATGGTACAGGCTTTTACTGGACAACAAAGTCCGTGAAGTAGGCAGAACGGACACCGGGTTTGGGGAGGAGACCATTGATTCGTTGAGTGATTTCGTCACGCAGCTGAAATTTTCCTTGTTTCGTTCTCACGGCATTCACATCCTTACTGCTGAGCAAAACAAGCACGGCATCTCGGACTTGAGGGACTCGTGCGGTCAGGTCACTCGAAACCGCGTCACTTTCCACCTCAAGCTTGATGGTCAGCTTCAAGTAGCGGACCTCCGGTGTATCCGCAAGATTCACAATGAATGGATCTAAATCGACCATGACTCCCGGTGCGGTCGCCTGACCTTGCTTCCCTCCGGTTCCGCTATGAGATTCGGACTTTGCTGCAGTGTCGCTCTTATGCTCTTCAGACGTTTCTGATGCTTTCTCCGACCCACCTAGGAATTTGACCGCCACCACAGCCCCCCCTACGCCGAAGACGAGGGCCGCAACGCAGACGATAATGAGTAGTTTGATCGGAAACGCTGGAGCGGGAGCCGCTACTGAAGCTTTTTCATCTGCCGCGGCTGTATCTGCCATAACTCCTCCTCGAGTGACTCGTTGGCCAGCTCAGGGAGGTTGCAATGCATATGCCATTATTTTCGTCCGCGCCATCATCGGAACGACTATGAATCGATGCACTCGACGCGCAGTTACAGTGGGGGCTTACTCGGAGGACGCCGATTCCTCTGCTCTTCGTCAAGCAATCCATTGACACTGTCAACAAACTGACGCTGTGGGAACCAGAGAGGTCTCAGGTGGGGATACTGCGCCGCACGTTGAACGATCGTGGCCTGCAACACGCACGTATCACAGGCCACGACCTTAACGCTTATCGTTTCAGATTGACCAATTCCTGGAGCACTTCGTCTGACGTTGTGATCACTCTTGAGTTAGCCTGAAACCCTCGCTGTGCTGCGATCATGTCAATAAAACTTTCTCCAAGATCCACATTGGAGAGCTCAAGCGTATTGGCAAGAACCCGGCCGAGTCCGGCTGACGTCGCCGCTCCAACCAACGGTTGTCCGGACGTCCCTGATTCAGCGAAGGTGTTTTTCCCGGTTCGCACCAGACCCAACGGATCAGGGAATCGTGCCAGTGCCAGTTGCGCTAACGGACGAACCTGCCCGTTGGAGAATCTCCCGTTGATCATCCCGTTAGTCTCCACACTGAACGTCTGGAGTGCCCCGGCACCGAACCCGTTTTGAGATTGCTGGACCAACCCTGACGCGGCACCGAATTGTGTCGAGAGATCGGTACCGGCTCCTCCATCGGTCGTCACGCTCGTACCGAAGTTGAAAGCAATGGCCTGGTTCGGGGTCGCGCCGACAAAATCAATTTGAGCTTGTCCCACGGTCCCTCCTGCAGTTCCACCGGCAGTGCCGTCATCATAGCTCGTTACGACACTCTCCGTATCAAGCGCACCGGATGTATTGAATGTTAACGTACCCGATCCCAACCGCACGAGCCCCAAGGCAGCATTGACATTTGCCGCATTGTAATTGGCAGTGACGATCTCGTTCGTACTCCCCACAATATTATAGGTCCACGTGTTCGCTGCCGTTTTTGTAAAGTAGCTGGTGAGAAGATGACTGTTGCCCACAGAATCGTAGACTGTAAGCGACGTCGAGAATTGGGCGGTACCGGCTGGATCTGCAAGCGAAAACGTCCCCGTCGTCGACTGTGAATTCAGGTTGGCACCGATATCGACGGTCGTCGTCGGATTCGGCGGCGCAGTGGTTGTCGGAAGCGTGACCCCGCTGATGCTGGCTGTAATCAAACCGCTGGTGTTGACTTGATACCCTTGGAGTAAGAATCCGCTTGGATCAACGATGCGATTTTGGGCATCCAGATGAAACTGCCCTGCCCGAGAATAAAAGGCCCCACCGCTGGTATCGCGGAGAATAAAGAACCCGTTGCCGTCGATCGCTAAATCAAGCGCGTTACTCGTGGTGCTCAGTGAGCCCTGGCTAAAGTTTCCCTGCACCCCGTTGAGCGCGACACCAAGACCCGTCTGAATCGCTCCGCCCGCGCCGCCGAGCGAAGAACTGATCAGGTCGGCAAAGACGGACCGACTGGACTTGAACCCGACCGTGCTCAGGTTCGCAATGTTGTTCCCAACGACAGACAATGCGTTCCCGTTCGCGTTGAGCCCACTGACGCCCGTAAATAGCGACGACAGAATTCCCATCGGTACAACCCTCCTCTTTATTATCGCAACTCGACGATAGTTGACGGATCGATTGCCAAATCACCGACAAGCAGCTTGGCTTGCCCCTCTTCCATACGGACCCCGGACACAGTGAGCGATGCACGCCCTTCCACCGGCACGGTCTTCCCTTCTGAATCCACCGCTGAAATAAGATACCGATAGAGCCCTTTCGGCATCACAATGCCATCCTGGTCCTTGCCATCCCATTCGGCGGCATGGACACCGGCGAGCTGATCATGATACTCGAGACTCCGAACGACCTGACCTTGGTGATCCTGAATACTGACCAGAACTTTTGTGGCATTCTTGTCCAACGTATAGCCAAAGGCCGCGGGCCTCTCTCCGAGTTGAACCAGTGGCTGCCCGATCGTGACCGTTCGACCAATCATGGGAAGCAACGTAAACTGCAGAGACGCCGTTTGTGCGTCGAGGCTCTGCTGAAGCAGCTGCGCCTGCTTGGCGCTCTGCTCAAGCTGGCTGAACTGTGCGAGTTGCGAGACAAATTCAGTGTTGTCCGT
>JACCDP010391538.1_pt1 | contig 17267 bp, 29 predicted proteins | sample 7445841 | NCBI WGS metagenome assembly JACCDP01 (sample SAMN15323441, study PRJNA562643) | freshwater metagenome | isolation source: river surface water | place: USA:Blue River Watershed | collected 2017-08-17 | reverse complement strand
TTGCTAATAAAATTATCGGTTTAACAATTTATAATACATTAATTGATTTTGGATTTCTTCAATTAGAAAAAATAGATATAAATTGGAAACAATTAAGAGAATTTAAACTAAAAAATAATAGTATATGATAAAACCACATGTAAAAAATGAATGGGGACAATTAAAAGAAATCATAGTAGGAACGGCAGATTTTGCACAAGTACCAACTATTGGTGATAAGTGTTTACATTCGATAGATTATGCACATTTATCAGATGAAGAGTTTAAAAATAGACCATCTGGGTTATACCCTGAAAAACTTATTGAAGAAACTCAACAAGATTTAGATGAGATTGCTAGAATATTAGAATCATTGGATATTAAAGTACATAGACCAAACCCACGAGATTTTTCACAACTTATTAAAACTGAAAATTGGGAAGTGGATGGATACTACAATTACTGTCCAAGAGATTCTATGTTGGTTATTAATGATAAAGTTATTGCAACTCCAATGACATTACGTCATCGTTCAAATGAAGCAGAAACTTGTAAACCATTGTTTGACCCTACACATTGGGTAGAAGCACCTAAACCAAAATTATTAGATTCTATATATCAAAGAGAAGATTTAAGTAGACCAACCTTATTAGATGGTGAACCAGTATTTGATGCAGCAAATGTAATCAAACACAATAACGATTTACTATATCTAATATCAAATACAGGTAACAAAGATGGTGCTAAATGGTTAGAACAATATTGTAAAGAAACATTTGGAAACGAATATAATGTACATCTTGCTGAAAATGTTTATGCATATATTCATATTGATACAACTTTTGTATTTTTAAGAGAAGGTTTAGTATTATTAAATCCATCGAGAGTGAATTGGAGAAATATGCCAGAATTTATTAGTAGATTAGATAGAATTTGGGCACCAGAACCATATCCAACACAAGTAATGGAAGATTGGTGTCCTGCATCACCTTGGCTTGGTATGAATATTTTACCAATTAATAAAGAATTGGTAATGGTAGAAGAACATCAAGTTCTTTTAATGAAAGAGTTAAAGAAATGGGGTATAGAATCTATTCCAGTTAAGATGAGACATGCAAGAACTTTTAGTGGTGGACCACATTGTGTAACATTAGATGTAGTTAGAGACGATGATTAGAATTTTAGATAGTGAAATCCAGGTAGGTCGTATATTTGGTTCTTTTGGATTAGAATACGATACTATTGAAAAAACTGATGGTGGGTTATATGATATCATATTTACGCATAGAGAACTTATGCAAGATAATTTTGATTCTATAAAAAAATTCATCAAACCAACAACAAAAATAGTTACTGATATATCAACCGAAAGTGGTAATATCGATACATTTCTTGACAAATACGAAATCATAACTAAACAACATCCGTATCAGTTTTATTTTATATGTGATACAATACTAAAAGATAAAAATAGATTTGGTGATAATGTAAAAATATTAGATGATTATAATATCACATTTCATGCATTCTTAAATCCATATTCTGATAATCATATGAGTTATGATAATGCATTTTTTGCAGATAGACACGATGGATTCTTATCACTAAACAATTCTTGTAGAATACATAGAGTGTATTTATTTACTCAATTATTAAAAAGAGGTTTATCATTAGATAAATGTTCTTTTTTATTTTCTACTGGTACTCCAATGGGTTGGCAATATAATAGACAAGTATATGAATCAACTTTAGATATGTTATTAGGTGAGAAAAAAATAGATGAAGAGTTATGTAATCGTGCATTAAATTATTCATTACCAAAAATATTGGATTATGATAACACCACTGCAACATTTATTTACAATGATATAAATTACCTATACAAAACTATTCTTAATTTAGTAAGTGAAACAACTGTCGGTATGACAGAAGGTGATTTCTCTAAAGATTTAATATATACTTTTACTGAAAAATCAATAAAACCATTTTTAGTAAAACAAATTCCATTGTTTTTTGCATTACCTGGACATATAAACTTATTAAGAGAGATGGGATTTGATATGTATGATGATATCGTAAATCATAGTTATGACACTGAAATGGATTCAGTAAAAAGACTTGATATGATATTGGATGAATTGGAAAGACTTTTAAAAATGGATTTGTTAGAATTTGTTAATGCTAATAAAGATAGATTTGATAGAAACTATAATTTGTTATTTGAATTATCAGAATTAGGACATGATAGTATAAAATCATTTTTATACGAAGAAATTCTAAAATAATTTCTTTACTCTATCAAAAAATTTTAATATACTATACTTATAATAAATGTTATTAGTATGGAAAATAAAAACGAGAAAATCTTTCCTAACTTTGACCCTACTAAAGACCTATCACAGGCAAGTAAAAATCGAAGATTAAAAAGAGGATTAGGTGCTAAACCTCTAATGGAAAGTGAAATTAAAAAAGCACAAGAAAAGGCTCGTTCCGCAATGGAAGCCGCAAGAATTCTCGGGGTTTCGTTTAACACCTATAAAAAATATGCAAGAAAATATGGTATTTTCGATGATTTGAAAAACCCAGATGGTATTGGTATTCGTAAAGGATATAATATCAAGCGAGGTAAATATTCATTAGATGATATTCTTAAAGGAAAATACCCAGAATACCCAGTTTGGAAATTAAAACAAAGATTGTTACTGAATGGTTATATGCTTGAAAAGTGTAACAATTGTGGTTTTGAAGAAAGAAGAATAACTGACCATAAAGTTCCATTGGTATTAGATTTTTTAGATGGTGATAAGACTAATCATTTATATGATAATTTAAGAATGCTTTGTTTCAATTGTTCATTCTTATTAAATGGTAATCTAACCGGTCCTAAAAAGGAATTTGAATATTAATATCTATGATATATTATTTCGGTGATTCACATACAAAAGGAATAGGTTCAGCTGGAAGTCCAAAACCAGAACTATGGTATCATATACCATATTCAACTTATTTAACTGAATTATTAGGAATAGAATCAAAAAACTTAGCAATATCAGGTAATAATTTTGTGATAAATACGGTATCATTGATACAAAATTTAGGTGAAATTGAAAAAAATGCATCAATAGTATTATTTCAAACACAATTTTTTTGTAATTCTGTTTTAAAATATGATAATACTGATTTTTATACAAAGGATGTTGTAATCAGCAGTGGATTATTTGACAAAAATCAAATTTATGAAAATGAAATATTAAATATTACAAAAGATGATTCTGTAACATTATTAAATTGGAGTAGTAAATTTGAAGAACGAAGAAGTTTGTATGAATTAGATATTATTATTGCAACATTTGAGTATCTAAAAACTAAAAATATAAAATGTTATCTTTTATATTGGAGTGAACCATTTGATGTAACATTACCAGATAATGAATTTGTATTAAAATTTAATAATTCTATGTATCCAAAAGCTTTGGGTAAATCAACTAGTTTTGATGAACTTACAAAAGGTGAGTGGAAAGATTATCACACTACAAATGATTGGAATTCTAATCTTGCCAATCACATATATGCACAAATAAAAAACTAATTTAAATGAAATCATTTGATGATGTAGAATATAGACATGACCTATTAAATGATAAATTCATTAATGAAATTATTTTTAATCAAAAGGAGAATGGATATTATGTTGAAATTGGTGCATGTGAAGGTTATATTACATCTCAAACTTATTTTTTTGAAAGGTTTAAAAATTGGAATGGAATTGTAGTAGAACCCAATCCATTATTATACTCCAAACTCAAAGAAATAAGACATAAATCGGTAATAGAAACATCTGCTGTTTTAGATGTAAACGATAAAATAGAATTTGCTATTACAGATATACCAGAGTGGTGTCATATACATAATGGTAAAACAAAAATTAAATTAGAAGAATCTGCAGTAACACATATTGTAGCTGATATTATAAATGTAATTGAAATAGAAACTATAACTTTAAAAAGTATGTTAGATAAATTTAACGCACCTAAAGAAATAGATTTTATTTCTATTGATGCCGAAGAATCTGAAATAAAAATTTTAAAAAAATTTTTTAATGAAAATAATAATTTCTATCATATAAATTTGTTTGTCATAGAATGTGGTGATGAAATAGATAACTTAATTTCTTTATTTAAAAATAAACCATATACAAAAATAAAAAATCCATATTTAAATTATCTAAAAATCCATCCAATTAACTATGGTATTATTAGATTAAATAATGATAATGAGTTTTATTCAAGTGATATGGTAAAATATGAAGGAAGTATATTGGATTTGGTGGATATAGAAACTGAGCATTATTATATTCATAATGATTACTTAAATGATAACCCATATTTAAAAAAATTAATAATATAATTAAAAAAAAATTTGGATAATTGAAAAATTATTCGTATCTTTGTAAGATGTTAGAATTTAAAAATCCAATTCCGGTGGTAGTAGAGGGTGGTAAAGAGGGGTATGCCATATATGTTACAAATGGTGGAACATTTGAAAATGATATATGGTGTGTTGTGTTATGTGAGGGGGGATTGGTTAGACATTATAGAAGTGACCAAATTGCGGTTCACTATAATGCAACATTTGAAATTAGAAAAAATAATTAAAATATGAGTTATATTATCGGTAATAAATGTGATGGAGTTTGTGATACGGCATGTGTCACCGTATGTCCCGTAGATGTAATAAACGGTCCGATACATATAGATGGACTCGGTAAAGAAGTAAAGGGTATGACAGCAGAAGAAAAGAAAGGTCTTCAGTTATTCATTAACCCAGAAGAATGTATTTTATGTGGAGCATGTATTCCAGAATGTCCCGTAGATGCAATCTTTGAATCTGAAAAAGAAGCATTAAAAGTAGAAGGAAATGATATTTCTATTGTAAAAAATTACGAATTCTATGGTAAAACATGGGAAGGTTTAAAATAAATTTGGATAATTCAAAAATTATTCGTATCTTTGTAAAATTAACATAAATTAAAAAAAAACAAAAACTATGAGCAAGTATTTTGAAGTTACGGTTGAAGTTGTAGTTGCAACTCAAAAAAATGGTAAAGAAAAGAAGAACAAAGAAATCTATTTAGTAGATGCAATGTCAGTTACCGAGGCAGAATCTAGAGTAGTACAAGATTTTACTGAAGCGGGTGTACAAATTGATTACAAAGTAAGTGGTGCAAGAGAATCACGAATCATCAGAGTAATTGAATAACGATGAGTAAGGAAGTACAAATTATTAAAGAAGAGGTTAAAACCAAAATAGCTAAAAGAGTTCCACCTGGAGACCGTTGGTCTCCGGTTGAAAACTCTCAATTGATTTTGGAATCACTAACTGAAGTATTGGAATATGTTTATCAGAAAAAAGGTAAAACACAATTCTATATGGATGCAAGAGAAGGGTTTGTTTATGTAGTAGATACTGAAGAGGTGATAGTTCAACCAGAACCAGATAAAAAGTGGAGTTTATACGGCGAAGATTAATCTTTTATTCAAATCTTTATATTTATATTTATTAACAAAAAACAAACAATTATGGGATTATTTTCATTCATCAAAGACCTTTTCAAAAAGGCAGAGAAAATTGAAACAGCAGCTGAAACATTTGTAACTGAAGTAGAAGTTGCAGTACCGGAAGTTAAGAAAGTAACTACAAAAGTGAAATCTGGTATTTCTAAAGCAAAAAAAGCTACTAAAGATGCTGAAGCAGTTGTTGAGAAAAACGAAGCAGCAATCAATGCAGCTGAAGCAGTTGTTAAGACTGTAAAAACTAAAAAAACTCCTGCTAAGAAAAAATAAGGAATTCTAAATTGAAAACTACCAATCAACAAAATTTAATAGTTAATATGTTCAATATTGAATCAGAAATGATGTCAATAAAAGAATCTATTTTAGAACAATTGATTATTGAGGGTGTTGATGACCCTGGTATCCTTAAATGTGTATTTATGGCGGGAGGACCTGGGTCTGGTAAATCTTACATTGCAAAAGAAATATTTGGTGTAGGTAAACAATCAATATCATCAGTATCTGCAGGTGGATTAAAATTAGTAAATTCTGATACAGCTTTTGAACAACAATTGAAAAAGAGTGGTATCAATCCAAAAGATTTAGGTAAAATAGAAAAAGAAGAACCTGAACTTTGGGATAAAATTACTAAAGAACCAGGAGGTATCAGAGATAGAGCTAAAAAACTTACTACAACCATGCAGAATTTCTATGAAGCAGGTAGGTTGGGTATGATTATCGATGGAACTGGTGATGAAGTTTCCAAAATCAAAAAGAAAAAAGACCATGCTGAAAGTTTAGGATACGATTGTTATATGGTATTCGTAAACACATCACTGGAAGTTGCGTTAAAAAGAAATGCAGAAAGAGATAGAACATTATCTGATGATTTGGTAAAACAAATTTGGGGAGATTGTCAAAATAATCTTGGTGCATTTCAAGGTATGTTTGGAAGTAATTTTATAATTGTAGATAATACATCTTACAACAAAAACATTTATAAATATACTGACAAAAAGACCGGTAAAGTTACAACATCAGACAAACCCATTGCAGCAAACATCCAAAAGGCTATTGATACCTTTTTAAGAAAACCAATCTATAATATGATTGGTAAGAAGTGGATTGAAACTGCAAAGGCTTTGAAGAAAAGTAATTACATTAAATAACCAATTTACAGGGAACTCTTAATAGAGAGTTACATTGATGGCAAAGGCAAAATCTTCTACTGCATCGCAGAAAATTTCATTTGGTAAAAGAAAAAAAGGTAAGTTAAAAAAATCTTACGGTCCAAAAGAACAAAGACCTAAAAAATATAGAGGTCAAGGAAGATAACTAATTAATATGTTATGAAGTTTAACTCCATTGCTTTCATAGGAGACTCTTTCACTTGGGGTGAAGGATTGGAATTTTATCAAGAGATTCCAAAATGGATTGAACAACGAGAACATCCATCCAGTTATCCAGAATATCGTCATTTAATAGATGATGAAAGTAATCAATTTAGAGAATCAAATAGATTTGCCGGACTTGTAACAAAATATTACAATACTACAATCGGTATTGATAATAGAAATGGTGGTAGTTTTAAAAACGCAGTTGAAATGTTAGAAGCAATTCAATCACCTACCCTTTCATTTGATGGTTTGGATTTAAATCTAACAAAATTTCCTAATGCGATAATTTTCCAATTTTCAGTTTTATGTAGGAATAGTATTCATTTTCATTTGGGTGCTGATACATTTAATTGTCATTGTGAATTGTGTGAATATTTTAATAAAATTGGAATGGGACAACGCATTACATTCGATTCTATTAATATGATACATAATTCAGATACAGGTCTTTGGAAAAATTACTTTGATTTGGAATCTATCGTACATATTGAAAATTGGTTAAAGAAAAATTATCCAATATATTATACCGATAGAGATTCACTTGGATTTATACTTGAAAAAGAATTATCACAGGTTCATTTTGATTTTTTAATTAATAACTACTTTAAACCATTAGAAGAAAAAAATGTACCAATTTTCTTTATTGATTCATGGGAGTTGTATAGTTCCGAATCAATTTTTGAAAATCAATATATAAAAGATAGAATTATACCATTATTAGGATACAATGGTAAACACTATTTAAAATATTTAGAATGGGAAAAAACATTCCCTAGTGTTAGAATATCAGATGATTTTCCTAAAACTGAAAATGGACATCCAACAAAATTACAACATCAATATTTAGCAAAATCAATCATAAATCATTTAGATAAAATAGAATATAAAATAAATTTGATATAAAAATATATGTTTTTTTACAAAATGATATACTTAAAATCATACAATAATTTATAGTTTAGTAATAATATATGAAAGATTTAACAGCAACCATTGGAAAAATTTGTAACCTTTTAGAAGATGCAATCGAAACACAAGATTGGAAATTGGTTCAAAAAATGATTGATGAATTGGATGAAATTTATAATCAATTAGAAAGAGCAGAATCTGGCTTTGGTTTTGACGATGAATATTAATGTAAACATAACAACCCCTAATATAGTTAGTAAAAAATGGGGATACGAAATGTGGATTCACAATGATAATGAATATTGTGGAAAATTATTAGTATTTAATAAAGAAGGTGATAAGTTCTCAATGCACTATCACATCAAAAAGAAAGAAACCTGGTTTGTACAATCTGGTACATTTTTATTTAAATGGATAGATGTTGAAAACGGCCAAATAAATTCACAAGAAATATCAATAGGTGAATCAGTAGTAATTGAAAGAGGGTTACCACACCAACTTATTGCATTGGAAGACCATTCCACCATATTTGAAGTAAGTACACAACATTTCGATGAAGACTCGTATAGAATATATCGAGATTCACCAAACGATTTAATCGATTAAAATGTCATATATAACAAAATATTTATCTGAAATAGATGAATTAAAGAAAGAATTCGAAGATAACCCAGATGTTATTAAACATTATGTTAAATACGAAGGGTTTACAGGTAGTTCAGAATCAATGACTTATATAGAAGAAAAAATTAAAGAGTATATGTCATTGAAAATCAATGAAAATAATTTTCAAAAAAATTAGGAATTCTCAGCATTTCTTCGTATATTAGCTATGTAATTGATAGTTAAACATAAAACGATAAAATATGAGTTTCTTTTCTAAATCAAAATCAACTTCTTCTCACTCCTCTTATTGGTTACAAGATTGGGAAGATGATGATATCTTACTGAACTCTATGACAGAGGTTCAGCGAAAATCACATGACCTTTATAAATTGGCCGCTTCTAAACGAGCCATCTCCAACTTCGTAAATATTGTTACGAACCAACAAATTCCCGTTAAATTTAATACTCGTGGTCAATCCTATACTGATGGTAAATCGGTAGTTATTGGTGCGGATGTAGTTGAACCTAAAGATTTTGATGTGGCAGTAGGTTTGGCACTTCACGAAGGTTCTCACATTAAACTTTCGGATTTCAATTTATTACAAGCAATTTATTCATTAGTTCCCAAATCAATAATCGATGAATCGATTAAAAAGGGAATTACATCACCTATTTCAATTATCAAAGATATTTGGAACTATGTTGAGGACAGACGTATTGACCAATATGTTTACAATTCAGCACCTGGATATCGTGAATATTATCGTGCAATGTATGACAAGTACTTTAATGATAAGATAATTGATAAGGGTTTGGAATCTGATGAATATACTGAAGAAAATGTTGATAGTTATATGTTCAGAATTATCAACCTCCACAATAAAAATACCAATCTTTCTAAATTGAAAGGTTTGCGTGAGATTTACAAATTAGTAGGTTTAAATGATATTTTAAGATTGAAATCAACAAAAGAAACATTCGATGTTGCATTATCAATCTTTGAAGTTATTTTAAAGAACTTACCAAACGCATCATCAAATCCAAACAATGAAGGTGGGAATGGTTCTGAATCATTAGATGGTGAACAATCTGAATCATCTGAAGGACAACAATCAGATGGAACTCGTGAAATGACAGATGAAGAATTTGAGGATTTTTCAAATCAGATGTCAGGCGAATCCCCAATGAGTGGTGATTCAGATGAGGAATCTATGGGTGGTAATGGTATGAATGTTTCGAATGTACCAGATGAACTTGCCGGTAAAGGTAAGGAATCAGAATCATCATCAGATAGTGTAAAGTTATCTGCAAGACAAAAAGATTTACTCCAAAAGAAAATCAAAAAACAAAAGGAGTTTATGGATGGTAAAATCAATAAAAAAGCCATCAGTAAAAAAGAATCTGATTCAGTTGGTACTATCGAAGAATCCGGTTCTGAAATGAAAACGGTTGGTAGTGATATGACAGATGAGTATGGACATAACATCGGTCGTAAGGGTATCAGTTGTGTAGTTGTAAACAAATTAACTAAAGCATTGTTAGAATCACCCGATTTTCCTCTTACATCTCAAGCATATAGTAGTGATTTAGTATTAAATCGTTTGAATGATACTGAAGTTGCTGAGGGTATTAGAATGGGTACTGTGTTAGGTAAAAAACTTCAGGTTAGAGGTGAAAGTAGAACCACAATTTACAACCGCCAAAAGGTTGGTAAAATTGATAAGCGTTTGATTTCATCATTAGGATTCGGTAATGAGAATGTGTTTAGTGTTTTCGAAACCGATTCATATAAGAAGGCAAACTTACACATCTCAATTGATGCGAGTGGTTCGATGGGTGGTAGTAAATGGAAACAAACAATTACCAATGTAGTTGCTTTATGTAAAGCGGTTGATATGATTTCAAATCTATCAGTTCAAGTTTCATTTAGAACTACTACTTCAACTGATTATCCATACATCGTATTGGCATACGATTCACGTGTTGATAAATTCTCAAAAGTTAAAGAATTCTTTACATACTTAACACCGGGTGGAACTACTCCAGAAGGTTTATGTTTCGAAGCCATTCTTAACAAATTCATTCCAGCAGGAAACGATTTTGATTCATACTTCTTAAACTTATCAGATGGTGAACCTTATTATCATGGACACAATATGAGATATGCAGGTCAATCCGCTTATATTCATACTAATAAAATGATGAAACAAATCGAAGGTATGGGTATTAAGACACTTTCTTACTTTATTTCAGATGGATACACCTACGCTAGTACTTCTGAAGCGTTTAAGAAAATGTATGGTAAATCTGCTAGTTTTGTAGATGTAACAAGTGTTACTCAAATAAGTAAGACAATGAATGGGTTATTTTTAGAAAAATAGCCCATTGATTATCAATTAAGTACAATCGATTGATTTTCAATACTTTGTAATTTTTCTAAAAATAATTGATAAAATGTTTGGATATATCGGAAATTCTTGGTATATTAGCTGTATAAGATTGAGAGTTAAACTTTAAACGATAAAAGAAAATGAGAATTAGTGTTGAACAATTAGTGAAAATCAAAGAAGAGTTTGGTGAGTATGACATTTCAAAAGTAATCGGTGGTAGTAACGATTTCTACTTCAGATTTGGTTATTGGAGACCGGTAGATGCAGGTAAATTACAAGAGATTTTAGGTGAAACGAATTTGGTGGTTGAGGATGATATTTACGATGATGATTGTGGCTACTTATTTTCTTATAAAATAAAGGACAAATATTTTGGATAATTCAAGAAAAAATCGTATATTAGCTAAGTAATAATTGATAACATTAAAACATAAAAATATGAAAGATTTAAAAGTTGGTTTCGTTGCGAATGAGGTTTACAAGGTTGAACAATTTGGCAACACATTAAAGTTAATTGATACCACTGGTAATAAGGTTGGTGCCAATGGCGTTTCTATTAGTACTCGTAAGGGTGCGTTTAAGGATGGTAAGGCAGTTCAAGCCTACATTAACAAAGGTGGTAAAAAAACCTTTAGAAAAGTTGATATGAGTGTATATAATAATCTAATCGTTCCAATGAATACCCAAAATGGTGGGGTTCAGTTAGAGGACAATTTAGACCATAAGGCAGTTAGAGAGTTTATCCACGAGGGTTCAGTTAATCTTAAACCGATTGAGTTGGTAATGACTGACCTTAAGTGGAAATACTTAATTCGTTCAGCAGTTCGTGCTAAGAACATTATGATGACAGGTCCTGCTGGTTGTGGTAAAACTATGGCAGCAAAGGCGTTGGTTAAAGCATTAGATAGACCTGATTTCTATTTCAATTTGGGTGCTACACAAGACCCACGAGCAACCTTAATTGGTAATACTCACTTTGATAAAAACAAAGGTACTTTCTTCTCTGAATCTGCTTTTGTTAAAGCGATTAAAACTCCAAATGCAGTTGTATTATTAGATGAGTTGAGCCGTGCTCACCCTGATGCTTGGAATATCTTAATGACGGTATTAGACCAAGGTCAACGCTACTTGCGTTTAGATGAGGCAGATGGTTCTCCAATCGTTAAAGTTGCTGATGGTGTAACCTTCATCGCAACAGCCAATATTGGTAATGAATATACCTCTACTCGTGTGATGGACCGAGCTATTTTAGACCGTTTTGTAACAATCGAAATGGATGTTCTAAATGATGAACAAGAATTTTCTCTCTTAAAATATATGTTCCCAGAAGTTAATGAAGATGATTTAAAAGCAATCGCAGAGATTGCACACCACACCCGAACTCAATCATTGAGTGAGAATGGTAAAATCACTTCGATGATTTCGACTCGTGCTAGTGTTGAAATGGCTGGGTTGGTTTATGATGGATTTAGTTTGTTTGAATCCGCAGAGATTTCAATCTTCCCGTTCTTCTCTAACGATGGTGGTGTAGATTCAGAGCGTACTTATGTGAAACAATTAGTTCAAAAGTATGTTAAAGATGAATCATCAGAACAATTGTTTAACCAACCAAGTTCATCAGTAGATGAAGATGAAATTCCGATGTTTTAATGTTTAACTTTGATTACAACCAAAGAGGGAGTTTAGGCTCCCTTTTTAATTTGCTAAAATATAATTAAAAACATTAGGAATTATCAGCTTTTTTTCATATATTAGCTAAGTAATAAAAAGACATACTATGAGTAAATACAAATTCAAAAATCGTAAATTTCCAAAGGACTTCCAAAAGGTAGTTGATTTTATCTTTGATAAAAAAGGAATCACCGTTGAATTGACACAGATGACTAATTTCACTGGTCATTTCAATCGAACTATTAATATCCATCACAATTACGATTTAACTAAAAATGGCTTGTATGCATTACTTCACGAGTGTGGACATGCTTTACAACCATCTACTCATGTTGGAGTAAATGCTTATAAAAATATCGATGAGGATGAACATCCAAAGAAATTCGTATTAGGTAGATTAATGAACGAGATTGATGCATGGGAGAGAGGAATGGAAATTGCAAATGAATTAAAAATTAATATAGATGTTAATGCGTGGGAAAAAGAAAAGGAAACCGCGTTGATTACTTATTTAGAACTATAAAAAACAATAAAATGGGAAAGCTAAAGAATCAGATATCCAGACACGAATTGGATGAGGTATTACAAAAACAATACGAAGATGATGCGTACCAATATGAACAATGGTTGCAATCAGATGATTATGTTAATTTTGTAAATGAACAATTAGAAGAAACTAAACCAATATTTTCAATGGATGATATTCGAAACGCATTAGATTGGGCAAAATCGGCAGTGAATATTGAACCAACTGATATTGGTAAAGATGTGTATGATATTTTATTTATTGAAAAAGTAAACGAACATTTAAACAAAATCCGCTATGATAGATTTTAAAGATTACATTGATAACATACCTAATTTCCCAAAGGAAGGTATTTTATATAGAGATATCCAACCCTTATTAAAAGAACAACGAGTATTTAAAGAGGCAATCAAACGAATGGGTTCATTAGTAGAAGTGCCTGAATATTGGGTTGCGGTAGAATCTCGTGGATTTCTATTCGCATCTGCGTTATCTTATAAGTTTGGGGGTGGTATTAAGATTATTCGTAAGAAAGGTAAGTTACCGAATAGACACATCCTTTCAGTAGATTACGGATTAGAATACGGTACTGATACATTAGAGATGACTGATGATGAGAATAATGGTGCAAAAGTAGTTATAGTAGATGATGTATTCGCTACAGGTGGAACAATCGATGCAGCAATGGAACTATGTGAATTAGCTGGATATAAAGTAATTGATAAGTTATGTTTAGTTGATATTGGTATCAGCAATAGAACTGATGTAAAGAGTTTAATATATTACGGACAAGATTAATAAAATATAAAACATATGCGTGTAGCAAAATATACTAAATCACAAGTAAAAACCTTACGAGCAGCAAGAAGTTCTGCTAAATCAAATGGTTCATCAAAATTTATAACAACCGATAAAGAATATCAAGCATATTTAGGTGAATTAAAAGGTGCTGGACATTTGCAAGTTAATGGATATCAATCCTTACAAACAAATTCACAACCCAATATTATGGGTACGGGATACAAAGAAATGCAATTAACATTTAACATACCATTAAAAGGTGGTAGTAAAGATAAACCACATTTTACTGGATATTTACAATCGGCAGCAGATGTTGATAGTAAACCATATAAAGTAAAAGGATGGTTGAATGAAGGTGGTTCAATAAGATTAGAAATTGTAAAGTAATGGCAAAAAATAAAATCATATTAGTATCTGCAACTCCATTAGAACATGGTGGATTGAAAGAACTTTTTGGATTTCCTATATTTCAGGTGGGTATTGGTAAAATCAATGCTGCTTCAAATATGACTGAAATCCTTTGGAATGAAGAACCGGATGTTGTGATAAACTTTGGTTCTTGTGGTAATCTTAAAAATCATAAAATTGGTGAGGTATTGGAAGTAGGTACAGTTTATAACAATATAGATTGTGAACCATTTGCACCATACGGGTGTACACCTTATTTGGATTTATGTGATATAAACTTATCAGATTCTAAAATTAAATGTTTCACTACTGACCAGTTTTACGATTCACATAGAACTGATTATTCTAAAAAGTATTTAGAAAGAATTGGTGAATGTGATATTGTAGATATGGAATGTTACGCACTTGCACAAGTATGTAAACAACGAGATATATTTTTCAAATCATATAAGTGGGTGAGTGATGATGGCGAATCCCACAAATGGGAAGAAAATGCTAAAATAGGATTTGAGAATTTTAAATGGAAACTTAAAGAATATTTTTTCGCAGATAATTAAACTTAAATTATGGCTTATAATAAATACAGATGGTACACAAAAGGTAGACCTAATAAACCTCTACCGGCAGATGCTCCACTCCTATTGAAAATACGAAATGGTGACTTTGATTATTCTTATATGTTTAGTGAAGCTAGGAGTACTAGGGAAAAGGCATCTCGTCATTATCAGGAAACCTATAAAAACTATGGTGGTAATGATGAGAAAAATCGTATCGAAGCTTCGTTAGAAGCAAGTAGAATGACACGATTAAAAGCTATTAAGTTAGAGTTAGAAGCATTTGCTGATGAGAATAGAATTCTTTGGAGATTGCAATCTGAATTGAAAAAAGAATTCGGTAAGGATTTGTGGGAAAAATCATTAGAAAGACAAAGAGGTAAAGGTACTTTGGAAGACCTTTATTTTTGGTATAAGAAACAAGTAAAAGAGGCAACAACAAAATCTGAAATGGATATAAAGTTCAAACGAACAAACACCAAAGGATTAGAACATTTATTTTAATTTAATATATTTATGTATATGGAAACATTCAGTATAAATTATGTAGAGGGTTTAATACAACAAATGAATTCAGATTACAAAAAATTATTATCAGTAATTAAATCGATGAACTCGAGTATGCAAATCCCTGCAACTAGAATTTATATTGACCTATATTATAAAAAAAATGGTACTAAATTAAAGGAGATGATTGAATTTTACTTTAAAGTAAAAAAACGTGATTTAAGAGATTAAGTGTTATGGAAGTTATACAAAATCGTTACGGACAAGATAGAGTTATAGAAAAATTACCATCAAACAAAATTAGAATTACCGGTGAATCTCTATTCATTAGAAAATCAGAAGGTGATAATAATAAATTAACAATGTTTGATTTCGAAGGTGGTCCTTGTTTAAATGTAGGTGGTAAGATAAAATACCTAAATTCTGAATGGACTATAACGGAAATTCTTTCCGATTACACTACTAAAGATAATTTAATTTCAGTAACATTAAGTGTCGATTTGAATGGATGAGTCTAAAAAAATATTGACAGTTCATATCGGTAAGAATGATATTTATGAATGGACTATGGATGCCGGTAAGGAAATTCTAATGCCAGAATTACTTATTGGCTGTGAAGAACTTCTTTATAATGATTTAACCGAAGTGTTATGTTTACGAGTTGAAACTCTAATCAGAGGTAAACAAAAAGCATTTGATTTTTCAGTTAAAAAAGAAGGTGTGACTGATACATTAGGTAAAATAATGGAATGGGCATTGGAAGTAGAAGATTATGAAATTTGTATACGAGTTAAAAATTTATTAGATTACATAAAAGAAAAGAAATAAGTATGGAATATAAACCAGGTGAAATTGAAAGTATTATTCAATCCCGTGCATTAAATAGACAACAATATTTTGAACCAACCCTTACTATATTTAAAAACGCGTTAGTTATTAATTATAAAAAAATTGGTACTCGTTTTATGGGTATGATAAGTTCATTACCAGAAAAATTCGATGCTGATAAGAAACAATTTGAATTATATTTTCATTCAGAAGAAAAAGGTGGATATACATCTGATGTCTATCACACTTATAATTCATTCGGTAATAAAGAATACATATACACATCGTTTGATATGTGGGAACAAGATATGATAAATACCCCATCAGAGGAGGTCATTCAGCAAACAAAGGAAAGATATATTGGATTTAATAACTTTAAAACAACCTCTGAACTTTTAAAAATTGAAAATGCTAAAACAATAAATGAATTTTTATTTAAAAATCCACATAAAGATATTGTTTTAATATTACGAAATCCATTACGAAGATTTATTAGTGGTGCGGTACAACTTATACATCATATTGTAAATGATATACCAAATAATGAATTACTACGAGATGAATTTAGATTTTTTACAAATTTAGAACATGATGATTTACGATTTTTATACAAATTGTTAAAAACAAATCCTGCTCATATTAAATCTGAAGATATTTCAGAAAAAGATGCAAACGCAATACATAATATTATTAATTACATTGTAAATAGAAGACCAGATTTAACTTTTCAAGATATACATACACAAAATTATTTAAGATTTTATATAGATTTTATTAATAAAATAGAAGATAAAAGTAGACTTAAAATTATTAGTATAGATGAGTGTAGAACTCCATCTGCTGCAAAGTTTTTTGATACATTAAGAGGAGATACGATTGTTTCGGATAACTTTGATAAATTATTAAATCATAGAGAAAGTAATGATTTTTTATATAACATATTTGTAAAGAAATTTGTTGCAGATAGTAATTTTTGGAATTCTTCTTTGAGATTTTATTTAGAATCTGAATATTACAATTATCATATGTTGATTAATTCACCATATTATATTGATTTAAAAAAGGAAGGGATTTAATGAAGATTTTAGTAATAGGTGATTCATGCACCGATGTTTTTATTTATGGTTATACTAAAAGAT
>JACCDP010753277.1_pt1 | contig 17273 bp, 15 predicted proteins | sample 7445841 | NCBI WGS metagenome assembly JACCDP01 (sample SAMN15323441, study PRJNA562643) | freshwater metagenome | isolation source: river surface water | place: USA:Blue River Watershed | collected 2017-08-17 | reverse complement strand
GTAGGAACGATGAAGGAAAAAAGGCCTAAAAAAGTATTTGTTTGGGGAAGAAAAAATGGAACGATCGCGCTCCATAAAAGAAGAGCTAAATATATGAAAAAATTTTTCCATTTAGTAAAATGACTAGTTTTACTAATTAAAATTTTATATTTATTTTTACTAAATATTTTTATTAAATCCATAAAAAATACCAAAAAAAATAAAGTATCAGTAACATCTAAACCATGAAAATAAAAAATAGCAAATCCTGGACTAACAAATAAAAATATTAAAGTTACTAAAAAAATTAATTCCTGCCCTTCAATCTTCCTATTCGAAAAAAATATGCGAAATATTTGTGCAAAACAAAAAATAAATACCAGATAACAATTTACTCTGGTTGAATTTTCAATAAATAGTCCAAAAATACCAATTAAATAAACTAATAAAGTAATAAAAAAATCATAAAATTTATTATGTTTTATATTAAAATACATCCTTTAAATCCAACCTATAGAAAACATAACTATCTATTAAAATTTCTGAGCCGAATAAAATATTTAAACATAAAATAGAAAATAACAATATTTGCAATAATAATAATTAATTGGTAAAAATTAAAAATCATAGCAGTAATACCAACTAGCCCGTTATCCTCATTTCGAATTCGATAATAAATTCCTATATCAAACGAAACTATTAATGAGTAAGAAATAAAATAATAAATTTTACTCTTATTTAATTCAGGCTCGGATAAAAATAAAAAAATAAAAAAAGGGACTACTGCTGCGATAAAGCCGGGCGATGTATAAATTGAACCAAGTTGGTACGATAGTGTAAAAAACACTGCGCCAAAAGCCAAACAAGTTGCTTGAAGCATTTTTCTAGCAGCACTAATTAATAAAATAGCAGTTGCGGTTAAAAAAAGAATTACTATAACACGAGATAAAAAAATAACTCTATCTAAGGTTAATACTTGATTTACTAAATACCAAACATTACCCGGAAAAACTGTTTTTATTAACTCATCTATTGTGTTTTCTCGTTCAAATCTAAAACCAAATACTTCGGATCCTAAAATTACTGGTGGCAATAAAAATAAAATTATAGCTAGTAAAAAAATTACTACTTCTTTTTTTTTAATCCCAAAGAGTACAGGAGCTATAGCAGCTAGTGCTGTAATCTTAACTACAAACAAAGAAAAGCCACAATAAAAAGCTTTAAAAATTTTAGAAGAAATTGCAGTTGAAAAAAAAATTCCACCAAAAGCAAAAATCATTAATCCCTCGTCTTGACCATCAAAAGCAAACCAAGAAATTACCAATGGATTAGTAACATAAAGTAATGCAAACAACTTTGCTCGATCAAATGAAATAATTCTCGCGATAGCTGAACAAAATAAAATAACTCCTAATAACTCAAAAAAATGAATTATTATTATTACAGTGGCTGGATGACTAAATAAACGATACGGAATAGAAAGAAGATAATAAAAATAAAAACCGTAAGGTGTAATAAAATCGCGATTCGGTATTTTGCCTTCTATTACCCAACGAATATGTGTCTCATAAGACTGAACATCGCCACTTCCATGCCCATTCATCAACAAAAACCATGGTATTAAAAAAACCCAGCGAATCGTAAATCCTAAAATAATTATATTGTAAAAACTTAAATCAAAAACTTTATTTTTTTTTATAATGACGTAACTAATAATAGCACTTAAAAAACATATAATAATTTTAATTAACAATACAATCATTATTGAACTTTAATTACCAATAGATGCTAAAAGACAATTTTATATTTAATTTTTTATATTTTAACTTTACTTGATTAGCTTGTACTTCAATGAAATTAAAAATCTATTTAATAGATTGCTAATACCGCCTCTTTTAACATACCAAAATGCTCGACGAAAACGAAAATAAAATCTTTTCACATGACCAATAAAAGTATATTTATCAGAGTAATTATATCTGTTAGCCAAATATGTATGCTCCTGCAGAATTCGAGGGGTTATAACATTTCCTGTTTTTTGATCTTTGTGTCTTCTGAAGGCTCCAAGAGTGCTAGGAATTCGAAAAAATTTTTTCTCTGCTAATAAACCAAATTCTAAAATCATCTGATAGTCCATTGTATTATAAAGGTTCAAATTAAATCCTTTAAATTTTTTGTGAAGATTTGACCGCCAAAACATTGATTGTGCACTTAAGTGAAAGCCTTCATACTTAAAATGGTTTAAATTGAAGTCAAAAGCGTGGTGAAAATCGAGAGTTGCATTATTTTTATCAATAAATAACCAATCACCGAATATGACTAATTTTTTAGGATGATTTTTAAATGCAAATACTGACTCAAAGAAAGCGTTAGGCAAATACAAATCATCGGAATTTAACCAACCATAAATCTCACCGTTTGCTCTTTTAAAACCTTTATTAAGAGCATCGCTTTGACCTTGATCATGCTCGCTAACCCAAAAATCAATATATTTACTATATTTTTTTATAATCTTTACTGTGGAATCATTTGAGCCTCCATCCATAATAATAAATTGTAGTTTAGGATATTTCTGATTTAAAATAGAAAGAATACTTCTCTCAATAAACTTACCCTGATTTAGGCTTGTCATCACAATTGATATTTTTGGTAAATTCAATTTTTGTTTTTTTGTATAGGTTTTTTTTTTTTTAATAAATTTTTTTAAAAAATTTTTATGAAAATAATTTTTTTTTTTTTTTTTAATGAATTTATATAGAAAATTAAAGCCCGTATTATGTTTATAATGTAAACTCATAATTCCTACGAATATAAAGTGTGTTGTTTTTTTGATTTTTTTTATTTTTAAGACTAATTAGTTTTTGCTTTTTCGGTTCATATATGTATGAATTAAAATTCAATGACAGCATTTTTTTATGCAAAATATCTTCGTCAAAACCATAGTATGCGCCACTTCCATTAAGTTCCATTATTACAGCTAACAAATTCGGATTAGCTAAAGTCTTCCTCGCACCTTCTATTACTTTAGTTTCAAATCCCTCTACATCAATTTTAATAATCTTTGGAATTCGACCATCCAATACGTCGTCAAGAGAACGAACAAGAATCTTAACGCTTTGCTTGGTGTTCTCTTCTTTATTTAGAACGTGATTAGTTGTGCCCTGTTCTGTAGAAAATTTTAAGTTTTCCTCTTTGCTGCCAAGACCAATATTCATAACTTCAATCTGATCATCAAGTTCATTAAGTAAAACATTCTGCTTTAGTACTTTAAATGTTGAAGGAACTGGTTCAATGGCTATCACACGTGCACCTTTCGTTGCAGCAAGTATTGAATATGAACCGATATTTGCACCTACGTCAATGAAAAGTTCTCCAGAATGTAACGTATCTAATACGAATGACATATCTTCATACTCATCAAGTCCACAGTACCAATTACTTGCAGCTGATGTCATTCCATTTTTTGCAAAAAGGTATTTTCCATTCAAATAAGGTAATGCAATCGGTCCGACCATAAGTCTTGAGGCAATTTGCCAGCGTATTAACCTTCCTATTGCAGCCAAGCGCGATTTTTTGTTCAAGGGATGTCTCCAAACAAAATTTAGGAGTCGGATAAGATTTTTCATTTTTTAATTTAAGCGGTAGATCTTTTTTAATACAAAAATATCTTTTAACAATATTGTTGATTTTAAAATCTTAATTATTTCCAACACATTCTCTTCCATTGAAAATTCTCAATTACAGATTTAAGTATTTTAATTCGATCTATTGAATCGAGATAAGAAAGCCGCTTTTGTCCAGCTTCAATTAAACGGTTACGTAGCTGCTCATCATTCATTAAATTTTTAATATGTTCTGCCATTGATGTTGGATCTTTCAAATTCATCAATAAAGCGGCCTCTCCTACCTGATTTCTTAGTCCAGCTATATCTGAGTAGAGCACTGGAACTTTAAGCGCAAAAGCTTCTAGCGGAGGTAAGTTTGTGGGGCCAAAATAAGTGGGCATAACAAGAGCTATCGACTGGAGATAAAGTTCTGGAATCTCTTGATTGGAAACAAAGTTAGCAAACCTAACACGATCTTCCAAGCCTAACACAGATACTCTATTTTTGATGTAAGCAAGATTTCCTTCATCATAACCAGAAAAAATTGCACCAACTTTTAATCCATAACGATGTTCTAAAACATATAATCCTTCCAATAAATAAATATGATTTTTATGGGCCCAAAACTGAGCAGGGTAAAATACATAAGGAGCCTGTAAATTATATTTTTTTTTAATGTTTATATTGTTTAACTGTCCTAACTTAGAATGCTCTCTTACACTAATTGCTCCTTCAAATGGCCTAATGTGAACTCTGCTTCTATCAATGGCATAATATTCCACTACTTTATTTTTTCCAATCTCTGAGTCTACAAAGACTGCCATTGCACGTTTTAATACATCTTGGTAATAGGAATTAATAACCTCAATCATATTGTTCATTCGAATTTCTGGAAATTCGTTATTATCTCGAAGGCTAAAATCCCAAACAGTTATAATAAAGTTAAGCTCATCAATATCTTGGGCCAAGCTACTTGGTGATAGAAAATAAATTAAATCAATTTCCCGGTCCAGCATATACCTTTCAAATTGGGTGTATCTCTTAAGTCGTTTTAAGATTTTCCAAAAAAATGGGTGTTCTACCCTTTTTCTAAGATATCTGTGAAACTTATTTATAAATGATATTTTTAGGAAAGTTGCCTCGATGCCATACTTAGACAGCGCAACTAAGCTTTCTTCGTTTGTAGTAAAAAAAAAAATATTGGCAATCTCTTTGGGCAATTTAAGAGTCAATAAAGCATCGTTTAATGCTTGCTGATGACCGCCGCTAGCCTTAAAATTTTGATCAAAAATAATTGCTATTCGAATAGGTTTCATTGTATCGCTTAATTAAGTAAGAATCTTTAATACAGCATTAACAACATGTGACATTTTCTGTTCGTTCAACGCTAGTCCACTTGGCAAATAAAATCCGCGCTTATATAGTCTCTCTGCGACAGGAAATTTTTCTTCTTTTACTAAACCTAAATCTTTCAAAACTGGCTGCTGATGCATAGGACAGAAAAATGGTCTACAGCCAACTCCGAGTTTTTCTAAACGATTAATCGCTTCTTCTGCATCAAACTTGACCTCATCATTTAACACAAGCCCATATACCCAATAGATATTTTTAGCATAATCTGTTTCAATAAGCGGAAGTGCTAGACCCTGAGACTTGGCAAACAATTCATTATAAATTTTTCCTATTAATCGTTTTTTTTTTAAAAATTCATTTAGTCGCTCTAACTGTGCTACACCTAGGGCTCCCTGCAAGTTAGTCATACGTAAATTCCACCCCAATCGCTCATGAACAAATCGCTTCCCTGGTTTAAAACAAAGGTTACGCAATTCACGACATTGATCGGCTAGACTTTTGTCATCGGTTAGGATCATCCCGCCTTCACCTGTAGTGATGTGTTTATTTGTATAAAAACTCACTGTGCTAATATCACCAAAAGATCCGCAGAGTTTGCCTCTATAAGTCTGTCCTATTACCTCAGCAGAATCCTCAATTAACTTTAGCTTATAACGTTGGCAAAGTTCTAATACAGGATTCATGTCAACAGGAAGGCCATAGATATGCGCTGCCATAATTGCTTTTGTTCTATGTGTAATTTTAGTCTCAATCTGTTTGACATTCATATTCCAAGTCAAAGGATCACTATCTACAAAAACTGGTTTAGCTCCCGAACGTACTATTTGCAGTACACAAGAAATTATCGTGAAAGTGGGCATAATGACCTCGTCACCTGGTCCAATACCTAAAGAATATACCGCTACATCAATAGCTGCCGTGCCATTAGTAACGGCAATACCATATTTACGACCAACGTACTCAGCAAATTCCTCTTCAAATCTTTTTACAAATGGCCCCTCAGAAGAAATCCAACCTGTATCAATACACTCTGTAAGATATTTTTTTTCGTTCCCATTTAATAAAGGTTCGTTAACTGGTATAAATTTATCAATCATATCAATCTAAAGATGCTCCTTTTTACTAGAAATCACATCAACCACTGGTAATCCCTTTATAGCATTTAGTTCTTCTATTGAATCTGAATAAATCAGTTGTCCCTGTTTATTTCTTGCTTCTCTATAGCCCGCTGATTGATATCCGCTTAAAAGATCTGCTTTCGGTACAGTCGATATATATTTATTCGATAAAAAATATGCATTATTGCCTGCGCTGTTGCACCCAATAAAATAGTAACCCTTTTTTGTAGCTACATAATTTAGCGCTGGGAGACTTGCGCCAAAATATTTACCAGAAAAATGTGCCTGCATTCTATAAAAGTTTTGATTGTAAGGAACTGTTATTGCTCGATCAAAACCAAAAATAGCATTATATTCAAGTATTAAAATATCTGGATTAAAACGATTTAAATTCAAAGCATCTAAAATCCAATAATCATTTCCATCCAAATCAACATGAAGAAGTTCAATTTTATCAAAATTACTTTGATTAAGTAAACTTTCAACATTATCTTTGGTCACAAAAGATTTTTTTGCATTAAATTTGTATCTCCAATACAGTGGCGAGGCTTTAACTTCATTTATATTTTGCTCATCCCCATCCATAACAAAACCTTCCCATCGATTATTAATAAGTAAAAAATGAGAAATACTTTCAAAATAATCTCCAACTCCAAATTCAATAAATCTTCCTTTTTTTCTTAAATTTAAAAAAAAAATTAACCACTGAATAATGCCGTCATCACCAAACTGGGAATAAACTTGAAATTCTTTATCTTGAATCCATTTTGATGAAGAAAAATTTGGTTTTTCAAGCCATGTGCTTGCGCTCATCAATGACTTTGCTGCTAACAGTAAATTAGGGTTTTCCCAGTCACGAGGTGCTGCTGGCTTAATTAGCTTTTTGAATTTATTTAAAAAAAATTTCAACAATAACTACCCCCCCCTACCAACTTTTTTAAATACATGACAAACGCCCCAGGTTTCTTCATTATGAGGTTTGCCAGTCAAAAATTCTTCTGTCTCTATTCGTTTAAAACCGCTCATTTGTGAAAAAAAATCGAGCTCTGGTAAAGTAAAATGGCGCATTGAATGAGTTTCTTTGATGGTCTCAACCACATTATTCTCTTTATTGCGCACAAAAATATTATAATGAACATCAACTTTATTTTGGCTCGGATGAAGCGTTGGCTCGGCTATACGTGTTATATCAAAATTTTTATCTTCCATTCTCTTTATGCGTACTGTGGGAGGTTTGTTGTAAACCGCTGGACCGTACCATGCATCAAAGACAAACAAACCACCCAGTAGCAAATGTTCAGCTGCGCGCTCGAAAAAAGCTTGTACCCTAGAATTTTCTATCTGATAGCTAGCAACGTGAAATAAAGATAAAATACAATCAAACTGCCTATTCAGTTTTATGTTACAAACATCTCCTATCTCGCAAGTAAACCCATCGTCTTGTTCAGCTAATTTAAACATCTCTTCGCTTTGCTCAATACCATGTACCTTAAAACCAAGCTTCGACAATAAACGACCGTGTTTTCCAGTACCAGAACCAAACTCTAAAATATTACCTTGTGTTACACCATTGCGTTTCAATAAATGCGATATATATTTAGATTCACTTTCATAGTCCTTGTCGCTGTAAAGCAAGTTATAATAGCGACTATACGCTTTAAAAACTGATTCCTTCATATGCTAGTCTTTAAGTCTAATTTTATCAGTCGAAATCGGTTCAAATCTTGTCTTGTCTTCGTCACCTGCATAAGGTCCTTGTTTAACTTCAATGATCTCGCTAGGTTCCAACATTTCAAAACCATGCCCGCCGTATGCGAGCAATATCACATCACCCTGTTTTAAAATTCGACTCTCAAGATAGTCCTGATAATCGTCATAAAAATCAACGCGAACTTTCCCAGACTTGATAAATAAAACTTCTTTAGTAAAATGCACTTCGCGCGATACTGGTTTATGCACATGTGGAGGAATAATATATTTCTTTGGGCGCTTCATATAACCTAATTGTTGAGAAAAATGAATGGGAGTAAAAAAATTTATATTATCACTTTCAAAATTAGATGACAAAATAATAGCAATTAATACATCTTTATTCTTTATATACTTTACGCCGTTATGAATTTTAGTTACCAAAGTGAAGACTCCTTATTTTGTATCGGAACAAGATTGGAAAATTTATAATTTTTATAACTGTCCAATTTACAATAGTTTAACAAAAATTTATTCCTTCTTAATTCCTTTTGATGTTTCCAATAACCTAACGCTACCCATATCATTCTAAATTTTAAAAAGAAAGGCATACTGATTAGGTCTTTAATTATTTGTCGACTTACTACTAATATATAAAAAAAAATTTCTAATAGAGAGTCAACACGCTTATTTGTGTTAACTTTCTCAAACGAACTAGATATACCATAATGAAAATATCTTGATTGAAAATATTTTTTTGTAAATCTATAATTTGAAATATAATGTCCTGCTGACATGCCTGAACAGTAAACTGTTCTATAACCTTGTCTTGCAATTTCCTTATTTAGAAAATGTTCACCGTTTCCATTATAAAAAATAAAATCGCCAGCAAATCCGTCTGGCCCAAAACCCTTCAACTCATCGAATATTTTTCGGCGAATCGCCCAGTTGCTCCAAAACATGTATTTCCAATCAACATCTACGCACTCTCTTCCAAGATCAATTACTGTAAAATCTTGAATGTAATAGCCTTTGCCAGGCATCGATGTTGTTATATTTTTAACCCATTTTGGAGGTGAACTTTGGTAAATTGGATAGAGTTTTCCGCAAACGGCAGCAATTGATTCATTCGAAAAACACTTTAGGGCTGACTTTAAAAGATTGAATTCGGCAATATAATCATCATCGGCACAAACAATAATTTCTCCTGATGATTTCTTAATAGCTCTATGCTTTGCTAGAGTCATTCCACCAACAGTCTTTTCAAAAATTGTCTTAATATTTAATGATGGGTATTTTTCTATTATTTTTTTACATACATTCTTAGTTCCAACTCCATGATCATTAGAATAATTGTCAACCACAACAAGTTCGTATGAGGAATGTTTAATACTTTGTTTTGCAAGACTTTTAAGACAATTTAAAAGTAACTTCGATCTATTATGGGTGCTTATAATAACACTAATTTGATAATTTTTTTTCATATAAAATTTTAAAAAAATTTTTCAATTTATTTTACGACTAGAAAAATTTATATTTTTAATCTGAGAAACTTCATTTATGTAGTTAATTCCAGACCCATAACTGCGCATCTCATTGCCATGTTCATAGCCAAAAGTATCTAAACTAATAATAATTTTATTGCCAATTAATAGCGCCCACCAAAGAACACTACTCACATCTCCGACAACTACTCTTGATTTCATAATTAAATACTCAGCAGAGATTGATTGATCCACGAGTTCAATATTATATTTATTATTAATTAAATTAATAATTTCATGCCACAAATTAGGTGAGGACGAAGGGTGTAACTTAATCTTGATTTTAAAATCTCTGAAATGATCGGTTAATTCATGAATAGCTTCACACCATTTTTCTGCGATAAGAAACACTATTTTGCTACTGCTAACTCCATTCTCAAGAAGAGCTTCAAGATTAGCACACCCAGGAAGTATTATAATTTGATTTTCAGCATAAGTATTGCCGTATATAAAATGACCAACTTCTTTTAAGTATTTCTTTGCAGGATGATTAATTATACGAACATGTAAACCAAACGATTTAGGTACTACAGCTTCTATATTAAGATATGCTAAGTGCTTTGCTGTTAAGTTATTATTAATCCATTCCACAGATTTGGTAATCACTTTACCATTAACTAGATTTATTACAGGACGAAAAATAGTTCCTCGCTTATAAAGCGGTATCAACCTAAAATATAAATAAAAGCCAGCAAATTTTTTAATGAAATAAAAAATGATAAATAATTTTTTTGCAACGAATCTAAAAAAAATTAATTTATCAACATATTTTTTATTATATCCATTAATAGCTAGATTGTTGCGAAATTTGAAATCTAGAGCCCAGTTTAATGCCATACGAGCATTTTGATAATAATAAATCTTTGTTTTTATATTTGAATCAAGCAAAGCAAATAACAAACATTGGTCGTCAAAAAATGAAATATTAGAAAAAAGTACTCGTTTAGGATTATAAGTTTTTAAAATTTTTTTAAATAAATTAGTTATGTGATTATATCGTGAAAAAAAACGTAACGGTTTAATGTACTCGATATTCAAGATTTGTGGCAAATTGCTTATTTTTTTAAAATTTTGATCATTTTTGTAATTTTCATAAACAATAAGGATAACGTTATATTTATCTTTCATTGCCCATAAATAATATACACCCGTTGTCCAAAATAAATGTAAAGGGCCTGGATGAATTAATAAAATAGGTTTATTTTGTAGCTTATCTTTTTGATTTGCCATCTTGTTCATTAATTTTAATCGCTAGATGATCATGCGCGATTAGTAAAGTTCTAATAAATTGATATTAAACTGTTTTGCATTTAAGCTTAGGAGTAGGTTGCACATTGAGTTTGTTTCTTTATAGACACAAATGCTCAGCATAATATGGGGAGTATCTGCTTTCATTTAATTGAATCTATCATTTTTTTAAATATGTTATTTGTAGTGCTAAGTTTTTCATAAATGTCTTCCCCTTTCACTTCGCCTTTTTCTAGCACAATGATCTGATCACAATATTTTATTGTACTAAGTCGATGCGCAATAATAATAATAGTAATTTTACTTTTTAAACCCTCTAATGATTCCATGAAGGCTTTTTCAGTAACATTGTCTAATGCGCTCGTTGCTTCATCCAGAATTAACAACTGTGGATTATAATAAAGTGCACGCGCAATACCAATTCTCTGGCGCTCACCGCCTGAAAGACGTATACCAGCTTCGCCAACAATGGTTTGATACTGATTTGGCAGATCATTCATAATTAAATTATGTAAATTAGCAATTTTAGCAGCGCGTTCTACGGCTTGGTAGTCAATATCTTCGGGTTTAATACCAAAAGCAATATTCGCAGCAACGCTGTCATCAATTAAATAAACTTGCTGAGGAACATAACCAATATTTCGCTGCCAGGCGCGAACGTTATGTTTAGTAATTACTTGACCATCAACCTCAAGAGTTCCTTGCTGTGCCTCTAGTAGTCCATGTACAATGTCTACTAAAGTAGTTTTGCCACTTCCGGTAAAACCTACTACCCCTAATGTATTTTTAATAGGAATGGTAAATGTAATATTTTTTAGTGCAGGAGTTGTAGTATTGGGGTAATTATATACAATATTTTTTAGTTTTATAGTTTCGTTAAATAATAATTTATCTTGGTGATCGATAATAGCACTAGATTGAGATGTTTTTTCAATAAACATGAAATCCTTTTCTAAAATATCTAAAGAAGGACCAACAAAGCGAAGTAAACTGAGTGAACTATACATCATATGAAGTGCTGGCATAAGTCTAAAGCCAACAAAGGCATAAAGTGTAATAATATGTGCAACTTCATTAAAACTGCTAGTTTTAAATACCATATATACTGTTATTAAAAAAAGACCTGCAAAAGCTACTATCTCAATAGCAAAACGCGGTAGTTGCGCTACAATTAATGCTATAGACTGAAGAGTGGCATATTTTTTTGCAGGCTCGCTAAATTGATTTAAAAAAAATTGTTCTATTCCTCTTGCTTTAACTAACTTGAAATCTGAAAAGCTTTCTCTAACAATCATGAAACGTTTTTCATTATTTTTATAACTTTCTTTTCCTATGCGCTTTAAAAAATTATTCAAAAAATAAAAAATAATCCAATAAAAAAACCCCAATGCAGCACCCAAAACAAGAGCTAAAGAAGGGGTAAAATAGACAATTAAAAAAACTAAAGCTAATGTAACTGCAAGAGAAGAAATAAAATTTGTAAATGGAATTATACCTTGGTTGACAACTGCACTTACTTCGGAAAGAATATTTTTTGCAAGTTCAGAACTATTACGGTTTAAAAACCATTCATACGGTTGATGCAAATAACCCTCAATCAATCTTCTGGTAATAGAATATTCGCGCATAAGAGTTAGCCGATTTTGCACATAGTTAGTAAACGCTTTAAAAAATAAAGAAAAAAGTATTATAAAAAAAACTACCATGCCTAATGAAATAATAAATTCATTTTTATTTTTAAAATTAAAAAAAAAATAAAGATCATTAAACAAAGGAATTTTTTCTAACGTATTGTAATTAGTTAGCACCACTATAAAAGGCATTATCGATGCTACTCCAACCATATCCAAGAACGCCATTATAATAATCATTATTAGTAACTGGTAAGTTCTTTTACGTTCTTGATGGGTAAGTATTTTTAATATCTTTTTAATATTATTCATTTTGATTGAATAAAATTTTTGTAAGTTAGAAAAAGACCATCTTTTAAACTTGTTTCGTGTTTCCAACCAAGGTTATAGATGCGCTGACTGTCCATAAGTTTGCGTGGACTACCATCAGGTTTAGTTGGATCAAAATTAATTTTTCCTTTATACCCAACTATAACTTGTATCATTTCAGCAAGTTCTTTTATTGTTAGGTCCTCACCTGAGCCAATGTTTATATAGCTGCGCATTGGCGTAGTGTGTTGATCATAAATTGCTTTATCAATATTTAAAACATGAATACAGGCTTTTGCCATATCCTCTACATAAAGGAATTCGCGCTTTGCTTTGCCAGTTCCCCAAATAATTACATTTTTTTTATTGTTGATCTTTGCTTCATGAAAACGATGAATTAATGCTGGAATCACATGACTATTTTCTGGATGATAGTTATCACCTGGACCATAGAGATTTGTGGGTATAACGCTACGATAGTCAACACTAAAATCTTTTTGATATTGACGATTATAACTCTCACATAGTTTTATACCTGCAATTTTAGCAATAGCATAAGGTTCATTGGTCGACTCTAGTTTAGCTGTTAAGAGCGCATCCTCACCCATTGGCTGATGAGCATCTCGAGGATAGATGCAACTAGAACCAAGAAAAAGTAGTTTCTTAACCTTATTTTTGAATGATGCATCAATTACATTTATTGCAATCATTAAGTTTTGATAAATAAAATCAGCAGGATAATTATTATTAGCGTATATGCCGCCTACCTTTGCTGCTGCTAAATAAACATGATCTGGACGCTCATATTCAAAAAATTTATTAACTGCTGTCTGATTAGTAAGATCAAGCTCATTATGAGCTCGTGTAACGATATTCTTCTCACCTTGCGCCTTGAGTATTCTTACAATTGCCGAACCAACCATACCAAGGTGTCCTGCAACAAAAATTTTTTTTTCATTACTCACTCGTGATAATCCATAGTTGTGTAGCCATGTTTCTTTATCAACTCATCACGTTTAGCTGACTTAAGATCTTCTCTTATCATTTCAGAAACTAATTGTTCAAAAGTGATCTTTGGTACCCACCCTAGTTTTTCTCTTGCTTTACTAGGATCGCCAATAAGCACATCAACCTCTGTTGGACGAAAATAACGAGGATCAACTTTGATTGTATCTTTACCTTCAATCGATCCAATTTCATTTATTCCATGTCCACGCCAATTAATATTTATGTTCAGTTCTTTAGCGGCACAATTTACAAAATCCCTCACAGAATAATGCTTGCCGGTAGCAATCACGAAGTCCTCTGGAATTTCTTGCTGTAGCATTAGCCACTGCATCTCAACATAGTCTTTGGCGTGACCCCAGTCTCGTTTAGCATCTAAGTTGCCGAGATACAGGCTATTTTGTAGACCTAATTTTATACGCGCTAATGCTCTTGTTATTTTTCGTGTTACGAATGTCTCACCACGAACTGGGGACTCGTGATTAAATAAAATTCCATTACAAGCGTAAATACCATATGCCTCACGATAATTAACAGTAATCCAGTAGGCATATAGTTTAGCAACTCCATAGGGACTTCTAGGATAAAAAGGTGTGCTTTCTTTTTGTGGCGTCTCCTGAACTTTTCCGTAAAGTTCTGAAGTTGATGCTTGGTAAAAACGAGTTTTTTCATTTAACTTAAGAATTCGTATAGCTTCTAAAATTCTTAAACTTCCAAGAGCATCAGAGTTAGCTGTGTACTCTGGTTGTTCAAATGATACCTGTACGTGTGATTGCGCAGCAAGGTTATAAATTTCATCTGGACGTACTTGCTGAATAATACGTATCAAAGAACCTGAATCAGTTAAATCGCCATGATGCAAAATGAATTTACGACTCAAATCATGCGGATCTTGATAAAGATGGTCAATACGATCTGTGTTAAACAACGAAGTACGACGCTTAATACCGTGGACCTCGTAACCTTTTTTTAATAAAAATTCAGCAAGATATGCTCCGTCTTGCCCGGTTATTCCAGTGATTAATGCTCTTTTCATATAATATATTTTTAACTTTTAATTAATATATGCAATCAATCTGTAGTTTAATAGAATTAAATTGTAACTAAATTTTATTAATTTTTTCTAAAAAAACCTATTTGCAAACTATAAAACAGCATAAGATGATTTGTAAAAATATTACCATTTGATGTGATGGGCCATATAGTAATTAATAGACCCGAGAGAAGGGCTATTTGATAATCAGATAAAGTTTTTTTTTTATGAATAAAATATTGAAAAGTATAATTAATCATAAGATAGATAAAATAAAAAAAAAGTCCTGCTAAAAATAAAAAACCCATTATTCCTGTTTCCGCAAGTAACTGCATGTAAAAATTATGAGGATGTATATTGCATAAATTAGCATCTATTGCATACTTAGGATCTTTGCACTTTATTCTAAATAATTTTGGTCCATGTCCTAGAATTGGTTTATCTAAAAACATATTCCAAGCAGTTTTAATTAAAGCATCGTGCGTTGGTGTAAAAAAAAATTTTTCAGAGCTGTTTAATTGCATGCTTTCGACTGGGGACCTAATATAACGATCGTACAATCTTTCGTCGTTAAAAGTTAAAAAAGCGATAATACCAATTGAAATTATAAAAATTCCAAGTCTTAACCATTTATAAGACGATATAAAAATAATAATAAAAATTGTCGACAAATTAAGTAATACAAATGAAGCTCTTTCGCCTGCAATAAAAATTAATACATCAATTAAAATAAATAAAATAGAAATTAAATAAATTTCTAAAGGATGCTTTTTATTTCTTAAAATAAATAAAGCAAATAATAATGGAAATAATCTTGCAAGATAAGATCCGAGTATAAGTTCACTTCCGAAAAAAGAAGAAACTCTCATGCCATGTATTTCATATCCAAATAAATTTGAGCCAGTAAAATATTGAAAGTATCCATCTATACTGAGAGCGGAAAATGTAATGAGTAGTGCGTAATAAAAATAATCCAAAATTTTCTTATTTTGATCAATGAGATAAGAAATTAGAAGAGCAAAAACTCCAATTCTTACATAAAATAAAGAACCTTTTAAACTAAGTGAAATATCATTCGATAATAATGAAGATAAAACACATACTAACCAAAAAGCAACAAAGACGTAAAAATAATAATTTCTATAAATATTATAAATTTTATTTTTAAATGAATAATATAAAAAACATAAAGAAAGAATACTAACTAATAAATCAGGTAAAAAAGGACCTGTGACTAATAAAGGAATAATAGAAGCACAAAAGAAACTAGTTACTGTTAAAATCGTAATCGAGGGCTTTGTAAAATAAAAAAGTCTCATAAATTTTATAAAAAAAAAATTTGGTCATCTATCTTTAAAATTTTTTTTAAAAAAGATAATAACAATAGCAATAAAAAAACCAAATAATAGACTTAATACAAGATAAAAATATCTTGGCACTGAAGGTACGATTGTTCCAACTGATACATTCTCATTAAGAAAATTATAATTATTGATTTGAAAAATAAATTTATCAAAATTTTTTGATAAAGTTTTGCAATTAGAGTAGTTTACAAATATAGTTGCAAATTCGTCATTGATTTTTTCGAATTTAAAAAATTCAGCACTTTTAATAGAGTCAAATAGTTTTTCGATATTTTCACATTCTTGCTGAGCCGCAAATTTTATAGCTAATGAATATTCTTCTAAGGTTTTTTTTTTGGTATATTCAATGTAATTAGTTAAGAACTTATCTCCTTCAATTAACTCGGCGGGATAAGTAAATACATATTTGCTTAATAAATTGGCATATGCAACCTTTTTGCCATACTTGTCTGCAAAAGATGATATTCTGAAAGTTCTAAAATATTCTTTTGAAGATATTTTATTTTTGCTTAAAAAATTTTTAAAAGAATCTAAATCTTTACTTTGTTCAACAAAGGAGTCTAAATTATTTAGTGAATTAAGGTTTGATTCAAAAATAGAAATAAATTCTAATTTTTCTTTTTCTATCTCAACTTTTTGTTTTTCTAATTTATCTTTTTTAAAATCGTTAAATTTAAAGATTGCATTAACTGGATATCTAATTTCAAAGATAATTTGCTGCATCTCTTTTTTGTGAGAAAAAAATGAAACAATTAAACCCACAACTATACTGACAAGTAGAACAGTGATAATTAAAATTCTATCTTTCCAGCAAATGATTAATAAATCAAAAATATTAACTTGATCAGGACTTTTATTAAAAACAGATTTAACCATCTTAAAAATTTACTTTTTGTTTAATTAAAATTAAATGACTATTTAAAAACTATTTATATTATACTTAAATTGTTTTGTAATGATTTAATAATTAATTTTTAAAAAAATTTTTTATTATGAATTTAATCATTAATTAACATAATTCTATATATGAAAATCGCAATATTAGTGCCGTTTTATAACGAAAGTAGAAATTTAAAATTTTTTATTGGTGAATGGTACAAATATAGAAATTTCTTTAAAAAATTTAAGATAAGTCCGTTCTTTTTTTTTATAGATGACGGATCATCTGACAATTCTGTCGATACAATAAAAGCAAATGCTAAAAAAATAAAATATAAGATTATTAAAAAAAAAAACTCTGGTCATGGAGATTCATGCAAATACGGTTACAAACTAATTTTACAAAAATATAAAGATTATGAATATATACTTCAAATCGATAGTGACAATCAATGTGACCCAAAATATTTACCTAAGCTATATAAATTAATTCGACAAAAAAATTATAATTTTATT
>JACCDP010116593.1_pt1 | contig 17279 bp, 18 predicted proteins | sample 7445841 | NCBI WGS metagenome assembly JACCDP01 (sample SAMN15323441, study PRJNA562643) | freshwater metagenome | isolation source: river surface water | place: USA:Blue River Watershed | collected 2017-08-17 | reverse complement strand
CTGTTAGTCAAATATCGGCAGCGGTATTTAAGAAAATGAAAAAAGAGGGTATCAAAGATATTTATGAGCTTACTGCACGTCAAATTGGTTTTGATACTGAGAGTACGCTAGATGGCACGCACCCTAACGATATTGGCATGATGCAATATGCAAATGCTTACTACCATTTAATTCGTAATAAAATTGGTTTACCAAAATAGTCGATTGTATGAAAAGAAGAAATTTTATTGGATTAAGTTCATCCATTGGCCTATTAGCAAGCGTCTTACCTGCTTCAAGTTTGACAGCATCCGTTAAAACGGAAAATGAAAAGAGATATCAAAATGGAGCAAGCCCATGGCCAATTTGTTTAGATACAGCAACCATAAGACCTGCATCGCTTCTTGAAAAAATAAATATTGCAGCAAAAGCAGGTTATGACGGTATAGAACCATGGGATGGCGAACTAGAAGAATATGAAAAAAACGGCGGAAATTTAAAAGAGCTAGGGGTACAAATAAAAAAGCTTGGGCTTAAAGTGCCTAGTGTAATAGGACTTTGGAATGCTATTCCAGACACCATGGAATTATTTATAAAATCATTGCCAGAAACGCGACGTCGTATGCGTATGGCACATGATATTGGTGCCGAGCATATTCAAACGATACCCAATGAACTTTCTCCAAATTATAATCAAAAATGGGTTGCAGACAGATACAAAGACATTATTGAAATTGGCATCAAGGAGTTTAATATTAAACCAGCGCTTGTTTTTGTAAAGTATTTTACAATTAAAACTTTAGGACAAGCAGCAGGTATTGCCATGGACGCAAATCATCCAAATGCCATGGTTATTCCTGATGTCTATCATATGTATATTAGTGATGGCGGGTTTGATGGATTGAAAATGCTACAAGGTAGCGCCATTGCCATATTTCAATTTAATGATGCACCCGCCTCACCTGTATTTAACGACCTGCGAGATGAACATAGGGTATATCCAGGTGATGGTATTTTACCTCTAGAGTCAATTTTTAAGGATTTAAAAGGCATTGGTTATAAAGGATTTATTTCTCTAGAAATGTACAATCCAACTTATTATAAAGAAGATTTGTTAACGGTTGCCAAAACCGGTCTTAAAAAAACATTAGAAGTACTAAAAAAAGCTGGCGTATAACTGAGTAAAAAGTAACAATGCAAAACAAAATATTTTATACAATCATCCTTCTATTTTTTAGTTATTTAGTAGGATTCACACAAGAACGTTTCTTATATAAAAAGATAGATACGACTCAATTATATTTTGAGGTTTACCCTTCTGCAATCAATGATCCAACAAAACCAGCACCTGCCATGGTTTTCTTTTTTGGTGGTGGATGGAATAACGGAACAGTAAAACAATTTGGACCGCATGCTATCTATTTTAGCCAAAGAGGCATAACCTGCATACTAGTTGATTACCGGGTTAAAGAAAAACATACATCAACGCCTTTTGAGTCATTAAAAGATGCTAAGTCTGCCATCAGATATATTAGAGCACATGCTAATGACTTAGGTATAGATCCTTCAAAAATTATAGCATCCGGCGGATCGGCTGGCGGACATTTAGCAGCAGCAACAGCACTCATACAGGACCATAACGAAAGTACAGACAACCTTACCATTAGCTGCGTTCCAAATGCGCTGATATTGTTTAACCCCGTATTTGACAATGGCCCAGGCGGTTATGGCTATGAAAGAATTGGTGACGCGTATAAAAGCTTTTCACCGCTGCACAATATTAGAAGTGGCGCACCTCCCACCATTGTATTTTTGGGAGATAAAGATCATTTGGTTCCAGTAGAAACTGCCAAGTACTATAAACTAGTAATGGAGAAAGTTAAAAGTAGATGCGATTTATTTATTTACGAAAACCAAGGACATGGATTTTTCAACTACAAAAATTTAGAATACTATAAGAAAACAATTTCTGAAACAGATACTTTTTTACAATCTATTGGGTTTTTAAATAAAGAACCTTTTGTAGAAATAAAGAATTAATAATGAATAAAATTATTCTAATTCCTTTATGCATTTGGCTATGTATTTCATGCACCAAACCAAATTGGGGCGCTGCAATTACGGCTCCAACAAACAGGGTAACTAGTTTTACAGATTCTGTGCATTACTTAGCCCTTGGCGATTCTTATACCATTGGCGCCTCGGTAGAAAGAGATGATAATTTCCCAAATCAAACTTTTCAATTATTAAAATCAGCTGGATTTAAAACAGGCTCACTTCAAATTATTGCTAAAAATGGTTGGACCGCAGAAGACTTAATAACTGCATTAGCCACCACCAATAAAAGAAGTAATTATCAGGTTGTAACACTATTAATTGGCGTCAACAATCAATACCAAGGTAGGCCCAGCAAAGAATTTGAGCCTTCATTTTTATCATTGCTCAAATCCGCAATTGCCTTAACTGGGGATAGACCAAAAAGAGTTTTTGTGATAAGTATTCCGGACTGGGGTATAACTCCATTTGCATCGGGGCGTGATAGAAAAGAGATAGCCAACGAAATAGACGCGTATAATTTGGTGTGTGAAAAAAATGCAAAAGCACAAGGTGCTAATTTTATCAATATTACTGATGCCTACCGTTTAGATGGCGCTAAACCAGATTATTTATCGGGTGACGGTCTTCATCCTTCTAAGCTCGAATACACCAAGTGGGCCATTAAGTTAACCCAGCAAATAGTGAATATATTAGAGGCAGGTGGATAGCAATAAAAATAGATGCTTATTAATCAATATTTAAAAGGTAGTCTAGTACATGATCCCAATTCGGAAATTTATCACTACCAAAATGTATAAGCTCGCCTTTAAAGTCACCTGCACCATTTCTGTGAGGCCTGTCATCAATTAGAAAATGACCTTCATTCAAATGCTTATTATGAGAAAAAATTAACCTTTTATAAATCGCATCTCCAAGATGCTTTTTAGCCCAACTAACTTTATCTCCCAGCGCAGTTTCATTATGCCAAGGAGCCGTAGACAAAATATAGGTATTGTATTTTTGTGCCAGCTGAACGTAAGCATCAATAGCACCTTCAATAGGATCCATTTTACTAAAAATATGGGGTGCATTTTTTTCTTGACCTGCATATTTTTCTAATTCTTCCTTGGTTAATTTATCAATACCAGATTGAAAATTAACCAACACGCCATCCATATCAATATATAATATTTTTTTTACCACTTCCATCAAGAAATATATTTATTTAAATTCAAAATTATCACAGGTATGTCTTCTGTTTTCAATATTATGCTTTGTCAAATCGCATTTAAGACCAAGGCCTAAACCCACCATCCATAACATATGCTTACAGTTGAAACAAACTTTTTCATCAGGCAATGGATTTAAAGAGTTTGACGTATTGGATTTTTCCTGTTTTTCTTCATTAGACTTTTCTGACATTGTATTTATTTTATAAAGTATGCTACTGCTCTGTTTTAGGTGAGAGGATGGACAAAACAACTGAACCAACAAGCACAGATAATACTATTAATAAAGAAACGAGCGTATCAATATGATAAAATGGTGATATAACCATCTTTAAGCCAATGAAAGTTAAAATAATGGCTAATCCATATTTTAATTTCGAGAACATATGAATGAAATTTGATAATAGGAAATACATAGATCGTAAACCTAAAATGGCAAAGATGTTAGAAGTGTATAAAATAAATGGGTCATCAGGTGCAATTGAGAAAATGGCAGGAATCGAATCCACTGCAAACAATAAGTCTGTAAATTCAATAACACCTACCACTACAAGTAAAGGTGTTGCTATTTTTACACCATTTTCAACTGTAAAAAATTTATCCTTATCAAAATGGTCGCTCACCTTAAATAATTTGTGAATGAGCCTTGCTCCCTTACTCTTGCTAAAATCTTGTTCTTCGTCATCGTCATCTGCAAACCATGACTTTATTCCAGCATAAATAAGAAATAAACCAAAACCTGATAAAACTAGATTGATTGAAACATCCTTGTTAAATAAGTTAATAGCAGGCAAATAGGTATAGTTAATTAAACCTACTCCACTAAATATAAATAGGGCACGCATAAATAAAGCGCCAATAATACCCCAAAACAATACTTTATGGTGAGACTCTTCTGGTACTTTGAAAAAATTGAATACAAGAATAAATACAAAGAGATTATCAACAGACAATGCCTTTTCTATCCAGTATGCAGATTGAAATTGAGAAAACTTCTCGACAGAGGTCTGTTTTAAAATAAAGACACTAAATAACATAGACAATGATATCCATACCAAAGTCCAGGTTGCAGCTTCTTTACTAGAAACACGATGGGCATTTTTATTAAATACCCCTAAATCTAAAACCAACATACCCAAAATAAGTACACTAAAAACTATTAAAATAGTTGGGTGATTTCCTAAATTTTCAATCATGTGAATTAATTTTCAACAATTTAAATAATATTTTTATATCTAATCGATTTAAAATTGGATATATGATTCAACAATTTTAAAATTGATTGGTTTTAATGGCGGAAAATTTGGCATATTATTGAACATGATTAACTCTATGGCTCCGCATAACATGGCATATCCATTTTCCTCAGCTAAATAGGACCCACCAGAATACCTAGGATTCACTTCCAATAAATACGGCTTATTATTATGATACCTTAATTGAATATTCCATAAATAATTGATACCGGATTTGGAAATGAAATCTGAAATAAGTGGCTTAAAATAAGGCCTGTCAATTACATATCTATTGTTCAAATCTTTTATTCTAGGAAAATAACAAATACACTCATTATTGTAGGATAAAGTATCTAATGTCACTTCCTCCCCGCTTAAATATTCTGTTACAATTAAATTAGGGAAATGAGTGCCGGCTTTAAATAAGCTTATATAATAGTCTAATGAAGCTTTATGGCCTGGGAATCCATAAAGCAAATTTCCTGTGCTAACAGTATTATCTACGATTCGAAATCCAGAAGCCCCTTGCGAAACATCTGGTTTAAAACAAGGAATAGATCCAATAGATTCAATTTCTTCACATATTTCAATAAACGCATCAAGTGTAGTTACATTTCTATACAATGGGATAGCGATATCAATATTTTTTTCTTTAAAGTATTGATAAGTCAATGTTTTTGATCGTAAAATATTTAATAAATCAGCAGCGCCACTTATCATCAATTTTGCACCAAGCGAAACAAATTTCTTTTCATTTTCCTTAAAAAATACCAAAGAAGATTCTCCAGGTATAATTAAGTTCACTTTAAAATCAATAACAACATTTTCATAAAATGAAGCATTTTCCTCAGCATTGTATGTAGGCTCAATGAGCTTTATATCTGCCGCATGCAAGGTTAATGAATTTGAATCTGGATGCGAAACAACAATTGTAGTTTCAATATTTTTTTGATTAAAATATTGCTTAATAACAAGTATCATATTGTATGAAGATCCAAACGTTCTTGGGAAATAAATAATCATACAACTACGAATTTAGTTTATTATCAAGCATGCCAATATGAGATATGATTTTAAAATCACAATGATTTAAAAAGTCAATATCACTTACGCTATTGCCAATACCTAAGGTCATCTTTGGCTTAAACTTATTTGTAAGGTATTTAACCACAGTACTCTTATTGTACACCTTAGGCAAAATAGTGATATACTTTTCTTCTACATATGCCTCTAAATCATTGTATTTTTTGTTTATTAAATTAATAATGAACTTTTTAACGTCTTTGTTATTTATTTGGGAGGTATAATACTTTTGATCCACATTAATGAATTCAACAGTTGGATACCTTTTTTTAACCTTATCAATCAACTCACTTAAATGAGCAAAGCTATTGCTTGTTTCAGCAATTACTTTTTTAGTGTATGGGAGGTATTCCCGGTTATTTATATACAGTGTTGACCCATAGTAAAAAGCGTATATCGAAGCCTGCTTCGTTTTAAAAATCTTTGTTCTCTCAAACTGCTCTTTCGTTCTTGCCGTTAATGGAATAAAAACAATTTCATTATTGGCTAATATAAAATTCAACAAATTATACTGAGCCTTTGTATAAAAAGAAGTTTTTAATACGTTTTTAGGGTATGTTGCTTTAAATTTTCCATTTTCGTCTTTTCTGATTGTTTGAAACAGAGAATCATCCAAATCTGCAAAAAAGAATATCTTATTTCTATATTGTTCCATAACTGTCGGCTCTTTTTATAATACTTTGCGCCCATTTTAAATGGGTGGCAATTTCTTGCATAACCAATCTGTGTCCAAAAACGGAACTAGACTTAGAAATGAGCAATTTAGCAGATTCTAGGTCTGATTTAGTAACCCTATATTGTTGTTCTATATGCTTAATCTGATCTGGATGGATTGTACTTTTAGTATATATACCCATGGTCACCTCCGCTTTCACTTCCTCTGCCAGTACAGCCTTAGACTTAGTTGAATAAGCCTCAAAAACAGGACCTGAAAGCCTTAAATTTAAAGCATTCGCTCTAATCAATAAATCCGTAATTACCCTTGCTCCAATTGGATGACTATAAATAGTACTTTCCTTTGGTCTCCTGAGCGAGAATAAATTAAATATGTCTGTAATGCCCACCCTTACACATAAAATGGAGTTTTTAATTTCATCAATATAACCAAAGCAACTATCCAATTTGGCCGTATCAAATAACTCATTTTCAATAATTGGCATGACAACATCATCTTCAGTGATGTATTTATTATACTTAGGCGCAGTCGTATAATTGTATTTAGGTAAAACATACCCATCAATTAGATGTGCAATAGGATGATTTTTAATCCTTTTAAAATGCATGCTATCCTTAACCCGTAAAAATATAAATGACTTTTTGTATTTAAGCTTACTCAATCGATTCAATTCGGCTTCTATATTTTTTTCTGCCATTGGGATATCAATCGCATGAATGGAGTCTTCGGTATCAATTATTACCGACCTAATATGCTTATTTTTCTCTAAAAAAGAAGAGAAGTTAGGTTTTGTACCTGGGATATATAAGGTAGCACCTAAATCTAATACGTCTATCATGATTGAAATTTACTAATAATACCAACACATGGAACTGGCATATCATTTTGAACTAATATTGTTATGTTTTTTAGCTTACTCAATAGCAATATATGCTCCAAAGAGCTCAAATAGTGCTCATTAATAATAATATAATCCGGGTTTCTTCTAATCAACATTCTTGTCGTCTCTCCTAAACCAGGTTTAAAATAATTTCTATTTGAAATTTTATATTTACCTAACATGCTTTCGACAAATTGAACATACAAATCCTTTGCTGCCTGATTAAAATATTGAACTTCTACATCTTGAAAATCTATTGCATGATCAATTATATACTGTTCTATTTTATTTACATATTGAAGCGACAAGTCTTTATTTTGATGTTGAAAATAAAATTTAGCGCGATGAAAAGATGTAGGATCCACATTAATTAAAGTTCTACTAATCAATCCAGAAATGGTAGAATTTAATAAACAAGAAGGTATAATATAGTCATCTCTGCGTGCTGCTACATCCGCAACACCTGCGATATCTGATAATACAAGAAATTTATAATTCAGCTTTTGACTAAGACTACTCATTGATTTATGTAATTGATTGGCAATAGCTCCTTTACCCGTCCAACCATCAATAAATAAAAATGTTGCATCTGCTCCATGTATAGACAAAATGTGACTTATGGCATTGTAATCAATCCCCTTATCTCTTATTATTGAAATAGAATAATGAGAGGCGTCTATGTGAAAGCAATTATGTAAAGTTCTTTTGATTAATACACCAAATGGCGTGCCGGCCCTTGCCAATGAAATTAGAACAGGCTTATGAACAGATGCTATATATTTAGATAAACTATAAACATCGCTAGAAACTGTGTCCATGTTGCTAGACAATGATTTATTGAATAAATCTAAATATGCATCCGGAAAATCCATCTCCTCGGTTAACACTTCACTGTAATGTTTTTCGCCTGTTTGAATTAGTCTTTCCTTTTCAAGAATTGAAATCTCTTGAAAATCATGGATTTCTAATAAGAAATCAACATCGGTAGGTAAATATGATCCACTAAAACTCATTAGACATATATTGGTATGATTTCATTGAATTTTTCCCTTAATTGATCATGCAACAAATAGTCGAACTTAGATTTGCTTTCAGAAAAAATAATCACTACATCATATTTTTTACAAATAACATTGTATAAATAATTGCTGATATCCGAATAATAATTGTCTTTAAAACTAATCTTCGATTTTATATTACCTCCAATCAAAACAGGAGATCTTGAAGTAGATTGTATTTTAAGGATATTGCTCTCATCAAAATATCTAGATGCCACCTGAGCATAATACATGAATTCGCCAGTTCCTAACAATAAAATTTTACGGTTCTTAAATTTTTTAAATAATTCAATATTCTTCTTGCTTATTGCGGGAAAAGAAAAAGAACCTACTCTACCATATCCATTTGAAAGTTTTTTTAAAACCGGCTTTGCATATGTATTGGTATTTGAAGCTAGTTCTTCTTTTTTAGAGACAGGCTTTTCCTTGACAGAAAAAGTGCCCTCATGCAAAGCATATATTTTATAATTTTTCTTGTAGTTAGACCAATTTAATAATGTAACAACCGAAATCTTAGGGGTTTTGAAAACTTGATTTAATTGAATGATTAGATTTTTAATCGTATTCCCAGTTGTAATTTCATCATCTACAATTACAATATGATTAATCTTATTGACATCAAATTTTACGCTTTTTGGCGCATATAAGTATTGTTCAGTTGCATGAGAATGTTCTTCTTCAAATTCAGTTAAATGCCCTTGCTCTAGCTTAATCCTTGTAGTATGAATGTACATTTTAGACTTAGCAACAATGTGCTCAAAAAGGCCCCATCCAAGTCCAGTAGCGGTTTCTGCCATTCCAATCACTAAAACATGATCCTCTTTGATGGCTGGATTAACAAGCTTCGCTAATTTAAAATATGTGCTAATTAATTTTTTGGGCGTTACTGGGATGTGCTTACCCAATAATTTACTGATAAATAAAAAACTTCTTTTTTTATTAAGTCTAGATCCATAACCTAACACTGAATCCAAATTAGAATCGGATTGCACTTTTAAAACACAATTAGGTAGATCTACAACCTTTTTATACATAATAAAAAATCCTTTCTATGACTATATAAAAGTAAAATAGGGTATACATGATACCCTATTTTACTTTTATAATGAATTATGATTTTAGAATTTTATTTCAATTCTTCGGTTTTGAGACCTTCCCGTTTCGTCATCATTGCTAGCAATAGGATTGTCAACCCCTTTACCAACTGATTTTAAATTATCTCCATTAACACCTTTAGAAACTAGGAATTTAGCAAAATTAGAAGCTCTCAATTCGGATAATTTCATATTAAAATTCAACTCACCCTCACTACTAGCATACCCTTCGATGGTTACCATAGCTGATGGATTTGATTTCAAATATTCTAATACCTGATTTAATTTACTTTCATCTACATTTTTTACATTCGCAGAGGCTTTTTCGAAAGTTGCAGGCGCACTTACTTGCGGGGCAACACTTGTATTTGCAGGAGCTTGACTCGCTGCCGCTGTATCAGTAGAAGCCGCTACCGAACTAGTATCTGTTGTTGGAGCTACTGAATCGACAGTAGAAACCGAAGTTTCACCCGTTTTTGAATCTTTTGTAAATAAATAAACTGCCAAAGCAATTACAGCCAACACAACTATAATGATGATAGTTGTATTATTACTCTTTTTAGGCTCTTGAACCTCAGGTGTAGACTCGTCAGATTTAGATAAATCAAATTTGCTTTTTGTAGGTCCGTCGTTCTTGTTTAAATCGAATGCCATAAGTTTAATTTTATTATGAATAATTATTTTAGGTATATAAATCAACTAATGCCTGAAGACTTCCGCTGTGACCTCTTCCCATTGCCTCAAATTGCCATTCATTGTCAATTCTATATAATCTTCCAAATTCGATGGCATCCTGAGTACTATACTGATCAGTTAATTCATATTTAGCAATTTCAATCCCGTTAGACTCATTAATGATTCTAATGTAACAGTCAGATACCTTTCCAAAATCAAGACTCAATGTTCTGACATCCTTGAAGTTATCATGTGGGTATTTACTGATAGAAGCACAAATAATAATCTGTTCAACTTGTGGATGTACTTTCAATAAATCGATGATCATATCTTCATCATCATCTCCATCTGAACTTAACCCAGTTGGATCATCAATTGCTCCCATTACAGCTCCATCATTCGTTGTTGGCCTGTAAAATCCTTTTCTAATTGGATCTTCTTTGGCATTACCTGCCTTTACTTGACCATAAAAAATAAAATAAGAATCATTTATGATTTTGTAACTACTATCGATACCAAAAGCACTAACATCCAAGTCAAATGCAGGGCCATTCTTTGTTTCATTAGGATTCCACCCTAACCCAATTCGTACTTTAGAAAAGCCAATTGACTTAGATAAATTAAAATGACTTCCCTTGGATAAATTAAAAGATGACATTTGAAATATTTTTAGCTATAAACTTGTAAACATGCTTGCAAACCGCCGTTGAAAGAATTTACCATCGCTTCAAATTTCCACTCACCTTGCTCACCTCTAAAGAAACTACCAATAATGATTGAGTCCGCATCCGGATGCTCTTCCATTAATTTGAATTCGCAGATTTGTACACCATTGTCTTCATTGAATAATCTGATTTTAGCATTTTTTGTATTGCCAAAATTGAATCCTTCATTTGAATTGTGGATAGACACTGCTAATAATATAAAGTTGATTTCCGGAGAAATTTTTGACAAAGTAATGTTAACTGACTCATCATCACCATCTGCATCTCCTGAACGCGCATCACCATTGTGCACTACGGCACCATCTGCACTTTTAAGGTTATTATAGAAAACAAAATAGCCCTCGCTTGGTATTTTTGAATTCTCATTTAACATAAAAACAGAAACGTCAGCATCTGCTTCTTTTCCATTTATTGTTAGCGAATCCCAGCTTAACCCTGCTCTTACATTGTTTAATCCTGGAACTTGTTTTGTTAAACTAATTGAGCTTTTTTTCTCTAGACTTATCATAACGAATGATTAATTAAAAATTTAAATAGATATAAACAAAGATATTAATTTAATTATATTTAATTAGCCTAAAACTCAAAAACCCCCTAAAATTTTACTTTTTACCCGGAACCGGAGGGGTTTTTGGTAAATTAACTTTGTTATTGGGTGGTGTTGGAGGCATCGTTGGAATCCCAGGTAATTTTGGACCAGCATTCACCGACTTCACTCCGGGAGGCAAAGTAGGTAATTTAGGTACAGAATGCTCAGCTGCCGGTTTTGCGGTAGGTTGAGGGGGTAAACCAGGCAATTTAGGCCCAACCATGGGTTTAGGACTAGGTGTTGGTATTGGTGGTGGGCTTTGCAAAACCTCACTAGGTCTAGTTGGTAATTTTGGGGCTACCGGAGCAACAGGAGCAACAGGAGCTACCGGGGCAGCAACCGTTTTAGCCGCTGGCGGCTCAACTTTTGGAACTTCCGGCGCTATCTTAAATAGATGATTTACGAAGAATAAGAAATACTCTCTCATTCCAGGCTCATCAGGTTGCGTTAAATTGGTGAATTTTTGATCTACGGGATCATAATTTAATATGATTTGTTTGGTAGACTTATACAACTTTAAAAGAAATGTAGCGCTAATGCTCTCAATTTCTACAAGTTTATCATTGGCTTTTTCAATATAACTTTCGTTGTTCGAATTCTGATACGCTACTATAAAATAAAGTGCCTCAGATAGAACAATCTCATTTCGTTTATTTGGATACTTTGAATGATTTTGCCTAAAACTTCCAAATCCTTTTCTTTGATTGTCACCATTTGTTAGTTGGGCTAAAAAGTACCAGTAATTTTCCCAATAATCTTCAAAAGATTTAGCCTCATAATTAGCAATATAAGTTGTTGGATTTTTTAACGCCTTAATTAAGAAATACAAGCAAGATACTTCGTCATTTGTTTGAACCTGATCATAAATCTGCTTTAATTTTAATAATGCAGATGATAAATCATTTTTGACTAGAATGTCTTTTTTGGCATCCATGAAATCCAATTCATACAAATCATCCAACTCCGAAAAATCACTATTTGCCTTATTTACATGATTATTTTTTACTTCCTGCTCAACTTCAAGCTTCTCGTTTTCGGTAATATGCAATGAATTTGCTAAAATATCCAACTGCGCTCTTTCGTGTCTATCAATTCCACCAGTAGACATAGATTGACTAAACGCATCACGGTATTGATTTATGAATCCTTTATGACAATTCTCACACCTTCTGGTGTTTTCATTGTAATACGCTAATGAAACATCTTTATCACAACCTCTACAACAAACACTTTCTATATATAATACCCGCTTACCGGAAACAGCACAAACAATAGACTTTTTTGTATCGTCCTCAATTGTCGTATTGTTAACAGTTGTAGTGGTGGTTGTATTGGTTGTATTGATTTGGCTGTTAGATAAAATTGAATTTTTTCCTATCGCCGTGCTAGGGCTAGTGCCGGCAGCAGGAAGTTCATCGTCATTGGCAGGTGCTGATTTAGGTGCCGGCGCTGCTGCAGCAACAATCGGTAATTCCATTCCGCATCCCTCACAAAATTTATTTTCACCGGGAACAAAACCTGTTCCACACATCTTACATTTCATTTGAGCCAAATTTATGCTTCGTCATTTTTAACTTCCTCTTCGTCCGTAGACAAAAAAGGATCTTTAGCTATCTCAATTGATTCAACACTTATCGAATTAAATTGCGTATTCAACACTCCGTTCACTTGAACATACTTCAAATGAAATTCATTAAAAAAAGTATCAAAAGCGGGTAGTACTTCTGCCCTATATAACTTGTATACCTTTTTGGAGCTGACATATAAATTTGCTGAAAAACCATCAGATTTTGAACCTGATACAAACTCTTTCATTATTATATAACCTAAATAGTTTTCCATAAATTCAAATTACATTTCTCGTCCGCAATTAAAACAAAACTTTGTACCAACAGTATTTTCAACAGATTGACAACCCATACATTTGATGTAGCCAGGCGCAGGTGCTTGATTCTTATTATTGTTTGAAACAACTGCATCAATTGAATTATTTCTTGTGGTATAATCCAAAGACTTGTCTTGGGTATGGTCTAATCTTTCCTCTGTTCTATTGAGACGGTCTTCTGTTTTTTGGGCTTGCTGCTGTTGAGTTTGTAATAAATTACCTGACATCGTTGCAGTAGTATCCATCATCTTATTCATCATTTGCATTTGCATTTCCATTTGCTTTTGCATGAATGATTCCATCTTATTTTGATTCTCTTTTGCATCAGCAGCAGCAGTGCTTGATGAAGACGCAGCAGCATCTGCTTCAAACTTCTTAGCTAAGGCAGCAGCAGCAGCAGGTGAGATATTCGGATTCGCTGCCATGATTTGCTCAAATGACATTCCTTTATAAGTCTCAGCCATTTGAACTTCTTGATCAAGCTTTTGCTTTTCAGCTAAAATTGCATGTTCATTCGCTTGCTTTTGCTCAGCCATTTCCATTTCTTTCAACTTAGCCATCCTAGCCATTTGCGCATCCATCTCTTTATTGTCTAAATCGATTTCAGATTCTCTAGCTTTTGCTCTTAAGTCGATTTCAGCTTCTGCGGCTGTTCTATTACGTTTTAACTCTTGGTAAAACTTACTATCCTCGTAATCATCAATTTTCTTCCATTGTTCAATTTCAAGTTCAGTAAATCCTACTTCTGCTTGTAATTGTTTTCTACGACGATCAATTTCTAGTTGAATACGCTTATCACCAATTTCATACTCCCACTCTAAATTTTTTCTATCAATTTCAAGCGTATTGCTTAATTGCATGATTTCCACAGAATGGAATCTTGCCATGTCATGATCTTCGCTGCGCTCAGTAATAGATCTCTTTAAATTTTCTAAATCTTCGTCTTTTAATAAGCCGGTTTTTTCAATGTCAATTAATGCTGCGCGGATTTCTTCTTCATTGCTTGCTTCACGAATTCTCTTTTCTCTAGAAAGCACCATTCTGAACTTCTCAAGTTCATCTTCTTGCAATAGACCATCATTGTTAATCTTACCTAATTCAAAGGCCTGGTCTCTATCTGTTCTAGCAGAAATTAATGCTTGAGAATTATTTTGATTGGTCAATCTGTTTCTAAACTCTTGGGTACGCGCAAGTAGATCTAACTCCTTTTCACTAACCGCTAACTCCCCTTCTTTTTTTCTAATTCTATCTAAAGCCTCATTGCTAGTTGAAATCGTAACTACTTTTTCAAGAATGATTCCAAAGAAATTATTATTGGTATCAACCGCGATTTTTTCTTTAATTTTTTGAATTAAATCATCCGATAAATTGGTTGAATTTAAATCCACATCTTGTAACACACTTTGAATACAAGCTTTAAGTTGTGGTCTAATTTCATTTGCAATATCTGAATAGGTTACCTTTTCTTTATCGCCTAAATAATGTTCCGAAAACTTTTTAAAATCATCAATCTTAAAGTACGCCTCAAAACCCACATTGGTATCTAATACTTTTGTTTTGATAGCATATTGCCCTTCAAAACTAATAGGCAACATGAAGCTCTTATCTAACTTTAAGGTTACAGAGAATATTTTATTATCTCTTGCAGCTTCTTCAATTTTACTTGCTTCCTTATTCGCTTTTTCTGGATCCTTTTCGTTTTCTTTTCTTGCTTCCTTGTCTTTAACAGGTTCGCCAAAAACTAAATTGGTTAAAAAGGTAAATCCTTTTTTCAAAAAAGACGCAGTTTCTCTAACTACACCACCTTCTCTCTTTTCTTTTTCCTTAGCCGTTTTTTCGGGACGGAATTCATAAGCCCCGCCATGAATTTCTGCAACAAATTCTCCACCTGCCTTGATAATTGCAGTTGTACCATCATTAATGATGATTCCTTTTGCTCTGTCATAGGTATCTTCTGCTAATTGTGCTTCGGTGAATCTACGGGCTATTTCGCCTGGCTGAATATTCCAGAATAATTTACTTTTTACAGTACCGATTGCATCTTCTTCCTTAGCCGGCGTATTTGCTTGAACTGGCGCTTGAGGCATTACTGGCTGCGGCGCTGATGGCGCAGGAGCGGTTTGAGGCGTTCCGCATTTACCACAGAATTTAGCACCTTCTTTTAATTCTGAACTACACTTAATACAATTCATAAAAATTTATTTTGTCGTGATTACTTTTTTGATTGATCCGCTTTTTGAACAGTTGATGAAATAGAGTTTATTATTTTTTATATCTTTTTGTTTCTTACTATACACATACATATAAGCCTCCTTAGAGCTAGACTTGGATTTTCGCAAACTTATGCTTTGCAATTCATCAGAGGTAAGCTCATATCTGTTATACAATTCAGTTTGTATAATTGTTGAGATTTTTTCAAATTCTAGGTCAACAGATGCTCTTACCGCGTCTAAAATATTTTGATTTTTGTTTTTGCTAAATATCTCTTCCCTAGTTGTTTTTTGAGGAATTCGATTTGCCTTATTCACTCTTTGATTGGATCTATTTGGCGCGCGGTTGTACATAGCGCGTAAGGTAGGTTCACCAAACAAATTAAATTCAAGGGCAGTAATTAACGAATACTCATCATACATTTCAGTATAAAAGATGAACCCATCTTCATCATATTCATCGTCGTAATATTCAGATTCAACAATTTCTAAACTATCAATCCTTGCTTTGCTTAAGGCATTCCCCATAGAGTATCCCTTTGACAAGGAGCGCAATACAGATTGAGCAATAATATCGGCAGAAGCGATATAACTATCAGGGGATCCGAAAGCAATTCTTGAAGATCCAATATAGGCTAGGGTATTTTTATTCAATGAATTCAATAACATGGATTCATGATTTCTATACCCAATAAATTTAGCACCATAACACGCTTCGGTTATGATGATATTATAGTTTTGTAAGTTAGAAATTTGTTTTGGAGCAATCGCCTGAAAACCATAATCACCAAAAAACTGTGACTGTTCAAAGGCGTCACTACCATGTAAATTGAAGTATAAAATATCTGAGCTCGTATCAAATATTTCGTCCACGTTGTTTATCGATACAGCAGGTGAAAAATCAATAAATTTTTGATTTAATTCTAAACCATTTAATACCTCCTCGGATGCCCCTTGCCAGCTCTGTGCACTTAAACTAAAACAATTACTAATTCTAAAATCGCTTTCAAGTGCATTAATAACCTTATCGAAATAAGCATTTAAATGCCTTTTTTCAAAATCTTCCCCAAACGGCAAACGACCAACAAATAATTTTACTTCATTTTGATACAGCGTTCCATCCCAAATTTGAGTTTCAACATCGTATGTTTCTAAGTATGAATAAGGAACATCAGATTCATAGTCATCATCGCCAGCTTCCACGCCAGAAAGATTATCAAATACAGGCATTGGTATAATGTCGTCTCCACCAATAATGAATAGATATTCGGGCGTAATTGATTGATTGTAATAAAACTTTGAAAGCTCATCTACACAGTTCTCCCAACTTTGATTTTGATATCGTGAGGAATCATAATCAAAAATAATATACTGATGACCGTACTTGCTTAATCGATGGGTGTAGTCTTTGATGATGTTAAAAATATCATTTGAAGTAGACCTGCACTTTTTAGCAATTTTTCTGGTATCTGTTAATATGATACCATATGAATCAAACCCATTTTGAAATGTGTCTGGTCTTTTATTTGAAAGATCCTTTGTTTCAATTTCCTTTGTTTCAATTTCCTTTGATTCAATTTCCTTTGATGCATCACGCACAATTTGCTGACCGGGTATCGGAGGCATTTGTGGGATTCTTGGTAATGCAGGGCCCTCTTTTTTAGCCGGTGAAGCACCGGGAGGCATGGGTGGAAATTTTGGAGCAATATTATCATTATCAGATGATAATTGAGCACCACAATTAAAGCAAAATAATTGCTTACTTGCCTCTTGGTCCAAACTAGTTCCACATTCAGTACAAAACCTCATCTTAGTTCAAATAATAATTGATCAAAAAATAAATTATATTAAAAAATAATATAATCTATCAGGTTGAAGAATCCTAAATTTAGATAATTTCTTATTTATGCAATAAATAAATTAT
>JACCDP010511592.1_pt1 | contig 17283 bp, 10 predicted proteins | sample 7445841 | NCBI WGS metagenome assembly JACCDP01 (sample SAMN15323441, study PRJNA562643) | freshwater metagenome | isolation source: river surface water | place: USA:Blue River Watershed | collected 2017-08-17 | reverse complement strand
GTTTAACCGCTGAGATGGCCTGAACTTCTACCAGTGGATTGGCGTGTTTAAACAAAATGGTGAGTTGACAGCTGTCTTGTGTTTTGGTTTTCGGACTGTACCAACTAAAGCCGTTTTTATGAAATAAAACAGTTGATTGAGCCAAAGGAAGGAAATACTGAAAATTTGGAGTTCCAGGACTATGGAAATTTGCCGAGTTGGCTAAAATATATTCCAAGTTGAAATCTAGGGATGATATGACTTTACCTGCTGATTGAGCAGTAACAGCCTGTAATTTACTTATAAATAGGATTAATAAAATTACAACCCTCGTCATTAGATTTATGTTTTGATTTCTAATAATGCAATTTATTAAAAACCAAGGAATTAAAGTTGATAGATTTCTATCAACTTTACATGAACTTTAATACATCGCGTCGTTGAGGTCTACGGCTTTGGCCTTTGACTTTTTGGGGGCTTTTGCTTTTTTCTTGGACGGCTTACCGGTGTTGGATCCTTCGTCGATGGCGTAGGGATTGCTGCCTTGAACCGTTGCCGAATCGGTGCTGCCCGAAGTGGTGTCCGCGGTGGAGCTTGATGTAGAACCGTTCGAGTCTACTTTCTCCACTATTAAAGTGGCTTCGTCTACTTTCTTGGGTTTAGCGCGGTAATCCTTCTGAGGCGTGGTATCAATGTACATGATCAAAGAAGAATCAATCAGCGTTCCGTCGGTACCGTCGTATTTCATGGCAGGGCCTAAATAACCCAGCGGGCAACCGCTGTTGGTGCGAGCGCCCCACGTTTTGCGGCAACTATCTTTTCTATCTTTAACCCCGTCATTATCGCGGTCTTTGCACCAACCTATGTTCAGGTTAAAGCCCATGCGTAGGGAAAAATACCTCACGTTGTCGATGGGAGCAATAAAACCGGAAGTGCTCACATTAAACCAAGGTTGAAATGGTCCCATGTTCAAACTTGCCCCAACCGTTAGGGTATGGGTTGGGTTTTGGAAATCGAAACGGGTAAGACCCACGCGCAAATCAACCAATTCCCACAACTCTTGGTGTGCGTTTACCGTTAAGAACGATTTATCGCCATTTAATCCAAATCCAGTTCCACCTAGCAGTTGCAAGTACGTGCGAGGGGTTAGGAAATATTCAATTCCAAGTACAATGCGTGGGCGGAATTTTTGCACATAACTGCCTCCCGAAATCGTGCTGTAGGCAAATGTATTTTTTAAGGTATCTAGAAAAATATCGCCTAAATTGGACAAACTGTCCTGCATGGCAGTATCTATTCCCGAAAAACGGAAGGTTGCATCCGCTAGTTTGAATTGTTCGGCTCCTAAATTCCAAGTGATGGATCCGATATTGGTTGCACTGGCCGAAAAACGAAAATGCTCGTTTAATCGATATACCGCACCCAATCCCAAGGTTCTGCCTTTGTTATTCGCCATTAACTTCGCTGCATTATTGGCTACTATCTCCTCCGGATTATACGATCCGTTGGTATCCCGAAGTAACTGCTCGATGTTAACCCCTAACAAAGAATAACGAATATCGGCGCCGGCACCAAATTCCAGGCCGTAAAACGATTCGGCGCTGGTATCGGTTTTGATGGAGGCGTAGGCTTTGTTGATGGAGAAATCGGCAATTCCATTCAGCATGCTGTAACTGGCTCCAACACTTAGTTGGTTGGTAATTTGGCGAGCAAATGTAATTTTTTGCTCTGCATACATATTGATTTTATTGCCCGAAAAATCAATCATCGCGGGACGATCTCTGTATTCGGCATTGCCAAACATTGCAAGTCCAACCAAATCCTTGGGTAACGCCACTTCCACCCCTGCGTGCAAACTGGAGTTGAAAGCAAAATAATTGCGTTTTACTTTCAAGGAAGCATGCAATAAGTCTATTGTTACGTATCCCTGCATCCCGATGGCCTTTTTGGGGTCGCGGATAAAGTCGCGGATGGTACTTTCTGCGTCCAAAGCTGGATCGAATATGTCCTTGGCAGAAAATGCCGGACTGTACAAATTGGTGAGAAACCCACCTCCAAGCGTAAAACCGTATTGCGGAATAAATGCGGGATTGAGGCTATTGGATTGTGCTAAGTGTCGGTTGTTGAAATCAAATCCCGGCTGTGCATACAATACCGTGGATGAAGCCACCGACAGTAGGGCGATAGCCAGGGATAGGAATGTGTTCTTTTTCATCGTTTTCTTCTCCATGCTATTATTGTCCACTCAATTTGCCTCTAAATGCCAGTGCCACAAACAGCCGGTTTTCCGCTTTGATATTCACGGGAACACTGCCGTTGGAATAGGTATTCAACTTGATTTTAAATAGGATGTATTTGCACTTGCCACCTCCTATATTCTGTAAAATACTGTTGCTTAGTAAGAAGCTGGTGTTGTTTTCTGTAGCTGTAATTACATCGCCGGTGGAGTTAGGTACGCCCGATGCGATGAGTGTGGTGTTCTTTACAGAATCCACGGGATTGTAGTTGGCATCCACAAATATGAGGTCCAAGGTTCCATCCATGGGGAATCCGTTGATCGTTTTAATTTTCAATTCCAAAAATTCAAAGGCTTCGGTACCGTCCAAAGTTCCGCTCACATCGGCAGAGGTATCTTGGATAACGATGTCTTGGGCCATCAAACTCATGGGGACATTTGCTTCAAAGCTTAACGATAATTTGCTGTAGTCACCAACAAAATCGTTGTAACCCTTAAATCCGTATTTGTTGATGTAGGCGGTACCTTTTACCATGAATTCGGTAGGAGGCAAGGCCAATGCCGGAACGATGTTGGAATTGTCTTTGTCGATGGTAAACGTGCTATTTTCAGTAGTTCCTGCATTGGCGATGCTTGGATAAGCAAACACCATGGAATCGGGGTCTACATCCACAACAGCACCTTGCGCGTTTTTAGCCACCAATTCCAAATCCACCTGAATGGGAAGTCCGAATGAATTTTTAACCTGTATGGTCATTTTGGGGTTGGTGAGGGTAATGCCTTTGGCGAAACGATCCAAATCCGGGAAGGAAATGGTTTCGTCGCTCAAGGAGAAGGATCGGCTACCTAAATATCCGTCTACGTACTTAATTTCAATGGACGAAGGGTCTACCGAAATTTTAACAAAATCGGAAGAATCAAACAATACCATTTGACCCGAAGAAGTAATGGAGGGTTGAACCGATACCCGCAACATGTTGTGGGTTTGTGTGTCCACTGCGCCTAAGTACACCTTGGCATTGCTCAAATCAAACGTACCACTTTTGGATCCGGTGGGCAGGGTAATGTTGGTGTTGGTAAGCGGAGAACCTCCCACGGTAGCATCGGGGAAATTGATCGCCAATTCGAAATTCTCGGCAAATTTGGATTCGGCCGTGAAAGGAATGGCTGCATTGCCAAACAAGATGTTTCTAATTTTATAATCGTCTGTTTGAGAACTCATGTTTAAGTGCATCAGCTGGGTGGGCATGTTTTGCGAAGGTATTTCGGCTTTTCCTCCCACGCATTTCATTCCCGATCCGTTGATGGTGATCACGATATCGTCGGTTTGGTCGATTCGAACTGGGGTAGGGCTTTGGAAACTCTTTAACTTGTTGATGCTGTAATTCAAGTCGTTACTTAGTCGTTTGCCCCCCAAGGGTATTGAATCTTTGGCCGATGCTCCCGGCAATACATTAAAGTAATTAAGAACCCCCAGGATGGAATTGTCTGTATTGTCGCCAATGGTAACTTGTATTTTGGTGAATTCAACGGGGAAATTATTGGTTAAAGTAAACACCAAATACCCTTTGGAAATGTTAAGGTATTCGAAGTTTGTGGCTTTACCGGTATGAGTAGTGTCTGTGGAAGATTTATCGATGGCAGGAAAAAGAGTATCCTTGCCGTCGTATTTGTTGAAAATATATTTCAGCGTATCGTTCATGGTTTTCACCAAATCTCCCAGCGTAGTAGACTGAACTCGGTTGATGGAGGGTACATCAATTTCGCCCAGTTTAAATTTTACATCGGCCGAGGGTAGGCTGATTTTCTTTAGTATGGAATCGGCGCCGATGCTGCCCAAGGTATCGGAAACCACAAACCGAATCAATCCATCTCCGTCCTTGCGTATGCTATCCACATTTTTCAATAAATCCCAGGCATTGGTTGAAATTTGAGCCAAGGGCACCAATACTTCGGGTTTGATTTTTAGGTTATCGTATTTGTTGAGGTCGAGGTTCGACTTTTTACAAGCGATAAATGCCATGGACGTTAGTAAAAGTCCAAGGGTCCAAGAGCGTAATTGTTTGATCCTCATTGATAAATGATAAATGGGGTATGGTGAGCAAATTTACTGAATAAATCCATAGAAGAGCCTTATTTTTTTATTACTTAGTTGGCGGGGCGATTAATTGATTAAAGGTTGATTTATCTTTGGAGGGTATGAAAGCAGAGCAACTGGAATCGATATTTCCTCAGTTCGAGCCTCGTTTGTTGCAAGAAATGGAAAATAGTATTACCGTGAAAGAATTTGCGGCGGGCGAGGAAATCATCCGAACGGGTCAGTCGGTGAACAGTGCAGTTTTGGTGCTGTCTGGGCGTTTGAAAATATACCGACAAGCGGAGGATGGGGGTGAATTTTTCATGTATTATTTGGGTGCGGGGCAGGCTTGTGCGGTGTCGCTCAGTTGCGCTGCACGCCGAGTGGATTCTGAGGTTTCGGCCGTGGCTGTAGACCCATCGTCCTTGTTGTTTTTACCCTTGGCACAGATGAACGAATGGATGAAAACCTACCGTACGTGGTACGAGTTTGTCATTGCCACCTACCGCGATCGATTTGAGGAATTGTTGATGGTTTTGGACAATGTGGCCTTCCGGTCCATGGACGAGCGCTTGGAGTTTTACCTCAAAAAACAATTCCAAAGTTGCGGTTGCGCAGACATCCCCATTAACCACCAAACCATCGCTAACGATTTGAATTCCAGCAGGGAGGTAGTAAGCAGGCTTTTGAAAAAAATGGAACAGCGTCAGATGGTAAAATTGCACAGAAACCACATTGAAATTATTGGGAATTGGATTTCACGACAATAAAAATCCCATCGCAGGTTTGTGATTGAATTACCTATTTTTTGGTAGGGGGAGAGCCCAAGAGTAGCGAGAAATTAGGAGCGTAAATGATTGCTTTAGCGCAGCAGTATAATCTCCATTAGCGAAGCAGCATCACATCGCCCTTGTAGTGCATGAATTCCATTTCCGGCGATTTGAATGTCACATCGTAGATGTATACTCCATTGGGAGCCAGCTGAGAACCCATTTTTCCATCCCATCGGGTGAACTGATCTCGGGATTGGAACATCACGCCACCCCAACGATCGTAAATAACCAAATTGTAATCGGTGATAATGAGGGGCGTTTCCATGCCGAATTTATCGTTTAAGCCCTCGGTATTTCCAGGGGTGAATGCGTTGGGGAACCAATAGAGTTTTTTGGATTTGATTTTTATGTTCCGTGAAAATGTATCGGGGCAGTTGTAAGGGTTGTTGGCAATGAGGGTGGTTTTATACGTCCCAAACATGGCAAAATTATGGACCGGATTTTCGGAATTGTCGTAGTAACCATCGCCAAATTCCCAATCCCATCGGTCCGAAATTCCCGACAGATTGGTAAACGATACGGGGTTGGTCATTTCGGGGAAATCTGGACTGTATTTAAAGTTCGCAATGGCTCGGGGATAGACCCTAAGGTTGAAATTGGAAGTGTCGTTGCAGCCAAAACTATTGGTTACGATGAGATTTACGGGGAAGGTGCCCGAATCGTAGTAGGTGACCGATTCGTTGCGTTGATTGCTGCGTTTTCCGTTGCCGAAGGTCCATGCGTAATTGGTAATGCTACCGCCACCTGGGGTGGAGTAGTTGGTGAAGGGGAAGGTTAAATCTTCGCAATCGGGTTTTACCAAGAAGGAGGCATAGGGTTTGGGTGCGATGTACAAGGTGCGCACCACGGTGTCTTTGCAGAGGTTGGTGTTGTAGACGATGTATTGAATGGTAGGATTTCCAGAGGAACCATAAAAATGGGTGGGGTTTTTACCGCTGAACGTGGTTCCATCCCCAAACCACCAGTATTCACTGGCCAAGAATCCGCTGCCTGGGGAAGTAAGGGAATTGAATTTAACCACCGTATTCTCGCAGGTATCTTCCACCAAAAAGTTGGCTTGCGGAGCACCGAGTATATTGATTTGCTTGTACAAGGTATCGGAACAACCGCTAGCCGCCGTTACAATTAATCGGGGTTTGTAAACTCCGCTAGGCGAATAGTGGGCTACCGAACTGTCTCCGTATCCCGTATTTCCGTTGGCATAATCCCATCGCCACCGCACCAAGGTATCGTCCACAACGCTGCTCAAATCGGCAAATAAAACAGAATCTTTTTCGCATTTGCCAAACGTGGAAAAATTAGCAGTGGGACAGGGCGTGGTATCGCTCAAGGTCCATATTCCCGAAAAATTGCTACCCCCGTGGTAAAGCAAGGTGTTGTTGTTCGCGGCTACCCTGGACTTTACCGGATAGCTCCATTTGTTATTGTACACATCCCAACGGATGGCTCCCATGTTGCTTTCTTTGATGGTGTTGGTACCGGTGTTGTGTTCCGCGTCTACATAATTGAATTGGGTGCTGATTTCCGGAGGGGTCCGGTATCCGCCATCGGTAATTACCCAAAATCGATCCAACATCCTCCGAGCATTTTCAACCCCGTACTCATTTCTTACGTGGGGCACTCCGAACGGCAAGGGTCTGTTGTTGGGCAAAGAGCCGGTGGGGGTAGGGTAGGTAGCAACGGTCACAAATCCAGAGTCTGTAGTTTCTGCACCGATGTTTTTCACATTTAAATCAAAGGGAATATTCTGTCCGGTTGTGGTTTGAAATGGAATTCGGTACAATGGACCCGCCCCAGCAGTTCGAATATTCCACTGAACGGTTCCGTATCCCGCCGTTGGGTAGGTCTCGGATACCAGTCCACCCGTGGTGTAGGTAATGGCGGATTCGGATTTGTTGTTGATGATCAGTTTTTGGGAATTGAGCAACAGTTGTTTGTTGAATAGGGCCAAGACGCCGTCTCCGCCTTTGTTGAACCCACCGCCCACCAAGATGGTATAGGTTAGTTTGGGGTTCTGGCTGCTTTTTACGTACAAGCTTGGGAATGCAGTAATTCCATTTCCTCCCAAACTCTGTTGGGTAGTTCCCGTGAGCGTTACTTCGCCTAGGTTGGAGGTAAACAAAGACGAAGCCGTGTTGTTGGTGAAATTGCCCGATACCAGCAAATAGCCAATGCCTCGAAATGTAAATTTAGAGTTTCGTTGTGCTAGGAAATTGCATTTCGATCCGCTTAAAACTACATACGCGCCTTGATTCACCACCACTTGAGCTCCGTTTTGAACCCATCCTTGTCCTTGTGCCTGCTGAGTAAAGGCCAATACCAACAGCAACCATCCGCAATGCAGGAGGCCTGCAAAGCGTGGGACAGAGGTGTTTTGATTCGCGATTATCCAGGAAAACATGGGGAATTATTTTTTCAACGATTCCAATTGCTTCATCAATTCGAGGTTCATTTTGCGCAATTCTTCAATCTGAGCTTGTTGTTCTTGGATGGCTTTCACCATTGGTACCACAAATTCAGAATAACGCAAACCGTATAGGTCTTTCTCGTTCTGCGCGGGATCCACCCCTGAAAAATCGTATCCCAACGATTGGGCGGCTTTTTCTACATCCTGGGCAATGAATCCGCTAAATCGTTTTCCAGCACTGGGGTTTGAAAGGGCGTTTGAATTTCCGTTGGAAGGAGTAATGTCCGATTTGCCGGGGTCCATCGAGGTTGAGGTTCCCGTAATGTTCTCCAATTTCGCAAAATCAAATTCGTAGGTCACGGGTTCCAACTGAAGGATAAAATCCAATCCGGGGACGTTTTTTTGCACGTTTTGTTTAACCCTGCCGTCGGATAAATTGGTCCATGCAACGAATCCGCCAATGGATGTTAATCCATTAGCAAAACGAACTTGGTTGTTGGCTGTTATTACAGAATTGGTTCCGAACGCCATGGAATTGATCAACGCTCCATTATTGGCAGTGGCCTGATATCCGATGAAGGTATTGTAACTGCCCGTGGTGTTGGCATTGCCGCTTAAGTATCCCAAGCCTATATTCCCGGTTCCGGTGGTGGTATTGGGCAAGGTACCGTATCCAACGCCTGTGTTAATTTGTCCGGTGGTATTCCCATCCAAAGCTAAATAACCAATAGCGGTATTGAAAGCTCCTGTAGTAGTTGAGAGCAAAGCATCGTAACCTACGGCCACGTTTCTGCCGTTGGCACTGTTTAAGTTTCTGAGTGCGCGATAGCCGATAGCCACGTTATCCAAGTTCCCAGCTCCGCTGTACAACGCTTCAAAACCAATGGCGATGTTGTTGTTACCGGTAGTATTGGTGAATAAAGGAGTATAACCGATACTCACGTTTCTACTACCCGAAGTATTGGAATTCATGGATTGAAATCCCAACGAAGCATTGTTTGTACCGTTAGTATTGGCCTGCATGTTGCCGCTGCCGATGGCGGTGTTGTTGGAGGCCGTTGTGGCCGATGCCAATGCACGGTAACCCATGGCGGTATTGAAACTTCCTGTAGTATTGGCGGTGAGCGCGGTATGACCGTTGGCGGTATTGCGCTGGCCGGTGGTGTTGGATTTTAACGATTCAAATCCCGTTGCGGCGTTATCCGCACCGGTGGTATTGGCATTGAGCGATTGATGTCCGATGCCCGTGTTACCAGTGGCGGTTGTGGATTTCTCCAAGGCACCGGATCCTACGGCCACATTGCTGTTTCCTGAGGTGTTTGCATTTAAAGCCAAATGACCCACCGCGGTGTTGTCGTTGCCATCTACATTTTTCTCCAAGGATTCATTGCCTACGGCAGTGTTATCCATTCCCGATGAATTATCGGTCAAAGCCAAGGTACCTATCCCCGTATTATAATTTCCGTCCACGTTGGATCTCAGTGAGTTGAATCCAACGCCTGTGTTGTTAAACCCGCGGGTATTGTTTTGCAAACTTTTACTTCCTAGTGCGGTGTTTCGAATGGCTTCGGAAGCACTGGCGCTGCTGCCATTGAAATACAAGGCGCTGTCTCCCACAGCTACCAAGTTTCCTTTGGTTGTGTTGGAATACAACGCAGTGGTTCCCACGGCTACATTGCTGTAACCTGTGGTATTGCTGTACATGGCCGAATACCCCACCATGGTATTACCACTTCCGTTGCCCGTGGTATAGACTCCGGCGTAGGCGCCGATTCCGGTGTTTTGTCTGGCAGCGTATGAATTGTACAAACTCTGAAATCCTACGGCCGTGTTCATGTAACCTGTTGTATTTACCATCAACGAGTACATACCCATCGCGGTATTTCCATACCCCGTACCGGTATAGTACTGAGAATAGAATCCCATCGCCGTATTGTAATATCCAGTGGAGTTGCTTGTGAGAGCGGCATATCCTACCGCAGTATTGTAACTTCCGGAGGAACTTTGAAGGGGATACATCCCAATGGCTACGTTGTAATAACTGCCGTTGGAGCGTCGCATGGCTTCGTAACCGATGGCCACCGAACCGTAATTGAAGGTTCCTGTTTCTAAGGTTCTGGAACCAATAGCAATGTTATAACTGCCTATTCGATTGGCATTGGCCGCTTTACTTCCGATGGCAATGTTCTCAACCCCTTGGGATCCGCCCGTGGCTCCGATACCGTTATCCGATAGGGTGTATTCCCCGATGGCAATATTGCTGGTTTTGTTGTTGGTGGCTTTTTCCATGGCACCTCTTCCAATGGCAATGTTTAACGAACCGTTGCTGTTGGGGTTTGCATTCAATCCGATCGAGTAATTGTCGTTACTTGGATTCATTTCCCCAGCCCATGTATTGTTGATTTTAAAACGCAACGCTTGGTTGTCTCGGGTACCGATGAAGTGTTTTTTTTCATCGGTTCCTGAATTTCCTATAATTCGCCAGTTGTTAATGGTATCGGATTGATTTAAGAACTTGGTGCCTATGCTGCTAGCTTGCACGATTTGACCTTGAGCATTCACCGTAAATACAGGAATGGAATCCAACGCCCCGTATTTTTTAGCAACCACCCCGGTATTAGCAATCGCAATATTTCCTTTTCCTTGAATGTAGCCCCCGGATAAGCCTGGCCCAGCAGTTATACTCCGCATTACCGGTACCCATTTGTTGCCTTCGTAATACCACAAACCCACCGTGTCATCGGTCTGATAAACCATCAACCCGTTGGCAGGTGAAGCGATGAGGCTTTTCTGCGCCTTCGATAATCGAGGAATCAACAATCCTTTCGTGTTGGAATTGATATCCAATAAGGCGGAAGGGTCCGGATTTGCGCCGGTTTCGTTTATTCCTATGTTGTTTTGAGCGTAAATTGGGTTATGAAAAAGTGTGGTTCCTAGGAGCAACAGAACCAACGATAATGATTTGAGTTTCATGGATTCCAAGAAAATAGTTTGCTAATATAAGAATAATATCAATTTAAAGGTGAAATTCCACCCGCTCAACCCTTCGAAAAAAGGATTAATCGTTCTTTTGGGTTTAAGCCTTGTTTTTTCCTATTTTCTTTGTCCAAGGTTGTCTCGTATATCCGCCACTGTTTCGGGTTTGTTTGACTTGCCGATTGCCATCGCTCCAGATAATCGCAACCGTACAAACGACGGTGATCGGCCTGACCCACCGCTTGGATTTTTTCCTCTTGGCTGAGAGCCAACCACTGCTGTTCTGACAATTCCCGAGTATGCGCCAATCCCAAGGCGATGGGGACGCTCAATAAGAGCTGCCCCTGGGGTTTTAATTTCTGAATTAATTGTTGGAGGGCTAGTAAATCGCTGTGAACGTGTTCCAACACATGTCCGCACAGTATAAAATCAAATTGGGTAGGCCGGGTGCTAAATTCGGTTTCGATATCCGCATGTTTCACCCAGCGAGGGTAATAGTAGCCGGGAGTTCGTTTGTCTACGGCAAAGTACTGCACGCTGGGCAAAGCGCGCAACGCTTGAGAAATCGACATCTCCGGAGCAATGTGCAACACATCGATGTTCGCTTGCGGATGCTGTAAGAGTTTGGGCTCCAAGTATTCCCACAACAATCGATCCCTATCGGAACTTCCGCAGACCCTGCAGTCTACCCAACGCTTTCCAGCCCCCTGGATGTTGAGTTCGGCAACGATGGGATAGGAATGTCCACGTACGGCGAACGAACGGGTGGAGGATTTGCACACATTGCAATAACACGCAGTACCTCGCCAAAGGAATTTTAACAGTTTTTTGGGGAGTAATTGCGAGGGCCAATACATGCTATTCGCAAATATCAGAAGCCGAGAAGGAATTGACTATCAAATGTTAGAATTATTTAATAAATGTTTATATATTCGCTCCTTATGAATGCAAAATCAATCGTAACCAAAAGTTTGTTTTATGCAGCGGCTATAGGATTTTTTGCTTTAAGCAGCTGCGAACCCGAGGATCCAGCCAACAACGGCGATGACCTCAATTCCAACCTCAATAAAATCAACAAAACTTGGGTGTTCCACAGTGCCCCCATCAATCCTCCCATTGATTTTGGAGGAGGTAGCGTGCTGAGCGATTACAAAACCTTAATGCAAGCTTGCAACTTGGATAACAGCATTCTGTTCAATAAGGGCAATACCTACTTGTTCAACGAAGGGTTATCGAAATGCGATCCCGCAGCTAAAGATACCATGCAAGGCGTTTGGAAATTTTTGAATAACGAATCCGTAGTAATGGTGGATGGCAAATTGGCTACAGGTCTTACCGGGATTTCGGTTCCTACCAATGTGTATTTCCGCTTGGCCAAATTAACCCAAGATTCGCTGTTCTTGGCCATGGACACCATCCCGGATTTTCCATCCAACAAAGTGACGTTTAAATTCATCCGTCAATAAGTACAAGGATTAATTTAGTATTAAATCGATAGGGGAATTGCTATGTAAGGCGATTCCCCTTTTTTTATTGAATAACTTTTCGTATTTTTGCACCGCAAATAACCACCCACTTTTTCACTCTTAAATCGTTATTTGCATGCCACAATCACTTTCAGATAAATTTTTCGGCGAAGGGCTTACCTTCGATGACGTTTTGGTTGTTCCTCGTTACTCCGAGGTATTGCCGCGTGAGGTAACCACCGCATCCCAATTAACCCGCAAAATACGGTTGAATATCCCGTTGATGTCGGCGGCCATGGATACCGTTACAGAAAGTAAAATGGCCATCGCCATCGCCCGCGAAGGCGGTATCGGCATCATTCACAAGAACATGACGATTGCAAGACAGGCGGAGGAAGTGAAAAAAGTGAAGCGGTCGGAGAGTGGCATGATCCTAGAACCGGTAACCCTTATGGCTTCGGCTACCTTGCTGGAAGCGGTTACCATGATGAAGGAACACAGAATCGGGGGTATTCCCATTGTAGACGAAAATCACAGACTGCAGGGAATCATCACCAACCGCGATTTGCGATTTGAGAAGAACTTGAATAAGTTGGTGGGTGAGGTGATGACCAAGGAAAATCTCATCACGGCACCCTTGGGTACGGATTTAAAAGGGGCGCAAGAAATTCTCGAAAAACATAAAATTGAAAAATTACCCATAGTGGACAGCGATACGGTGCTGAAAGGGTTGATTACGTTCAAAGATATCTCCAAGGTGAAGAATTATCCCAAAGCGTGCAAGGATGCTCACGGCCGATTGGTGGTGGGTGCGGCGGTGGGAGTTACGGCCGATACGTTGGAGCGAGTGGCTGCTTTGGTAGCTGTAGGTGTGGATGTCATTGCGATTGATACGGCACACGGACATTCCAAAGGGGTGTTGGATGAGGTTAGGCGCGTGAAAACAGCCTTCCCCGATCTGCAGATCATAGCTGGGAATATTGCAACCGGTGCTGCCGCGAAAGCTTTGGCCGATGCCGGTGCCGATGCGGTAAAAGTGGGTGTAGGTCCAGGTTCCATTTGTACCACGCGCATTATTGCTGGGATTGGGGTTCCTCAATTGACGGCGGTGATGGATGTGGTGGAAGCCCTGAAAGGAACCGGCGTTCCGGTGATTGCCGATGGCGGGATTCGATACAGCGGCGACATTGTAAAAGCTTTGGTAGCTGGGGCCGATGTAATCATGGCCGGTGGATTGTTTGCCGGTACCGAAGAATCGCCGGGCGATACCATTTTTTACGAAGGTAGAAAAGTGAAAAGTTACCGCGGGATGGGATCGATTGAAGCGATGAAAGAAGGTTCCAAAGACCGCTATTTCCAAGATGCGGAAGAGGAAGTAGCGAAATTGGTACCCGAAGGAATTGTGGGTAGCGTAGCGTATAAAGGTCAGGTTAACGAAGTGATTTATCAGTTGGTAGGCGGTATTCGCGCTGGAATGGGTTATTGCGGTGCCTCTAGCATCGAAGATTTGAAATCTGCTCAATTTGTGCGAATCACCAATGCGGGAATGCGGGAAAGTCATCCCCACGACGTGAAAATCACCAACGAAGCCCCAAATTACAGCCGATAATACCATCGGTTCATCTACAAACAGTTGTTACTTTCGCAACGATTTCGAAATCTACGGTCCATAACCATGCGCGTTCAACTAACTTTGCAAACAAGGGGGTACCACCCACTAACTCATTCTTTACATGCATAAATTTTGTCTTTCTTTTTCCCGTTTCACAGGAGCGTTGGGTTTGATAGCCGTGGTAAGTGGGATGGCGGTTGGCTGTAAATCAACACAATCTTCGGCCAGTAGTCCATCGCTTGAAGGTTCTTCTCACTGGATTCAGTCGGGAGGGGCCAACAATCCCCATGATTTTAAATATTACGCATCGAAAAACTACGAGGGGGTTTTGTTCTACAACCTAGAAAATTTATTTGATACCATAGACGGACCCAACGACGATACAGAATTTCTGCCCTCCGGAGATTATCAATGGGGATCAACACGATACAACCAAAAATTGAACAACATGGCTACCGTTTTGGATTCCATTCAAAATAGGATGGGCTATGGATTGGGCAGCGCCTTGAATAGGCCCCACTTAACTTTGATGGGTTTTGTGGAGTTGGAAAATCAATCGGTGTTGGACGATTTGTTCCGCACCTGGAAATCCATGGACGAAGCTGGAAATAAAAACGCCGTACAAACTGGGGTTGGTGTTTACCGCACCGAAAAGAAAGCAGCTTTTGATTATACCGTGGTGCACCGCGAGTCGCCTGACAAACGCGGGATAGACGTGGCACTGGCCTACGATTCCTTGGCTTGGAGTTTGATTCGGGTAGATATGATTCCGGTACCCATTCCGGGAAATTTCCCAACGCGGGATATCATGGCAGCGCATTTGATTCATCGCGGTACGCAGGACACATTTTTGGTGGCTGTGAATCATTGGCCATCGCGCCGAGGAGGCAGCGAATCGGCCGAAAACCGGGCCATCGCCGCCCGAAGTTTACGGGCTTACTGCAACAGACCCTTTGTGCCAAAACGAATCATCATCATGGGAGATTTTAACGACGATCCGTCGGATGTTTCGTTAACCAAAGAATTGGGGGCTTCCGGTTATTTAGACGAAGTAGCTCCCAGAGCGTTAAAACTTAGCAACAGTGAAATGCTATTTAATCTTTCCAAAACCTACCGTGATTCGGGTTGGATTCAAGGCTCTTTGGCCTATCGTCCTTTTGTAAAAGGCAGCAAAGAATTGCAACCGGTGCAATGGAATCAATTTGATCAGATTATCATAAGTAAACAGGTGTTGAGTTCTTCGATGAAAGGACATGCGTTCATTCCAACCATGTTAATCTCCGAATTGAAGAAAACCGAAGCGATGAAAAAGCTATCGGCCCAACTACTTGCCAAACCTGTGGCCTTTGGGGTGTATAGTCCAAATTGGATGCGTCAGCACGAAGATCCGTACATGGATTTCCCGCTGCGAACCTTTGGCGGTAAGAAGTTTTTAAACGGGTACTCCGATCATTTTCCCGTATATCTGTTGCTGAATTTTTAAGGCATTAGCCCAAGCAGGCTTTCACGAATTTCACGAACAATGGGTGGGGTGTAGCCACGGTGCTTTTTAGCTCTGGGTGGAATTGTACAGCCACAAACCATCTGTGGGTTGGGATTTCCACAATCTCGGCCAAACCCGTTTGCGGGTTGGTCCCGGTAATTTTCATGCCCGCGTCTTCAATTTGCTTTTTGTAAGCGTCGTTGAATTCGTAGCGATGTCTATGACGTTCCGAAATATGGGTTTTGCCGTAGGCTTTGTAAGCGTGGGATCCCTTCACCAAATCGCAATCGTAAGCTCCCAAACGCATGGTTCCACCTTTTTGGGTGAGTTCTTTTTGCCCTTCCATCATGTCGATCACGGGATACTCCGTATTGGGATCCATTTCGGTGGAGAAAGCGCCTTTCAATCCGCAGACGTTTCGAGCAAACTCGATCACCGAACATTGCATTCCCAAGCAGATTCCAAAAAATGGGATGTTGTTTTCCCGCACGTAGCGGATGGCTTCCAATTTTCCTTCAATTCCGCGGTGACCAAAGCCTGGCGCAACCAAGACTCCATCGTAGCCTTGCAGTTTTTTTGCTGCATTCTCCACGGTCAAGTGTTCCGAATGGATAAAGGTTACTTTCACTTTGCACTCGTTGGCCGCTCCGGCGTGAATGAAGGCCTCGTTGATGGATTTGTAAGCATCGGGCAATTCAACGTATTTCCCCACCAAAGCAATATTTACTTCGCTTTTGGGATGTTCTAATTTGAATAAGAAATCGCGCCATTGATCCAAATCTGGTTCGTTTTTGGTGCTCAATTTCAACTTGTTTAAAACCGCCTTGTCCAATTTCTCCTTCAACATGGCCAACGGAGCTTCGTAGATGGTTTTTAGATCGGCGGCCTCAATTACGGAGCCGGGTTGCACATTGCAGAACAACGCCAATTTCTTTCGAATTTCTAAGGTTAAAGGTTTCTCGGTTCTGCAAACCAAGACATCGGGTTGTACCCCCAATTCCAACAAGCTTTTTACGCTGTGTTGGGTGGGTTTGGTTTTTAACTCCCCTGCGGCAGCCAAATAAGGAATCAGGGTAAGATGCACCACGATGGCATTCTCATGGCCTTCTTCCCACAGCAGTTGACGCATACTCTCCACGTAGGGTAGCGATTCGATGTCGCCAACCGTGCCGCCTATCTCGGTGATTACAATATCGAAATCTCCAGATTCTCCTAAGATTTTCATCCGGCGCTTGATTTCGTCCGTGATGTGAGGAATTACTTGTACAGTTTTTCCCAAATAATCGCCTCGGCGTTCGTTGTCAATCACCGTTTGGTAGACTCTACCGGTGGTTACATTGTTGGCTTGGGAGGTGGGGACATTTAAAAAACGTTCGTAATGACCTAAATCCAAATCGGTTTCCGCTCCGTCTTCGGTGACATAGCATTCGCCGTGTTCGTAGGGGTTTAACGTACCAGGATCCACGTTGATGTAAGGGTCGAATTTTTGAATGGTCACACGATACCCGCGGGCTTGTAAAAGTTTAGCGAGTGAAGCGGCTACGATGCCCTTACCTAACGAAGATGTTACGCCACCCGTAACGAAGATATATTTGGCTTTTTTCATAAAAAAATAAGCTATCGATAACAATCCGATAGCATAGTTACGGGATACAAAACTACATTCCAACCGGCATCACCGGTTGGAAAGTAATTCTGTAGTTTTCAACAAATATGTGGGAAATCGATGAGCCTTATAATTCTTCTCAATAGAACTTGAAAAGTGGCTCTGACTGTCAGTGAATTACTGAACTTTTACCAATTCTGTATCGAAAATCAAGGTAGCATTCGGAGGGATAACTCCACCCGCACCGCGTTTGCCATAGCCCAATTCGGAGGGGATGATCAATTTGTATTTGCCGCCCTCTTTCATCAAGGCAATACCTTCGTCCCAGCCTGGGATAACTTGACCTGCGCCCAACGTGAAAGAGATGGGTTCTCCGCGCTTATAAGAATTATCGAATTCGGTGCCATTTTGCAATTTGCCTGCATAATGCACGCTTACTTGCTTTCCTGCAGTAGCTTGTGCTCCGGTTCCCTCTTGTTCTACAACGTACCACAAACCGCTGGGGGTTTGTTTCGCCGTAGGATAGGTGGTGCGAACCCAATTTTCGAACTCCGCCATCGCCGCTTTTGACGCCTCTTTCTGCTTGGCTACATTGGCATCCTGGTACG
>JACCDP011082957.1_pt1 | contig 17284 bp, 44 predicted proteins | sample 7445841 | NCBI WGS metagenome assembly JACCDP01 (sample SAMN15323441, study PRJNA562643) | freshwater metagenome | isolation source: river surface water | place: USA:Blue River Watershed | collected 2017-08-17 | reverse complement strand
GGACCAGTACCGATCATGCCGTTCGCTGGAAGGGCTATGTATTGCCTTCCCTTCTATGGCTCTACTCGCTATGGAACATGCGGGTTTTGGGGCTTTTGGGTTTTCTTTTCGTTCCCCCTCCAGAGCCTTCTAACCCGCTACTAGAGTTATCCACAGGCCAGGGACTTATGCCCATGTTATCCACAGGACCAGCCTTGCCTTGATTAGCACACAATCAAGTGTAAACGCATGTATTCAGTCATAAACGATAGGCCACTAAACCCATTTAAAGCCGTTTACAGGCTCTCTAGGCATTGCATGGGGGTAGGTATGGCTCTCGCATCGTTCGTAGCACTAGGATCATTCCAGGTACTTGAGTACTACACATAAGCTAGGCGCACCACATATTCAAAACGCATATTGAATTGAATACTTTCCGCATCCAGGGAAAGCACCTAGCAAAATATGTGGTTTTGTAAGTTTCGCGCAAGCTTTGATCACGATCATCATTTGGTCATAACCACCCATAGGACCAGCAATGAACTACATGCAACCCATCACTTCAGAAGCAGAGGCTATTGCCTTTTTCAAGCAATTGGCCCTTGAGGACAAATCTTTTCATCCGGACGATAGCCCAGCCTCCATCACCTATTGGGTTACCGGAGAGCCTCTGTTTACCCCTTTGGAGGCTGAATTTGTAGCGGCTCGGATCGCTGAGGCATTCACCCTTTTGGATGATGTGTATGCGGTGGCCCTTGATGCTGTCAATTCTGTAGGGGAGTGAGCCATGATGTCTCGTGAAGAGTACTGCCGTTTAGGCTATGAGATTACCGATTCCCTTGATGCCGCATATTTCGCATTCTTGCGATTGCATGAATTGAGGGATGATTTATCGGTGAATGACCTACTATATAACGAGGGCAAGCAAGAGCTAACACCGGGACAAAAAGCCTTTTTGAGCACCCTATACGATTTGTATAACCTAGTTTGATGGAGCAAACAATGACTTATTACACCGACAAGCAAGACAAGCTAGCAGAGCCTATTGAGAGACTCATTAGCCAATTCAAAGATTACGATCTTGATCCGGAACTAGCATGCCGTTTGCTAGATCATTTGTGCGCGGCAATGATGCGTAGCAAGTATGAGCGGGAGATGGACGCGGGAATTGATGCAATCATGGGCGCGATCAATCTAATTCAATCCTACGATCCGGATACCAATGATGAATAAAGCAATAGATTATGTAGTGGCTGTTGCTATTGGATTAGGGCTATGTGCCCTAGCTTTAGCGTACTTTGATGTATTAATTAAATAAGGGGCTAATCATGGAACTATGCTTTATTGAAAATGTCATTACTGAGAATACCGGGGGTGGCACGATGGTAGATTTTGTTGTTCTCAAAGATGGGAGAGTATTAGGCATCAATGAAGATTATGTGGTGCTCTACAAATCTATGGAAGATTTTTACGAATATAACGATAGCGACACTATCAATCCGCACATTGCATTAAACGAAGCCTGATTTAATCCTCTAGCCCATTCTGTGGGCTATGGGATGCAATCCGCATCAGCAACCAATGGAATCAAAATGGCTGTTCGAATTAGCGTTACTTCTAAACTGGACGGAATCCGCTCATGGAGCCTCCAAGCAATTGAAACATGCCCCGGTAGTATTGAATCCCCGGGTGTACTAGTGGATGCATGCAAAGGGTGCTACGCCACCACAGGGAATTATCGTTACCCTAATGTGATTGCACCTAGAGCCGAAAATAAATCCGATTGGCAAAGATTGGAATGGGCGGATGATATGGTGCGAGAGTTGGAAACAGATCGCTATTTTCGCTGGCTAGATTCGGGTGATTTGTATTCTCTGGCTCTCGCTGAAAAAGTCTACGAAGTGATGGTGCGTACGCCATGGTGCCAACATTGGCTACCCACGCGGATGCATAAATTTCCCAAATTCAGGGAGATTTTTGATCGCATGAAAGCTTTGCCTAATGTTTCGGTGCGATTCTCAGCTGATAGCGTTATTGGGGAATACATTCCGGGCTTGCATGGCTCTGTCATTGGCCCCTCAGCTGATACCTATAAAGAGCAACCCGGCATTGCGCTATGTCGCGCATATGAGCATGAGGGGAAATGCTCAGGCTGTCGCAATTGCTGGGACAAATCTATCCCGCTCATTGCGTATCCCGCACATGGAAAGAAAATGACAAAAGTGATTATGCTGAAACAAGCTTAAATGCACGAACCACACAAGCCCGGGTAAAGCCCGGGTTTTTTCATTGATCCGCGCAATGCTGGCTACATGCTGGCAGGGATAGGCTCACCCATGCTGTCTACTGATCGGCAGGGACACATCCGCACCTAGGGCAATAGCCCGATTTATAGGCCCTACAATCGATTGAAAGCCCACGATGCACCCTACCATGCACCCCTAGCGATTAGCGCAATGTAGCGGGTTTTATCGGCTCTGGCTAGCCTCAGGTCCGGGATCGGTGCATTCCAAGCCGAATCGTAGAACTATCCCATTAACTGTAAGCCTGTACAGTACTACCATCCCATTATATGTACCGCCATACAGTACTACTTCCGGGCTATTAGTAGTACCTTGGTACTCATCCGCGGCTCAAAATGTCCCTATATACGGGAAATGACCCCCCCCCAAAAAACTTTTGAACCCTTTATTTTTTTTCCAAGGAATGGCCTGGTTGCCAAATCTTGGCGAAAAAAAAGACCCCCCTATTTTGATTTCTGTTTTTTCAGAAACCAGGGAGGCCAAAGGGTCGCAAGAAACGCAATACAGGCTATTTCAGAAATTTTAGCTTGTACAGGGTGGAGTCAATCAGATCCGAAATCTCATCAATGATGTTCTGAATCTCGGGACGCTGGGAGATGGACTGACGCTCCTCATCCACATATTCTTTGAGTTCCAGCAACTCCTCGAGGCCAGTAGCTGCGGGGGCAAAGTAATCAATGGGAAACTCCAGTAGTTCCTGCTCTGCACCCTGGAGGGCTTCTGCCAGCTTATCTGCAAGCTCGGGGATGGCCGGGTAGAACTCACCCAACGCGGAATGCTCTGCAAAGCTTTGGCTACGCAAGTGCAGGATATGCGTGTTTGTAGCCGCGTGTAGCAGCGTCAGGACAAACTCACCAGCTTTATTCATAGGGCACTCCAATGTGGTCTAGGACCTGCCTGGCGGCATCCACGCGCCACGGCTTTAGACAGGGATTCTGGGCTATTTTAATCCATTCGTCTATCTGCCGGGTGTACGCCTCTTTGAACATCGCCTGTTTATCGTCCAGATCAATGTGTCCCTGATCCAGCAGGGCATGGCACCAGTAGCAACCCCAAACCGTATTGGAATCATCAGATTTAAGCGACATCCCCTTACCGGCCTGCAAGCTGTTGTCATGGCAGGCTACGGTGGTGGAGCCCTCATCTCCCGCACATCGTTGGGAGATGTTTAGCAAGCACTCCTGCCCTTGCGCCAAGTCCAACAAGCTACGATTGCGATAAGTCATTGAATGATGCGTCCACAGCGCTGGCACTCAATTGATGCACGCAAGGCTTTTCCTGCTATGCCTAAGGCACGTTCCAACTCTTCCACTTTGGCCTGCAAGCGGCGCAGTTCGGCAGCGGCTTGCATCGCGTGCTTGTCCAGAACCACCGGCTCCATCAGCGCATCAGCCAGCCGCAGGGCCTCGGGAGGCGTAGCATACAAATTTGTATGTTGCATCATTCCCCACCCCCGATCCCGTGGGCGCGCTCGATGGCGCGGGCAAGTTGAATGTCGTCGTAATGGCACGACCCGTTGATTTCAGTCGCAATCGCAGCAATCGAGTTGTCCGTCAGCGGCTGGCGCTGGGGCGGGGTTGACAGAAGCTCCTCGTTGCCCTCGCTGTCGATGCTCCATGACGCGCCGCAGACGCACAGCAGTTCGTGAGGCTGGCGCTGGGGCGGGGCGGTGTAGAGAGGCACGGTCTGTCCGGGGTTGGCCGCACAGAATTCATCGACGCGGAGATCGCGGAGGAGACGGGCCTGCACTATGTCCCACTCGTCCTGCTCGCCGCTGCTGTCAATTTCTCCCGTGTACAGTAAGAACAGCGGCTCCTGCTTCTCGGCCTGCTTGATGGCGTGGCGCAGAGTGGCGATGGCGTCTTCTGCAATCGCTTTGTCCATCGTGGTTGCCGATGTGTCGGTGAAATATTCCAGCGCCTCAAGCGCGGTCTTCATTGAGTCGATGCTCATAATGGTGCGTCCTCATAGTCCTCGTGCCCCAATGGAACACGGGTTGGTTGATTGACGGGTATGGGTTGGGGCGGGAACGGCCAAGTCATGCGTCTTCCTTTGCGCGGGTGGTTTTGGGTTGCTCTTTTTTGTGTGGGCTGAAGTATTCGCATCCATCCTCGGTCATAGAAGTGCTGACGAAATATGCCTGCCGCCACGGGTTTGGCTCCGTGCCAGAGGCTTCATTTCTGTAGCACTCAGTCCTGCGATGGCAGGTAGTCGATGGGCACATAGTGATGTCAGGCATAGTCTCCCCTTACGCGGATAGCGGCGGCACAGCTATTGCAACCGTCTTGCCATCCATCGGTGTGCGTGTCCTCATAGTTCTTGAACTGGTCATCAGGATCGGCGCATTCTTCTTCACACACCCGGGCACACGCCTCGCGCTCATGCGCGGCGACAAGGGCGGCGAAGCGTTCAAGATGCGACTCAGAAAAGAGCAATAGCGCCCTGTCTGTCGCGGCGGCGGGGTAGCCCCCAGCCTCCCGCGCCATGCGGATGATTTCGTCGCGGTTCATTCCATCTCCTTTATTTTTTCTGCCAACACCCTGATGTACTCACGTGCTTGTTCGACAGGAACTTCGGCGTGGTAGAAAATTAGCGCCGCTTCCACAAGTTTCGGGCTTTGTGGGGTGCTGGCGAACACCGCCCACAGATACTCTCGTTTTGCGCTCATTCCAGCCCCCCATACATTGACCATTCTTTGGCCTTCTCCACCATGAACAGCCCCTCGGCCCGGGTCATCTTGGATGAGCGCACAAACAGTTCGCCTTCCCAGTCGAAAGCAATGATCATCACATCGCTCAGGCCGCCATCTTCACACATATCCAGCGCGGACTTGAGCGCCTGCTCTGGGGCGTAGTTCACGCTTGCGGGTAGGCTGATTACTTTTTCGTTGTTCATCAGTACCCCCACCGGATTCGAAAGCACACCAGATAGAGGTGCAGGACAAACTCATTGCCGCCGCTGAAAAACCCCACGGCAAAGCACGGCCACTTGCGCGGGAGCCATTCGGCGGTGAGGTGAAGTTTCTTGTTCATGCTTGCTCCCTCGCCTGCCGCTCTACCCGCTCCCAATGCGCCCTGTATTCACGGACGCTGGCGTTGTGCTTGAACATATCGCGCAGCACCGGCAGCGTGACCTCGGGCATAGCTTCAGTGACGTACTCGGCGTAACGCTTGAACTCAAGGGTGCCGGTGTCGATGGCTTTTTGAATCCGCTTATTCATGCTTGCTCCTTTTCATAAAGTCCTCGCACTTGCGCTTCCAACCCCACGAATCTTTCTGCCAGTACACAGGTGCGTAGAAACGGGGCTTGTGCAACATGGCGCAGATGAGTGTGGGCTTTGGCTCTGTTCGCACGGTGGCGTGTCGGCACTCGTCGCAATGCTGGGTTTTCATGCGCCCTCCTTCGCTGCGGCGACAAGGGCGGCGAAGCGTTCGATCTGCTCACGCCCCGGATTCATGTAAATCTGCCAAATGTGTGGGAATTCTTCGCTTGCAAAAGCCAGACCAGCTTCATCTGCCATGCGGATGATGTCATCGCGGGTCATTGTTGCTCCCCTGCTGGGCACTGGCGACCCTGCTGACATGCCCCATCGCATGGAGGGCATTTCCTGCCCAGCCACGGCGGACCAGAATCAGGATCCGCGAACCCATCCAGCCAGGCATAAGCCGCTGCTGTAACGCATGCGCCAATCACCAAGCCACAAAACATTCCCAATGCAAATGCCATGCTATTTCTCCTCTAGTAAATCACGCAATTTGATATAGGCTTCCACCAGATTAAGGTACTTGTTCATGCCGATGTAGAGTGCGACATCCTCTGTGTCATCGTCATTGAGACTGGTCCTTAACATTTCCATGATCTCATTTAGAGCAGCTTTGTTCATTAGGGTTTACCCCATGAGTCTGAAAAATGGATTGTTCCGGGCCGCACTCATACGGTGAGCCTTGCCAGCCCGAATCTTGGAAATCAGCGATGGATGCACAGAAAATTCTTTCGCCAAGTCTCGGCGTGAACGGCTTCCCATCATAATTTCGTGCAGCTGTTCGTCGGTCAGTTTGCGGCGCACCTGGGCGCTGGCGGTCAGCTTCAGCAATCGACTTGGATTCATATGCTCCACTTTGCTGGCCATCACGGTCATATGCTCCACGGTGCTACGGATTTCAATGTGAAATGGATTGATACATTTCTGATTACCGCAAGACGTGGACACAAAATTTGTGGGTGGCACCGGTTTATTCTGTAGCTGGCAAATCACTTTGCGGACAGGCCACAAGCGGCCTTCGTGATAAATAGCCGGGCTGATTTTGTTGACGTAGTAGCCAGTCCATTCCTTGCATGTGCCGTAATCCTCAGTCCGGGCCAACAGGGATGCGATCGTGTGGATAGTTTTTGGTTTTGCCATTACAGATTCTTCAATTCTTGACGTTTAGTGTATTCCTGGGTTTTCCAGACTTCGATGCGTGCCTGAGCCGCTAGGAGCATGTATTTCAGCCTCTCTTCCGCCTCAGTCGCCGCCTTCAGGCCCTCCAGCTGCGCCACATAATCGGGGTGAGCTTTTGCATAGGCATCCTTGTGACCCAATGTGCCATCTTCCTCAAGCATCAAGCGGCTTTTGACGGTGCTTAAGTAGTTCTCAATAAACACCCGGTTTGCTTTCGCCTGGGCGTATGCCGGAGCATTGTCAACAATGTAGCGGATTGCCTTGTCGGGATTGATTTCATTCATTGGTGAACCTTTCTATTGCCTTCTGAATTCCGTGTCGCAGATCACCCCCGCCTAGCTCTTCCAGCAACTTCACTTGGATGTTGTCCAGCAAAACATAGGCAATGTGGGTGTAGTTACGCACTCGAGGTCTGCCTGCGCCGGGCCGATAGCCGCCGTGCTTGCCAATTGGCCTGCCTAGCTTCTTCGCCCGGTACTCCCGGCGCTTCTGTGCCAGTTCTTCCTTCCGCCCGGGCAGCTGGGAGGGCTTAAATGGCTCCGGGTAGTCAAAGGGATCATCAAAGGTATTCATGCATCCACCTTAAAAGCATAATCATGAAACACCGCGCCTTTTGTTGCGTCTCCAACCTTGTGAGGTTTGACCCAAACGCATTTGCCGGTCTTGTATCGACGAACGTGTCCGCGACGATCATGCACTCTTGGAGATGCATGAGTTCCGCCTTGGTGTTCAGAACGAGGTTGAGCCGGTTCAATAAAAACCGTTTTCCAATCAAATGTCGGCATCTTGCCAGCCGCCATCTTGCGACGATTTGTAAAACTGTTTTTAGGAATAGGTGCATATGATGCGACACCTTTATCCATAGACGCATACCAACACGCTATTGCGGCCAACATCAGCTCCGCAACCTCTTTTTCGACAGGATCCGTATCCTCTAAAGCGCCGTAACGAATGTTGTTGTCCTCAATAAAATAAAACATGGGTGCCATTTTTTGCGGCATTCGGCCAGAAGGACCTTTCCACATTGAAATTAAGATGCCATCTGTAGGATCAGTACCCGCCACCAGCATCAAAACTTCATAACTCTGATGGCTACGCGTCGCTCCCTGCCAAACAACACAACATTTTTCAAACGGAGGACGATGCGTCATCAAAGGATCTAAATTGGCTTTTTGCGTATCGGTAATTGCGCCAGTCATGTCGAACCAGATTAATTCAACAGGGTCAATACCACCATCCACCATCATCTTCATGGCGCTACGCACAAGTTGAGTAGTCATGCTTCCTCCATGATGACTCGGGCGTTTTTGGACATGATTTCACTGTGGACCAGATCAATCGCACGCTCCATCTCGCGCACCGTGCAGGCATCCAGCTGGGCATCATGCACTTGCATTGCCCACTTAACAGCGGCCATTTCGGACGCAGTAAAAGCCATACTCTTGGTGCGGATATACCGCTTCCCCATCGTGTACAAGGCTTCCTGAGCAGCCGCAATGTCAGCTTTATGTAAGGAACCTAGGTGAGGGTTCTGTCGCACAAGCGCTTCCGCGACATTAAAAGCAGTCAGCAGCACATCTAGCTGTTCTCGATTGCCCTGCCCTTTGAGCATGCTGTCCAAAGCCTCATGGTTTTTGAGCTTGAGGGCTACCCCCGCCTCCGGCAGAGTGCCCACCTTTTTCAAGCCAGCAGAAACCCAAGCTAGATTGTCTAGCCGGATTTCCTTTGGCCGGTACTTACTCCGCTTCCGCATTGCTTTCAACTTCTGCAAGCACTTGGCGCAAATTAGTGATCAGGGTTCGCACTTGCTCGGGCGACAATTTGGTGCAAAGCGTGCCGTTAATGCAGTGGATGGCCAGCCGCACTTGACTGTCGTCTTGACTCAGCAAAACGTTGTCGTAATTGTGGGCGGGGGTGATCAGGAACTTCATTGCAAACTCCATTGAATTAAAGGAACGCCAGTGTATTGCACTTGAAAACTTGATTGTCTAGGTGTTTTCCCTAGTACAACACTTCTTGGACTACCACCTCAACCATCGATTCATGGCAGTAGTCTTTTTTGGCTACTATTCGCACAATTTGTGCATCGTCTTCATAAACCACGCCATTCATGCCGTCGGTAATGGCTTTAACAACATTGTCCAAGTCGGGGCGTTTTGTGTGCCGCTCAGATCCGTTTAGACACGCCTCCCGGCGCTTTCGCGAGTAGCTGGCCGGTACAGCAAAGAACACCGTTACAAATACCGAAACGGGCGTTTTAAGCGGTTCTAGACCATCCATCGCTTGTTTGCCCAAAATGGCGATTTGGTCTTCATAGGATTTAGTCTTTGCCGGGGTGTAGGTCCGTCCTTGCCGCGTGAAACGTGGCCTTCCCTTAGGGACTGGCGTACCAGGCACGATAAACAAAATCTTTGCGGTCACCAGCGCTCTCCCTTGTGCATTTCCATCATGTACTTTTGAATGCGATTTAATGCCTCTGGGCCATAAAGTCGTTTTATCGCTTTTACCCGTTTTTCTGTCATCACCTTTTGTCCGGTCACCTTCCAAGTGCAGTACAGAACTCGGGCTTCACCCTCCTCTAGCTGGGCTTGATCACCGAGATGCGACATGGGGCCAGTTGTAGAAGACCATTGGCTCTTCGCGGGAGCTTTCGAGGTATTGCTGCGCGTCTTTGTGGAAAAAGAGTTTGATGGTGGGTTCGCCATTCTCTGAGCCTTCGTAATTGCGTTGTTTGCGGCACAGCAGTAGCTGGTCCGGGTCGTCCTTCTTTGTAGACATGTGGCCCACATCCTTCATGTCATCCTCTTTTTCTTTGTTCCGCCAGACCATGAACATGTTGTCCACCAAGTCCACGATGGCACCGCTGCCTTTGGTGTCGTACTTGTTGGGAATGGCGTACTCATTTAGGGGTTTTCGTAGGTGGTGGATCAAGTGCATATGCACACCGTAATCCCGGGCAATCGTCAGCATGTCAGCGACGAAATCTTTTTGACCGGACATATCATCTTCACCCATCACACAAGTAGCCAAGTTATCCACAAAAATGTGGGTCACTCCAAGCTCTTTCGCAGAGTACCGGCACATGCCAATAACCAGATCCTTCTGGACGGCTCCCATCTGGTCGTATAGCCACAGCTTATTGGAAGTCCACTCGCTGAACTGGTCGTACAGATCGTCAATCTGAGCCTGGCCGCGCTCGGACTGGAAATCTGGCGCAAACGGATTCATGCCGATCCACTGCCTAGCCATCCGCTGAAGCGTCTGCACCGGCTTCATCTCAAAAGACGCAATCGTCACCTTCTGGCCTTGTCCGATCAGGGACAGAGCCAGCTGGGAAGTCACCAATGATTTGCCGGATCCGTTCTGCCCTGCCCACAGCGTCATTTCACCTGGGCGGAAGGCAAAGTCCTCTTGCGTCCTGCTCCAAGGCAGGACAATGGGATTCTCGGCCTGTCGCTGCCTAAGCTTGGCCTTCAGGGCACCCGAATATCCCGAGGCATCCTTAACCTTGGCTTTGGCATCGTCTTCCCGGACATACGGACGGAAGTCAATGTCATCAAGAATTGAGTTCATTGCTTACCTCCCAAACAGCCGGGCTTTTTCACGATCCGCCGGAGACAGAGGTTTGGCAGCAGAAGTCTTATCCATCACCCAAGTTGCCTTAAAGCCTTGCCACCCCCTGCTGACCATCTCCGTCAAAGCCTGTTCCAGAGTCCATCCCGCTTCAGAGGCTTGTTTGGCAATGGTGGTCAATACTAGGTCAGAGACTGCCGCTTTTTTGGCCTGACGATGTTTGACGAATTCCTGCCAAACCTGCTCCGACACATCAGCAGGCTTGGACATAGACGGACTCTTTATATTGGTTCTTGGTTTATGGTTTATGGTTGGTTGCACATCCGTTGAACGGGCGTTCAACCGCCGTTGAGCGGACGCTTTACCGGCGCGTGACGCTTGTTCGCTTTTTAGTTGGAAATGTTTAATTTCTTTCTCGCAACGCTCATGCCTCCAGCCATCTGGGGTGATGGTGAAGAAGTCGTGGAGGACTGTTTGAATGTCTTTGGCATCGCATCGAATGCGTCTGGACACTTGTTCAACATCCGTTGGAATGAAACGCTCGGTATCGTAGTACATGTCCAAAAGACGGCGATAAGCCAAGTCTTCCGCCCAAGTCAGATGAGTTGTCGCGGCGCGATAGTCGCCAATATGGAACTGGTAATAGTGCATAACAGAACCCAAAACATCGACCCTGAAGAAAGTCACCGGCAGGTGGGGTCTGGACACTTTTCAAGGGGGTAGCTACTCCCCCTCTAGCCGGGCTTTCAAAACATTTTAGGCCCGTCTGTCTAGCAGGGCAAGGGCCAAATAGATCACATCATCATCCCGGATCGGTAGCCCCTTGGGCAAACAGGTCCGGTATATCTTTAAGATATCTTCGTCAGTCATCCCACTGGGCCCAGTAGTCCCAGACGCTGCCGGAACGGGGGTGATGGGCACGGGTTTCTTCTTCTGCAATTTGTTCTCTCTGCCGGTCAATCAGGTGTGCATTTGCCGGAGTCACCTGGAAAGTGTTGGTTTCGGAATCATACGGAATGCCGGTGCGAAACATGGCTCTCATCAAGTCAGTCATTGCTAAACAACTCCTCTAGTGGACGCAAATTTTTTTCAGCAACAAGCTCAAGGGCCCGGACCAGTACCCCTTGGATCGCAGCATGCAAATCGTCTAGGGTGTGATGGGGCACCATGAGATTGGTGGCATGGACTACCAGCAGGCTGGCAGCGGCTTCTTCAACTCTTGTGGATTCGTTCATGTCTGGTAGACTAGCATGGCCAACCTAGCGATGTCTTAGGGAAAACACCTATGCTTTGGCGAAAAATTTGGCTGTACATTTCCAGAACTGCATCCCGCAGTCATTTGGAGAACACAATGCAAAGCAATGCTCCCGTGCCTACCCGGCCAACACAATCCCTCCTGCAAGGCAAAATTTATCAGCGCGGCTCTGATGTCCAGGCAATCTGGCGCAAGTACGGCTGGACTCCTCCGTCTGAGCAAAAGGAGGCAAAATGAGCCTCCAGCAACTCTACGAAACCGTGATCCGCGAGGAGGAGTACATCATGGACAAACGCAAGACTTTTGCCGACAAAATCCGTGCCGAGTTCATGGAGTCGGACACTCAATACTGCGCGTACTGCCTTGAGAGTCGGGGCGCAAGGTATGTGTGCTGTGAAGAAAATCATTGGCTGACTTTTGCTGACCTTCCCAAAGAAGATCAGGAAATTCTGGTGGAGGAAGAAGTTGAGCTGTATGAAGAATGGAGCCGCAAGTGAAACTCACTCAGACGCAGCTCTATCAATTGCAGTCATACTGCAAAATGATGGAAGTGGAGGGCTATTACTACGGCAACAAAGCGCAGTATTGGGCCCGGCACGAAAAGATTAAGCAATGGATAGCAACGCAACTGGAGAAAAGCAATGAGCATACAGAAACTGCTAGCGACGAACGTCAATGAGCATGTAGAGAAGAAAAACAATCTGACCTACCTGTCTTGGGCTTGGGCTTGGGCAGAGGCTCTCAAGGCCGATCCTACGGCCACCTATCAAATTGCCCTTTTTGATGAACACGGTGCGGACGGACGCAAGCGTACTGTCCCCTACATGAACATCAATGACACCGCAATGGTGATGGTTACGGTCACGATCTTTGGCAAACCCATGACTTGCCAGCTTCCGGTCATGGACCATCGCAATAAAGCTATACCAAACCCGGATGCGTTTGCGGTCAATACTGCCCACATGCGATGCATGACTAAAGCCCTGAGCCTGCATGGCCTAGGCTTGTACATCTACGCGGGTGAGGATCTGCCGGAAGAAGGGCGTTTGCCTGCCAGTATCAAGCATTCGCCCCGGAGTGGCATTGGTGAAGATCTACCAATTGAGGAAAAGGAATACCTTAAAACCGTAGCAGACATTTTGACCACGCAAGTAGCAGAGGGCGACATTAAACGCGCCTATGAGCGTCTGTCGGAAGAAAACCTAGAGGCAGATCAAAAGGTTTACCTTTGGGATCAACTGGACTCCAAGACCCGGAGTGCTCTAAAGAAGGCCAAAGAGGCCAATAACTGAAAGGAAGAAAATGACGACCTATGACAATACGAACAGGGGCAGTCTGTTCAAGAACGACAAAAAGACTGAGGAAAAGCACCCGGACCTGAGCGGCTCGATCAACATTGACGGCACGGAATATTGGATCTCCGGCTGGTCCAAGGTCAGCAAGGGGGGTCAAAAGTTCATCAGCCTGTCTGTGCGCCAAAAGCAAGAGCAGACCCGGCAGATCAGCCAGCCTACCCGCGCCTCTAAGCAGGACGAAGACTCGGATATCCCCTGGTAATGAAACACCTAGTCATTAAAGGTGAACCGGCCTGCTTATCGGCAAATTTCCACCTGCTCAAAGAAAAAGCAGTTACCAAAACCGTCGAAACGGTTGAAGGTCGTAAAGAACGCAAATTTAAACTCATTGATGTTCAGCAATACGATCCCATCCGCAATATCTATGAAGACATAGGACAGTACTGGGCAGACTCTGTGACAGGCAGTCTGTACAAGCCCAGCACTGGAGAGTGTCTGACTAGCACCCAAATCAAAATGATTCTCTAAGGAGTTGACATGGCAACGTATCAAGCACTGGAAGCCGACATCATTCGCTGGGCCGAAGCTAGGCGGATTGTCCCGAATAGCACCCCCCAGGTGCAACTTTTGAAGGCCGTGTCCGAATTGGGGGAACTGGCTGATGCCACGATCAAGGGCGAAAAAGAAGAGGCTATGGATGCCGTTGGGGATGTGATGGTCTGCCTGATTAACTATTGCGCCCTGCAAGACATCAATCTGGTGGACTGCATGGAATTGGCTTATGACCAGATCAAAAACCGCAAGGGCACCCTGCTGGCCAACGGGGTTTTCGTTAAGGAAACCTGATGGCTGCCAATGATGTCCAAATCGGAGGAGCCCACTACAAAAACATGGACGTGGAGCCGTGGGATGTAGTGGACTCTTGGCCGGTAGATCAACGCATTGGCTACTACCGGGGTTGTGCCCTGAAGTATGTGATGCGGATGGGCACCAAGGATGAGAGTCGGCAGGAAATCCTCAAAGCCGCTCACTACCTACAAAAACTGGCAGAAGTGCTGTCACCTCGCCAGTAGATACAGCCCCACATTACTGAAGGCATAGCCAGAATACACAATGGCCATCTGGCTATTGCCCTTCAGTGCCTGCTCTACAGCTATGTAGGCGTAGATCACACCTGTTACGATGATGAGCCATGGGCTCACAAGTGGCCCACATCAATTACTTGGCCACGGAACTGCACTTGACCCTCCGAGAACTTTTGAACAATCTCAGGGTACAGCAGCTGACCATCCTTGAAAGTCAGGACTACGAATCCAGAGCGCCAATTCGTCGGACTGTCTTCGAGATAATCTACGAACTGGGGCCCATCTGTGTCCGCCAAAGTCCCCGTGTCTACCCCATACCGCGTTCCGTTGTAGTCGGAATAGGGAGTCACCTTCAGGCTATGGAGATGTCCAGTTACGATTGTTTTGCCGCTGCCTACAGTATTGTTGTGGGTTGCATGGATGCCACCCTTATAGCGGTGCTTGACCACCACATTCTCCGTGAGCCAGGTGGACCAGCAGGGAATCCATGCTGGAAAATGGTCCTTCAAGTGGAACCCAGCTACCCCCTCAAACTCACTAGCGTTCTGAGCCAGCCTGTTCTCGAACCGGGCATCATGGTTTCCGAGCGGCCAAATTAGCTTGCAGTTCTTGTAAGCCTTCTCTGCCGCCTCTTCAATCTCGCCTAGGCAAGCCTCACACGCATGCAGTTCTTGAATGACGGATGGCTTGGAATCCCAGCCAATACGCGGGAAGCGGCTAATAGCGGCTCCATCAAAAGCATCTCCATTATTGATAATTGCTTTTGGCTTTAACTCATTGATAGCCCACAGCAAACCCTTAAACGCGGTGCTACGGATGCCAGGCCAGAAGTGTGCATCGGAGAACACAAGCACCGTGCCATTTTCAATACCGGCTTCATAGCGGCCCTTGTGGCGATGAGCAGTTTGCAAATGCTCATATCTGGTATCTTGGGTCGGCAACTTGATCTTGTACTTCATTTCCAAGTTGCGCCTGCGCCTGAGGGCATTGCGTCGATCAAGGCCCAGGATCTCGCAAAACTTATTAATGCTCTTGGAGGTCTGCCAAACCTCAATAAACTCAGCGTCAGTGGCTACTCTTTTCCCGCTCATACAAAACCTTTTCTAATACATTAATGACAGAATGCTCCAGAGCTTCAAGTTGCTCTGGGCTGCATCGCCCATCAGATGCACCCTCAATCAAATCATGCAAAAACACATGCAAGATTTCATGGAGGGCAGTTTTGCTGAGAGACTCGGGAGTTATCTCCGTAGCGCCAAAATCACCCAGCCGGTATGTGGCCAATTTGGCCCCGGGGTCAAACGCAATAGCTGCCATTGCGTCTTTGGCAGGCTTTTTTACCCGCTCAATTCTCCAGTTATGCAAAGACAAACACTTTTGCCAGTACTCTATATACCGGTCAAAATCCGCGGTCTGCTCTGCATCTGGAATGTTTTTCATCACATCATGTTAAGGGCAGTTTGTTCCATTTCCTGTACACGCCTGCCCCACCCTTTGCCAAATGTGTCCCAAGTTGGGAGTGACTGCAAAAAGGCCAGTCTAGCTTGGGCATACGCCTGCACTAGCTCGGCCTGATTAGAGGCCCTTACAGCCGCCAAGGTCTTTGGCCCTAGGGCACCATCCACCGCCGTCCCAACACAGCCCTGAAGCAGCTTTATGGCCCTGCCTGGGCCGCTGTTGATGGCGGTATCAAAGCAGCAGTAGTCAAGCCCTGTCGGCAAATCATCCCCCGCCACTTTGTCCCAGTACTTGCGTTTGTACAAGGGGGCAACGTCAGCAGGGGTAAGGCACCGCATAGCTTTTTCATCTACGGTATGCCCTGTCCATTCTTCCCAAACCGCTTTGGTACACCCTAGGTTAGTCATGCCGCCTGGGTCTTTGGGATGATTTACAAAGCCACCTTCATGGTGCAAGACGGCTTCCAATGCTTTTTGCCAGTTCTGATTCATTGCTTGTTTTTCATGGACAAGATTTTTTCTAGGGTGCGACCACCAAAGTAAAACGACATGATGAGCATGCCCCATTGGCCCAGCAGCTGGACATAGCTCTCATTAGTGTCTTTGCCAAAAGCGCTCATCATGGCAAAAGTAAAGTAACCAGCCAAAATGAAAATGAGCGTCATGGGCCGGATGTTTTTGGAGAGCCAAGAGTCGCTCCCCATGTCCGCCTTGAGCCGATCTGTGAGATTGTTTTGCTCAGTTTTGTATAGCTCGGTTTCATTAGCCATTTTGGCTAATTCACCATCTTGGGCCAGCTTGGCAAGCTCCAGCTGGGCTTTAGCTTTGTCTTCAGGATTCGGGATGAGTTTGTCAATCAGCTTGTTGCCAATTGACAGGAGCGAATCTACAACCATCACAGGCGTATTCCTCGAGTGTGTAAGAAATCCAAAACAATATAGCCAAAGCCGACAATGCAAGCCCAGACCAGACCGGCCAGACTTTTCTCAATCACCGCATCCCGGAATTTAATCTTCCGGGCTTCAGCAGCAATAGCCAAACGTACCCATTGCGCTTCTTCTTCCGTCAGTTCATTTTTCTGGACGGATTGCAGGGCAAGTGTCAGGTCCGCAATTAATTGGGCACGTTCTTCCGCAGTCATTGTTATCTCCTAGGAGGAGCAATTCCACCAATCTTCTGCACTTCTTGCATCAGCACAGCGCGGCGTTCCGGATTAGTTTCCGTTTCTAGTTGTTTATTGAGTTCGCGCAAGTAGGCAGGATTGCCTGCGGATACATAGCCCGTACCCAACCTGCCCAACTCTTCTCCCTTGCCTTGTAGCAAGTCAGCAGACATACCAATGTCCCGAATAGCACCAGCTGCCCGGCCCATTGCTTCCCGGCCTTGCTCAGAGCCAGCAATACCCAAAGCCGCAGCCATAGCACCAAGGCCCAGCAACCCGCCCGGAGCAGCCCGGCCACGGATGAACTCAGGCACATAGGCTTGGCGTGGCACATCGCCACCCACCGCACCGGGAGCCGGAGGAGGCACTGGCAGCAAGCCACCCTTAATGTCAGCAACCACCCGGCTATAAGGCTGTGGATTGCGACCATAAAGCCTGAGCCAATCTTCTGGATTGCCACCTTGCCCGGCAAAGAAGTGCCATCCACCTTGCCCAATGACATCGCCTGGTAGCTTGTTGGTCTTGCGAGGAGCCGCCGGACGCATGCCGGGAGGAGCCTCCGCAAAAGCCTTGGCCAAATCTTGAGTAATCTGTTCTTTGGTTCTGCGAGTCCGTGCAGCAACAGTCTTTTCGGGTTCGGCAGCAGGCGCTGCAGGTGCCGCCGCAACTGGCTTGTTCAACTCATCCAGCACCACAGCTTCAGCCACTTTGCTACCAGGCTGATTTGTCTCAAT
>JACCDP010622855.1_pt1 | contig 17284 bp, 25 predicted proteins | sample 7445841 | NCBI WGS metagenome assembly JACCDP01 (sample SAMN15323441, study PRJNA562643) | freshwater metagenome | isolation source: river surface water | place: USA:Blue River Watershed | collected 2017-08-17 | reverse complement strand
CCAGATTCAATAGACAAGTTGAAACTTTTTATGAATGCGTTGCGTGATTCACCACCACCCAAAAAGTTACCAGTTGTCACATAATAAAGTTGTTGTTGCTCACTTCGTGCAATTTCCATTTGTTGATCTTCAAAGTTTTTTACTCTGTAAAATCTTGCTTCAACAAATGGTGCATACATTTGCAATGGCAAACCATTGGGTATTCCATTAGGTCCAGTAAATGGTAAAGGTCTTCTGAAATACCCGCATGCAGCGTAATTGGTTCCATCAATTATGAAACTGGGTGGAATTTTATATTTTATGTCTATAGGCATGTCAAATTATATTTATTGGTAGACGAATCGTTTTGCCAGCAACAAAATCTTTTATGTCATATATTCCATTAACTTCCATGATTAACCACCAAGAATCTGGATACCCATAAACTTTTTCAGATACCAAATCTGGTCTGTAAGCATATCCTTCAGGTATAACTGCATATTTATCAAATTGAGATAATAGAAAGTTTCTTCTTTTGTAGATTTCATATGTCAATTTTTTATCGTCACCATAAACATAAACTTTTGAACTAGCATATCGTGATAGTGAGTTGACATAATTTGAAGCATTAGCTGTATTAGATTCGTAAATTTTATAAGCCATTTTATGCTCCTAGCAGCAATATTCTATCTGCTCCGGGTAAATATCTTGAGTCGTAAACAACATTAAAACTCAAACTGACATCAAATTTTGCTGGCAAATATCTTGCAACATTGTAGTCAGAATTCCACACTTGATCTGTGGGAAATTGAACGCTATAACTTGTCAAAACTACATTTAGCTCTGCACCGCTATTAGCCAACAAATCTCCACATCTTATGCTCATCACAACTGGCGGAACAAATGGAACAACATTTGCCGGATCTCTTCTTGGATAAACTGAAGCTTCTAAAATTCTTAAATAACCAAAATTTCTTGCTGTGCTTTCTGCATCGTAAGAAATAAATGTGCATGTCCAACCAATTGTTCTTAAACTGCTTTGATCATAAGTAAGAAACGGCTGAGTCCTGCCCATGCCGTTTTCACTATTATAATTTGCTTGTTTTCCATCAGTAATTGATGGCAAAACATACATGTTAATATAATAGTTTTCTGCTCTGATATAGCAATCAGGTATTGGATTAAGTTGACCAGTACTAGATGTAGAAATTACGCCCATTTTTTACTCTTAGAATAAATCTATAATATTATTTAGTAATTCATCGCTTTGATTGCATCATTTTTTGTATAATCTCCACCAGTTACCTTCCCAAGTTTAGAATCAACTTTCATTTTTGACTTATTTGATAACAATTTTATTCCTGATTCATTTCCACCTGATTTAGAATTTTGTCTCAATTCATCTCTTATTTCTCTCAATATCATGACAATTTCAGATGAATTTGCTTCTTCTACAAGATTCATTTGATTTTTTCTGTCAGTTATTTCGCTCATTCTTGCTTGCATTCTTGGACTAGTTGCAAACAAATCATTTTGCATTGTTTGTATTGCATTAGGATCAAATGATGAGCCATAAACGGCTCTCATTGTTGCCGGATCACTTCCATAATACCATCCACGATTCGACATGTCATTTGATCTTGTTCCACTCCTAGAAAATTGCATTTGAGCATTTTGTCTTTGTATGGCTTCTTCCACTCTATTTCTCATATCTTCGGGATTTGCAGAAGATAAAATTCTTCTCATTTCTTCATCTATGCCGGTTGAAAACGGAGACGATGATGGTTGAGCAAAATTTTGTATGCCAGCATCAGGAGCGGGCGCTGCACCGCTTGGAGTACCACTACCAAAGAAATAATCATACAAGCCATGTGCGCCAGCCACGCCTGCTCCTAAAGCCGCTCTTCCTCTCATTCCTACGGCGGGAATTCTTGCAAGGGGAATTGCATTAAGCAACGCCCCCGTTCCCATTCTTTCAGCTGCTCCTGCAAGCCAATGACTCCATGTTCCTGCTTGTGTTCCCATACTTCCTTGTAAAACACCAAAATTTGGCGCTATAAAATCTCCTACCGATGATGCTAAACCGGGAGCAGCTCCGGCAGCAGCTGTTGCTCCTCCAGTTAGCCATTGATACCAAGTGCGCCCACTCGCTGCTCCACCAGAAGGAGTTGTCCCAGAAGGAGTTGTTCCAGAAGGAGTTGTTCCAGTTACAGTAGATGCAAGCCAAGGCAGCATGTTGCCAATATTACCCATAAAACTAGTCGCTTCGCTTCTAATTACACGGCTTGGTTCGGCAACAAATCTGTCTATGTAATCCATAGGAGGAGCGACGATATTACCACTGCTATCTCTCATCCCTTCTCTACCCAATAATACATCTTTGCCTTCACGCAACCTTTTCAATAATTCTTCTGTCAAAGCATGAACATTTTTATCAATACTGAATAAAGCTTTTGTACTAGGATCTTGTTGTTCAAGCTCAGCGATACTTAATCGCCTTTGACCTTCTTGCAATTCTTCAATTATTGTTCTCATTTTTTCTGGAGCAGCGCCTTTTTCCATAGCTTGCTTCAATTTTTCTGGTGTAATATTTAATAATGGTTTATTTGCTTCCTTCAATCCTGCATTTATGTCATTTATTGCTTGAGTCATTGTGTCATAAGCAATATCTTGCTGGCTTATATTTTTCAATCGATCTGGCGAAACACCTAAAATCTTACTAAGGCTTGCATCAAATCCTTGCTTTTCTCTAGCTGCACCAAATTTTCCAAAAACATCGTCCATTGTTTTTACATCTTTTTGCGTTCCAATTTTTCCTAATTCTCCAATAATATCCAAAGATCTAGAGACTTTCATGCCTCTGATCTTTTTATCAAGATCACCTTTCTCTCTAGCAGTCATGCTGCCTTCACCTTCTTTCCTTTGTTTTTCAACATCTCCCAATCTTTCTTCAAATGTTTTAGCACTTTCTTCCATAGCCTTGCTTGCTCTAAATATTTCTCCAGCACTCTTTCCATACATTGCTTGCATTTGAAGATTGATTTGCGCTCTTTGTGCATCATTTAAAGCTTCATATTCTTCTAAAGTTGAAACTCCTGTTTGTTGTTTTAATATTTTCTTGAAACCAATATTAAATTTTTGCATAGATTTTTCAGATTTTGCTATTGTTCCTTGTTGCAATTCTGCATACACACCACCCATTCCAGCTGCTTGTCTAATAAGATTTGACATTTTGTCACTGCCATCAAGAACCAACTTATTCGCATCTGTCAAATAAGATTGTATTTCTTGTCCAGCTTGATCAGCACCAAATTTCTTAAAGTTCGCCGTCATCATTGTTATATTTTTCAAAGATGTAGCTGTTAAGTTGCCAGCATTCATTAGATTTGTATTAAACTGTTTACTTCCTGCAATGGCTTCACTCATGTGCTTTCCAGTTAAACCTGTGCTGAGAGCAACATCTCTCATAGATTTAGCAACTGTGCCAATTTCTATTGCGCTCATATTGGCTTGAATATTTAAATCTGCAAAATGATCAACTAATTCATTTGCTTCCAATCCTAATAGTCTTTCTGTACCTAATTGAGCTTTGCCTATCATGTGCATTTCTTTAGCGGCTTTGATCAAGTTTTTATTTGCATGCATTCCTCTCTTCATGTAAGTTTCCATTGTCTTAAACATTTTCGCATTATCAAATCCTGTTTGTTCCATGACATTTCCGACATCTTCTAAAGCTTTCATAAAACTTTCAGATTCTCTTGTAAGACCTTGAGTTTGATACAAAATTCTTCCCATATTGATATCAAATTGATTTGCATCTTTAATTGCACGATCTAAGCTAAGCATTTCTGATAATGGACGATATAATCCTTCTGGAGGAGAAAATGTAGAGAACCACCTGCCCATCTCGGTTCCCAATGCTCCAGTCCATACTCTTGAAGCTGTTGCAGCTATTGCACCAGCTATTCCTCCTCCAATAGCGGCTGCGCCACCACCACCCCTAGGCGAACCGCCGCCACCCCTAGGTGAACCTCCACCACCACCTGCACCACCACCACCTGCACCACCACCACCTCTACCTCCACCTCCACCTGTATTAGGTGCTGGTCTGCTTGATGGACCAGTAGGACTGCCTCTGCCACCTCTTGCAAATTGCAAAATATTATTTTCAATTTGTCTATTGGCATTGCCCATGTTGCTTGTCATGGTAGCAAGATTTGCGTTGAATGAATCAAAATTAGGAGCTTCTTGTTGATTCCTATTACCGCCAGATCTTGTCTGATTAATCAAAGCATCAGCAATTTTTTTAGATTCGTTAAATCCTTTTTCAAAATTAGAATTCATCTGATTCAACAAATCAATCAATTCTTCATGTCTTTTATCTTCTGAACTTTTATTTTCCCGCACAGAAGATAATAGATCTTCTGGTCTTGGAGCATTTTCTACAGTTCTTCCAAAATTATCTACTGCCATATTATTCTCACTTTTCAATCATGCTCTCAGCAGTTTTATTTACTAAACCACTTATTTGATTCCTAACATTTTCTCTGATTGCTTCTGCTTCTTGTGGGTCAATGGATCTTGCAACAGTCATTGATTTCACAATAAGATCACAATCCAAAATTTTTAAACCTCTTATACCGTTTCTTTTATATGTTCTGTATGCTTCTACTATGTATTGATATGGCTTTACATTCTGATAATTAAAGCCGGGACGGCAACCATTTAGCTTGTCTTTCTGCAAAACTTGTTTGATCTGATTAAATGTCAAATAATGTAAATTAACACCATGAATATAATTTTGACTCACATATGTCAAAATAACTAAAGGATAAACATCATGTTTGGCAAACATGTATTGAAATGTAACTAAACTTCCACTTGCAACTGTCTTTAAACTTGGACCATACTGATTGGCTCTTACACTTCTTGATATGACATCTTTGAATAAACTGCCATAATCATTACGAGCCATAATTCATCTTTTCTTTCACAGCTTGATCTAATAAATTCTTCCTAGCCACATCCATTTCATCATAATCTGGGTTTTTTCCTAAAAACTTGATATACTTTGGATTTGCTACTCTATCACCAGTTTCATCTTCGATATATTTCTTAGTTACTCCAGAATAATCTTGTTTGAAAACTTTGTGATACAAATCACCTTTTCCGAATAATTTTAGGAAATCATAAATTTTGGCATGTGGCAATCTTGTGGGCATTGTCAACAAATCACGAATTAAATCTGTTTTGTTTGTATTTCCAGAACACCAAACAGCAAGTTTCATAAACTTGCCAATTTCATCAACATCACTTTTAGAAAATCCCTGTGTGAGAAGCAAATTCTTTGTCATATCAACATTGTTTGGATGCAAAAGATAAGCTGTCACAAGTATTTTGTTGTTTGGCATATCATTAATAATATTTGCAAAATTACATCCGGGGAAAACATGTTGTAATAACCCAGCATGTTGCAAATTTCTTAAATATTGAGTGGGATCTACATCTAGATTTTCTATTGCATGAACATAATAATTTTTCAAAATCTTGCCATCAAATTCATGATCTTTAGTGCGATGCTTAATAATAGATAAAAATCTTTCTGGAATTTTCTTTTCTTCAGAAAAGCGACAGCAAATATCAGCTAATCTAAAAGGCAAATAGTGATCTCTCTTGAAAGTTACATTTGGATCTTCTACTGTAGATATTTCTCCAACTTTTAAATCATGCGCTCCACCCACTGGATCAAGTAATTCTGCATTCTCGCCATCTGGATTTTTTAACTTTAAGTAGAGAGAATTAATAGTAATATCTCTTGTGTATGCGTCTTGTTCAATATTATGAACAAATTTTGCAATATCTGGAACTAAATGCCTGTTCTTATTGTTTCTGTTAAGAGTGGCAATGTAAGCTTTTTGATGACCACGCTGCACAGTAACTTCCATCGGATTGTGTTCAGCATCAAATCTTGATGGATAAAATACTAATTCTGTATTATTAAATTGGTGATCTCCTGAAACTTTTTTGAATTGTGTTTCAGAATTTTTCAAAATAAGCATGATTTCATCAGGAGTTGCGTCAGTTACTAAATCAAAATTTTTAAATGTTTTGCCTTTTAAATGATCTCTTAAAGCTCCACCTGTTAAAAATAAGTTTTTCTTTTTAAGCGTTGGATGAACCAATCCTTTGCCTTTATCCAAAGTAGAATAGCCAATTTTTACTTTATCTGCATTATCAAATGCTTCAATAATTGGCTTAAGTAATGAGTGGGAAGTAGATGTAACCTTCAAAGGTCTGAAATTAATAACACCTTTGGTGTCTTTGAGTCGTATCTTGGATAATAATTCGTCACTCATTTTGGTAGTCCTATTGAGTAAAGTATGTAGGCTATTATTATTGGTAAAGCGATATTATAAATTGTTGCCCCTGTACTATAAATAAAAGAAAAAACATTTTTAAATTGTGACTCTGTGCCTTGCTTATAATTGCATAAATCTTTATGACCGCTTTCCAAATCGTCCATTCTTTCCACTATATCATCAAAACTTTCACTTAATTCTTCCAATCTATCTTCAAAAAGTATAATCTTTGTCTGCAAATCCATATGTTTATCAATAATTTTTTCAAATTTAGTATCTAATTTTTCTAAATTTTCCAGTAACATTTTGACTCTCTCATCCACTCTTGATGTGGAATCATAAAGATTTTGCACTTTCCTTTCCAGATCCCCATCATCTGGATTATTTTTTCTTGGTCCAACCATATTTATATGTATTATTTTGTTGTTAAATTGTAAATAATATTATGAGAAACAAATCAATTATTCCTTCTGTTCCAGTAGTGCTGCCATCTACAGAACAAAATGCAGTGGTTACCGATGAACAACTCATGGAACTTTATGGTGAAATTTTAGAAGATTTGCGTAATGATCGTAAAGAAGTAGATGCAATTCTCTCTAATTTTGTCGAGATGGTCATGAATGAAGGAGATTCAACATCTTCTTCTAAAGAAGCGTTGGTTAACTTGGCTAAATTGAAATCAGATATTGCTATTGGTAAAGGAAAAATTGCTGATTTAATGACCTCTTTAAAACTGAAAGAAAAACAAGTTTCTAAAATTAATGCTACGCAAAACAATAATATAACTATAACAGATAGAAGAAATTTGATTGAAACAATAAATAAATTAACAAGCAATAAGGACGACAAAGATGCCGAATCTGATCAATCTGCAACATTGGCTAATGAATGAGCAGGAAAATCCTGCTCCACCACCTGATGCTTTTATGGGTTCAGACCCAACCAGCCTTGCTCCACAAGCAGCTGATAAAACAACTCAGGTAAGTGTTCCTCAAACTGCTCCCCCAATGGGACAGCCCAATATGCAGGAACCTACTGAACCTGATATGCCCAAGAATACTAAAGTTTCAGATTTTAGTTCTTGGAAAAACAAGTTTTTCAAAGAAAGCATCAAAAATGATGTTGCCACATTAACTCAAATGATCATGCAGATCAGAGATGGCGAACTTTCTTCCTACCAAAAGAAATTTATTGAAGATAATTTGCAAGTTTGTTTTCTTAGACAAAATTCAAACATTAATAAAGCATCTGGCGAGATGCGTAAAAAGATCAGAGATGATCTTGATATGGCTAATCCTAGCGTGTCATTGGTTAATCATTTTGCATCTACATTGTCTACAATGCCAGAACTGATTAATACTTTCATGAGAATTTCAGGATATTATAGCAACAAAGCAGACTTGCACAGAAAATATATTGCTTCTTTGATTGGTGCAATCCAAGTTGGGTCTGGCGCACAACAAGAAGACATTGTTTATAACGAAAAAACTTATTCGATCAGAATTTCAACAAGATTCAATAGTAAGTTTGGTTCTATTGACATGGGACGATGGGCTTTACAACAAGACGATCCACAGAAATATCTTTCTGATCCAGAATTGGAAAAGCTTGATAGTGGTGCGCCTGAAGAAAAAAGAGTTCTTCGTCATAGAATAATTATTGAATCTGTTGCAACATCTTTTGAAAAGAGGGTTTTTATAGTTAATGTTTTAGCTGATAATGGAACTCTTTATTTTGTTGGCATTGATCTTTCGAATGTTCTTAGAAGCGGTTATGACAATGGCGTGTTGATAGTTTCTACTTTCCAAAATGATGCTTCTGAAGCATTGTTCAATTCAGATGGAGAATTGGAAACTTTGCAAGACATCAAGATTCAATATCAAAAAGAAACTGGCGAGATGGACGAAAATGGCAATCCTTTGAAAGATAAAACTGAATTTCTTGTTAAGAGAGATGGAGTTTTGTTTATTAATGCATCTTTGGAGACTTTGCAAGACGCAGCAGGCAATGTGAATGGTCTTAGCGTGAAAGAATTGCCATTTAATGGCAATCCAAGCGATATTCAGAATCTTGTAAGATGCGTTGCAAGTGCCCCTGAATTAATATTAAGGAACTGCTAAAAATGATACTATTTAACGAATATGTAAATCGACATCATTTTATGGCTAAGAAAAGACTTCGTCTTTTGATGAGTGCTTTGCAGAAAGATGGATTGAGAACTGAAGATTTCACTCATGATGAACATGAGCCTTATATTTTTGTTTACGCTTATCCAGTCCCAACTACATTTGAAGGCGTTAGGTTCTACATGCATGGTGATATTTTGGCTTTTAAGACACAAAAAAAACCAGAGACACAACCATATGGCGAAGCTTATGAGCTTGATTTACAACAAATGCTGATGGATATATTTGAAAATGAAAAAGATAAGAGTGAAAAAAATATAACTAAAGTTCTTTTAAAATTGGTTGGTAGAGAAATACGAGATCATTTCAAGAAAGCCAAAGCAGCTGAACAAGATTTATTGACTGGTCAAGTGGCAGATGGCAAGAGTTCAGCCGGTCAGATTATCATAAGAAACAATGGCACAGATTACGCAAATACAGTCACTAGCAAGTGGAATTAGGAGCGTATATGCATCACGAAGATCATGAACCTCATTCTTATATGGCTTATCGTAATTTACACGATATTTACGAAAATGTCGAAGAGCTTTTGCACATGATTGATGAAGATGAAACATTGGAAGATTGGATGGAACATAAAATTTCCACCGCAAGAAATGCAATTTCAGATGTTTTTAGTGCAATTAGATATGAAAAACACCATGAAGAAAGTCACGAAGATCATCACGATGAAGATCATGACGATATGATTATTAGTTTTGGTGAATGGGTAAAAAATAAGACCAAAGAGTAATTCTTTGGTCTTATTTGTTTGTATTAATTTTATTTACTTGCCTAACATGCTCATAATTTTAGCTGCAATCATATCGTAAATCATCTTGACCCACATTGGCTGAGGGAGAAGATTCCATCCAACAATAAGACCACAACCGAACCAAAACATTGCTTCCATCATGGTAACACCTCCGATATTATATATCATTACTATCTTAAATTATGCATGAAGTTAACCCAAGACCATTCGAAGAAACATCAGAAGATGGTTGGATAATACGCAAATTTGCTGCTGATAGCCATCCATTAGATCTTGTTTGGCATGTAGACAACGCTACCAGAATAGTTGTTCCTTTGAATGAGAATGATTGGAAGTATCAAGAAGACAACTCCTTGCCTGTGCGACTAGACAAGGAGTTGTTAGTGGTAAAAGGAATTTACCACAGAATCATCAAAGGAACGACAGATTTAATTGTCAAAATAAAAGAATTAGAAAATTAAATTATTTTTTTAACCTTTTGTATATATCGCAATTTATTAATTTATAATGACTTATATACTTATAAGGAATGCGATAAAAATCTTCAATTGTATTGCTTTGTCCAAATCCTTTTTTGCATCTTTTTCTTACTCTTATGCATCCGTGTTCTGGTTCAACAAACTTTTCAGAAGATGATACTCCATGTCCATAAAATTCTTCACCGCAACTTTCTTGTGCCATTTTTAAACAAATCATTGGTATAACCAATAAATCATCGCCATAAGTAAACTTATTTTTATCTGATTCTATATAGCTGCACATTAAAATGTATGATTTTATATTTTCACGAATATATTTTAATTTTCTTGTTTCAATATCAACGCCATCTGAAACATATCTGAACAAATCAGAACGCTTAGCAGCTGCTTCAATATGTAATGTTTCGTTTTCTTTTGTTGCAATTAAGTCTGTATTAGTCCAAATAATATTTTCTTTTTGATCTTTGTCAAATGAATTAACTTTATAATTTTTTTGTTCTAAAAATTTTATTGCTGCAACTCTTCCGATTTCTTCAAATTTGTCATTTCGTGTTTTATTAAAGAATCCATGTAAGTGACCATCTTTTAAATATGTACTCAATTGGATTTCTCCAAAGAAACTAGTTTACTTAATTTAGTTTTTTAAATCAAAAATAGTTACCAACTAGCTGATGAAGATAGACCAACTTGTTTGGCGTAGCGACCAATTTTGCATGCCCAATAGCCCGGAGTTGTTTTATCTTTCTTCAAATGGCACTTGTGTCTTGCCCTAAAGCTTTTAGCTCTGGCAGGGTCATAATTTTTAACTGTTAAATTAGGATCACCGAACTGGACTTTTTTAGCAATCACTCTGCCTTCAGCGTTTTTGCGACCACTGTTTACATAAACAGCATACTTTTTCTTTCCACCAGTTTGTCTTCTTGGCGAATCTAAAGGGACACTTTTGCCATGATAAATGCCAGTTCTACCAGCCTCTGTCATCAGAATGAATTCATCGTTTTCATTGACTTCGATGAGTCCCTTTTGCCACAAATCTCGCATTTCATTAACCAAGTTACAATAAGCATCTGAACCTAATCTGAACACAGTGTTACTTAGAGATAAATTATTTGATATGTGATATTGCAAGTTTTCAGAAATCTGAACATTTTCTGTCAAAAGGTTCATAGGTCTTGCGCCTTCTCTCATTTCATAAAAACCTAATATTTGATCACTCATGACATTCTCCTAAGTACATTCAACCATTCTGGATATACCGTTTTCTATTACTTCTATATATTCTCTGTGACTTAATGTTTTATACTTTCTAGTTATTTTTATTTCTCCAGCATGCACTTTTCTATGACAATTGGCACAGATACAGATAGTATTTTCCCAATCATAATTGCCTCCTTTATAACCTTCATGGATTCTATGAATGTCCAAGACATTCAAGTTTGTCTCTCCGCATAAAACACATTTGCCTCTAGCTAATTTGTAATTTTTTTTGTTTTTAATACGCATGATTTAACTAATTAATTATATACAATTTATCTATGGGTGGTTTATGAAAAAAGAATTGTTAAATCTAGTGTCTGAAATAGAAGTGTTGCTTAATCAATTGAAATCGAAAATATCAATTATAATTGAGCCTGAATCACAACCTGTTCAAACAAAAGAAAATCCTGTTGTTGAAGAACCAAAAGTCACTACTGTGCCACATGTTTCTGAACCCACTGTTAATGACGCTTTGAGACAATTTGTTGCAAAAACTGAATGGATGACAGCAGTCCCACCAGATTTGATTTGTGATGAAAATAATTATGAAGATAAAATGGATCGAGCAAGAGGAATAAGAGATATTTTCAATCCGAGTTATAATTATCAAGATAGAAAAGTATTAGACTTTGGAACGGGTTATGGTCATTTAGTTCAAGCTATAAGTGAAAAAAATGCAACTTTTGTTGTTGGGTATGATGTGAAAAATGAATTTCAAATTGCATCTTCTGAAAAATCATTATTAACTAATACTTGGGATGATGTAGTAAAAAATGGTCCTTATAACTTGGTATTCATATATGATGTTCTAGATCATGCAGTTAATGAAACACCACAAGATATATTGATGAAAGCTAAATCTGTATTAGCAAATGATGGTCAAATTAGAATGCGTTGCCATCCATTTATAAGCAGGCATGGTGGTCATGTGTATACCAAAATTAATAAGGCATACGCACATATTATTTTGACAGAAAATGAATTGAAGGAATTAGGACATGACTTCAAAAATTTTCCTACTATCAAAGTTACAACGCCTTTAAAAACTTATAACAAATTTATCGAAGATGCCGGATTAAAAATTGTAGATCAAAAGACAGTTAATGAGCCAGCAGATAGTTTGTTCCTTTCTGGAAATTTTGCTGATAGAATCAAAATGATTCTCAAAATTAAACAGCTTCTTATTCCACAAATGGGTATGCAATTTGTAGATTATACCTTGTCTAAGTAAAACCTTCTGTTGAAATAATATATAATTTCAACAGAAGGAAAAATTATGGCTAATGTTACTGCTGGCTTAGGCATTCAAATATATGACAATTCATATACTGGTGGTGCAAGCGATAAAATTGCTCGTATTATCAGTGGCAAACTGCAAGTAGAAACTGGCGTTGTAACTACCAATCCTAGTTCTGGCAGCATCCAATTGATTCAAGGTGATGTGACTACTACGCCAAGTTCTGGCAGCATTCAAACAATTCAAGGCAATGTAACATCTATACCAAGTTCTGGTAGCATTCAATTAATTCAAACAGTCAGCGGTTTCCCGTTAGCAATTCAAGGTGTCACAAGTGGATCTCCACTGATAATTCAAGGTCTTGTTAGTGGCGCTCCAGTTATTACAACCGAAAGTGAAATTCTTACAGACACAATTAGTGTTTATGGATCTGCTTCAAATGTATCATCTACATCAAGTTCAATTGTTGCTTACTATAGTGTTTCTGCTGGAAAATCATTTTTACTTAAAGAAGTAATTGCAAGTGCTTCATCCGGTCCAGTTAAAGTTATAATTGAATATGCTGCTGCTGCAACAGGACCATCTTCTGGAACATATACTGTTGGATTTTTCTCTTCAGCAAATCCAACATTGGCAATACCTTTTTACCAACCAATAGTCGCTAATGGCGCAACATATGTAAGAGTCACCATGAGAAATGATTCAGCATTTACTCAAGACCTTTATGCCACCATAATCGGCAGATTGGTATGAAATGCATATAAATTACATTCTAAATTTAGGAAGATATAGAAAATCTTATGAAGGATCTGGTTCATTTGAATTGGCTGGAAGCGCAATAGCTAAATTCAAAATAATATACCCAGCTACTGGAGATTTTGAACTTGTTGGTGAAGCTGGAGCTAAACAGAAATTATTTTATACAGCAAGTGGCTCATTTGAATTGTCAGGAACTTCTGGTGTAATTATACCTCCAAAGGTTTATAATAATATCAAATTTAATATCAATCAAGTTGGAACAACTTATAACAACAAAAAATACACAGTTTTTCAAATACAAGGTGTTGGAAATCAGCCAATATATGGCGCTTCAAATACACTTGAAAATGAACTATTTGATAATAACAATTTGTTTACAGATTCTGAGTTGGCTTCTATATTAACAAACAAGTATAACAATGAAATCACAAGATACAATGAAGTAATAAATTATATAAATCAAAAATTAAGCACAACTCCATTGCCTTCGGATGACGAAGTAATTACAAACATTAAGTTTAATTTAAAAGAAACATTTGTTAATTTGCTTAATGAAAATAAAGAGGTTATATCTGTTTGGGGCGAAGAAAAAAATCCTGAATATGTTAGCGATTCACAAATAGCTACTGGTGCAGAAGCTCTGACAGCGCCAGAAAATGCTGATTACACAATTGAAAAAAATAATAATTTAATTTTGGTATATGAGGACAAATTAAATATTATAAATAACAAAATATCTGGAATGACACCTCCAACAAATATTCCTCAAAAAACTAACACAAAATTTAATATAAAACAAGATGGTTTCAACAATTTAAATCAATCTGTATCTGTAAAAAGCGTAATCGGATCAACCAGTCAAATTTATTTTGACTCAAATGAAGGTGTTTATAAACAAGATCAATTACTCGATGATAGTGAAGCAACAACATATTTTTCACAAAAATACAATGATCAATTAAATAAATATATTGATAAATTGGCAGAAATCAACGGGAGGCTAAATGCCTAGTTATACAGGAAGTGGTGGTCTACAAATTGGAGCATGTTCCAAATATTGGAAAACAATTAATTATCCCCATAAGTGGAGTCCGGGTGATATTTTGTTCTCTAAACAAAAAGCTATAATGGGTCAATTTGAAAAAGTTGCAATCAAGCAAGTTAAATTGATTATGAATGCTGGTACAGCAGGGAAAATGATCTTCATTTATGTTGATACATTTAATTCATTGTGGAATGAAGATGATCTAGTGCAAGAATATGATGCTCTGTTGATAGCAAAAATGTATTATGAAAAGAAAATAGTAGAAACAACAAGTGCTAATTATCCATGTGTGCTTTAGTTAATTTTGATAATCTCGTCTATAGTTTTCACTTCTAAATTATTCCATAAATTTTTATTTAAAAATATGTAGTCACATGGATCTGCCCCTATAGGCAAATATTTGCCACGACACCTGTTGCCAAAAACAAATGTTGGAATGTCACACAATAAAGAATAAGTTTTTAGCCATGTGTCTGCGGAAATTACTTTTTCAGCACAATTTACAGTTTTTAAAAAAGTATTTAAATCTATAGGGGATACTGTTTTGTCTCCATATAATCTTTTAGATGTCATAAACCAATCTTTTGTGGATATTGGTTTCCATTTATAATAATCTTTATCAGATTCTGATCCAGTTGTTATTACTGAATATCCAGCATCAATAAACTTTTTAACTAAAAAGTTATATTCAAAATTTTCAAGATATCTTTGCCTGTCATAATTTTTCATTGAACCACTTGGCTGAATAATTATTACTTTTTCTCCTAAAAATGAAGAATTTTTGCCATATCTTGATATCCAATCAGTTTTTAAAATCATTCTATTTTTATAATATTCTATATCTCTTGTCCAATCATTGAAATCCAAACCTCTTGCCAAATGGGCGCTTGGTTTGAAATTTATTTTTTGTATCATATAATCATTGATGGCATTTGCATACTTTGTTCCCATCAAATTTCTAGAAACAAAATGTTCTAATTTGAAAAATTGAAGTAATTCTCTACAAAATTCATCGCTACAAGAATTGGCAAAAAATACTATTTGAGCTTTATCATCTTTATAAGCATTAGCAATTAAAAGAATTAAATCGCCAGCACCGCCAAAATTTAAATACCAGTTTTTATTAGGATTAAGGAAATCTACAGCAGATTTAACAGAATTATTACCAAAATTATCTTCTAATGCTTTTCTTTTTTGTGCTGATATCTGATCTCTTTTTATTGCAGTTTTTATAACATTTTTATTATAATAAGTGGGTTCGTTTTTAACAGGAGAAATAGACTTGTTCAATTCTTCAACATTTTGATTCTGTTTAAATTTATTAGCAAATTGCGCCTGCCTAAGCAGGCGCTCCACATCTTCTCTTTTTATATTGTTTCTTTGATTCATACAATTTCAGCATCAGGCTTAAACATGTCTTTAGCATGCATAAGCTTTTTCTTAAGAATTCGCACTACTGCTCTTTGTTCGCTAGGCTTATTAAATTGTTTTACAAATGTATCAACTAACTCTTCAATTTGTCTGGCATTAAAAAGTTTCTTTTCACCTAACGATGACGCTCTTGCAGCTGTTTTGCCCAAAATGCCTGATCCCAAAGAAGAACGAGGGGCGGTTGAAGAAATTTCATCTTCCATTGGATCATGATCCATATCTGAATCAGATTTCAAAGAAGGAACAATTTTACCATCTTCAATTGCTTCATTATACCATTGATTAAATTTTTTCATTTTAACCCCTCTTCTGTATCTAGTTCTTCTTCATCAGAATCTTCGGAATCATCGACATGATCCAAATTGTTATTTGTCTGCAAATGATTCAACAAGTTTCTTAAATCTGTTTTTATTTTGCTCAATTGATTGGGATCACTGAAATCATAAATATCTTTTATTATTTCAGAAAGCAAAATTACTTTCTTTTTAATCTTGTTTGGTCCACCATATCGATCAACAAGCCCTTTGAATTTGTCTTCCGCTCTTGAAAGGCTACTTGACATGCTGCTTGTTGGCAATCCATGAAAATCAAAAGCACTTGCTGATTCTGCATTTTCACTTTCTTGATATGAATTGCTTCTGAAACTTAACCATTCGTTGAACTTTTTCATGAATCTCCCTCGTAGTCATCAACGCCTACTAAGCGGCGTTTAGTAGGTCTTTCTGGAAAGTCTTCTTCATTATCAGAGTATTTATCCACAGCATTACTAATTTTACTGCGCCAAGTAGCAACTTTTTGCTGATTTATATCTAATAAAGCCGCAAACCCTCTGCCATCTCCGATAATACGCATAAAATCATGCCAAAAATCTTCACCGCCGATATCAATACCTCTCGATATCAAATCGGCGGTTTCTTGTTCTTTGTGCTTGCGATTTTCTTCCTTAAAGTTTTTCAAACTTTCGTTTAAACTTGCAAAACTTGGCATTTTTTCCTCATGAAATGCGCTTTAAGCGCAGTAAGTTAAACCCAACTTTCGCTCACAACAGTCAACACATCATTAGATGTGCCTGAAGCATATGTCCTTTTAAGATAAAGAGCATTTAAACCGTATGCGGTGAAAGTATTGCTGTTCTTGCCAACAATATTGCCACCAACGCCTGTCTCTGAATAACCAGCAACGCCATTGCCCAAAGAAGGCAACCAAGTACTTCTTGAATCAATTTGAGCAGCAGCCTCTGTAACAGTTTCATTACCTGTTAAATTTAAATTATATGGCAAAGAAGAACTTTCTTTATTAGATAAATTAATTGAAAAAACAATAGTTGGTTTTGGATTAGCCATTTTTATCTCCTTTAATAGTATTTAGTTTTTTATCACAATTTTTCCCTAAAAATTTACAGTCGGCTTTTGACTTGACTTTAGCAGGATTAGCTTCTACTTCGCCATATTTACTTTTAGCGCCTGCGCTTTGCAAAATAACATCATTGGTGTGGCTTCCGACAACAGGACCGCCAACCCAATCCCAAAATGTTAACATACTTTATTTATGATTTCACAAACAAATTATTATTAAACGGCTTATAATTTCTTTTCTTCAATTCTGAAGCTTGCTTTTTATTTGTCATAATAATGACAGAAGCATTTCTAATCTTATCAACTAATTTATAATTAACTTCATCTTTAAACTCAAAAAACACATATGAACTATTGTTATCAAATGTCTTTAAAGCGTTATCATTAGTCTCACAAATTATAAAAGAATTTTTCATTCTAGAAGAAATTATTTTGATGTTGTT